>Ga0105356_10000204_pt1 | contig 52009 bp, 44 predicted proteins | sample GOMGulsemesocosm_3_FD_83502 | JGI IMG/M metagenome (GOLD analysis project Ga0105356, IMG submission 83502) | Methane-oxidizing microbial communities from mesocosms in the Gulf of Mexico - GOM9D Gulf of Mexico | ecosystem: Environmental > Aquatic > Marine > Cold seeps | place: Gulf of Mexico...
CACCTAAAATAACCGCAATTATAATTCCTCCCAAATAAAAGGTATCTACATGGCTCAGCCACTACCAGATAAATTCATCATGTCGATGAATCGAGTTTCTAAAGTAGTTCCACCAAAGCGTACTATTTTAAAAGATATTTCTCTTTCATTCTTCCCTGGCGCAAAAATCGGTGTATTAGGTTTAAATGGCTCAGGTAAATCTACCCTACTTCGCATTATGGCTGGTGTTGATAAAGAATTTGAAGGTGATGCCGTTGCTTTAGCAGGTACCAAGATTGGTTACTTGCCACAAGAGCCTCAGCTTGATGAAAACCAAACAGTACGTGAGGCCGTTGAAGAAGCTGTTTCGACTGTTAAAAATGCCATGGCACGTTTAGACCAAGTCTATAACGAATATGCTGAAGAAGGTGCTGACTTTGATAAGCTAGCAAAAGAGCAAGGCGAGTTAGAAGATATTATTAATGCTAACGATGGCCATAATATTGATAACGTACTTGAACGTGCCGCTGATGCTTTACGTTTACCAGAATGGGATCAAAAGATAGCTGTGCTAAGTGGTGGTGAACGCCGCCGTGTTGCCCTTTGTCGCTTATTGCTTGAAAAGCCAGATATGTTACTGCTTGATGAACCAACTAACCATTTAGATGCGGAGTCTGTTGCTTGGTTAGAGCGTTTCTTACATGACTACGCGGGTACTGTGGTAGCAATCACCCATGATAGATACTTCTTAGATAATGTTGCTGGTTGGATCCTAGAGCTTGATAGAGGACACGGTATTCCTTATGAAGGTAACTACTCTTCATGGTTAGAACAAAAAGATGCCCGCCTTGAACGTGAAGGAAAAACTGAAAACGCACTACAAAAAACCATCAAGCAAGAGCTTGAATGGGTACGTTCAAACCCTAAAGCACGTCAATCAAAAAGCAAAGCCCGAATGGCGCGTTTTGAAGAACTTAATAGCCAAGATCATCAAAAACGTAATGAAACCAATGAGCTTTATATACCACCTGGGCCACGTTTAGGCGATAAAGTACTCGATGTTAATAACTTAACAAAATCCTTTGGCGATAGAGTACTCATTGATGACTTAAGCTTTAGCGTTCCTAAAGGGGCTATCGTAGGTATTATTGGACCAAACGGCGCAGGTAAATCAACCTTATTTAAAATGATGTCTGGTGCCGAAAAACCAGATTCAGGAAATGTTGAACTGGGCGAAACAGTTAAACTTGCTAGTGTTGATCAGTTCCGTGATGACATGGACAATAGCAAAACAGTTTACCAAGAGATTTCTCAAGGTCATGATATTTTACAAATTGGTACTTTTGAAATCCCAAGCCGTGCTTATTGTTCACGCTTTAACTTTAAAGGTAACGATCAGCAAAAGATCATTGGTGAATTATCTGGTGGTGAACGTAACCGTGTTCATTTAGCCAAGCTTGTGCAAACCGGTGGTAACGTATTACTACTTGATGAACCAACCAACGATCTTGATGTTGAGACCTTACGTGCACTTGAAGAAGCGATATTAGAGTTCCCTGGTTGCGCCATGGTTATTTCCCATGACCGTTGGTTCTTAGACAGAATTGCTACTCATATCTTAGATTACCGTGATGAAGGTCAAATCAACTTCTATGAAGGTAACTTTACTGATTATGAAGCATGGTTGAAGAAAACATTAGGCCCTGCAGCAACTGAACCTCATAGAATTAGATATAAAAAAATTGGCTAATTAAAAGCAATTAGATAAGCTCAGTACAAAAGGATTCACCCATTTGTACTGAGTGCTAAAAACAAACTATCAGTAATAAAAAAGATACACTTTTTTCATGGACCGCTCTAGCGACCTGAAATTCGTATATTATAGTCATTTAGCTATCAGCATAAGTCATTACAATATTAATTTTTAACACCCTTTTTCTATACCAATTCTGCAAAAATCAGTCTATGCTAAGGGTATGTTTTATCGATAATCAACTTCAATGGACGTATTTTGATGGAGAACAGACGACAATTTACCCGAGTATTATTTTCAATTAAAGCAGAGCTAACCGTTGAAGAGGTAACCTACCCGGTATCTATTCATGATATTTCTCTTGATGGTGCCTTAGTCACAGCAGTGAAGTCTGAACAATCGCTAAAAGGTAAACTAGGTACTTTAAGTTTTTTTCTATCTGATAATGAATCAGAAGTGACTATGTACATTGCTGTTGTACATGAACATAATGATGAAACAGGTTTACAGTGCAATGCGATTGACATAGATAGTGTTACCCATTTACGTCGCTTAATTGAACTAAACTTAGGTGATAGCGATCAGCTAAACAAAGAGCTTAGCCAATTGTCTCGTAAGACTTAATTCTTACCCAAAAATCATATTCCCCCATTACCGCATTTAAGGAAACCATATGAACCATCTTGTTATTTCTTGTATTGGCCCTGATAGAACAGGTATTGTTGACACTTTATCTACAATTATTAGCCGCCACAAAGGTAATTGGCAAGTTAGCAGCTTGCACCATTTATCCAGTTTTTTTGCTGGCGTAATTGAAGTAGCTGTAGATGAGAAAAACACTCAAGCACTAATTGCCGACCTAAAAAAAATAGTTGGTTTAAACTGTCAAATAGAATTAGCTGAACTAAATTTAGCACAAGTAAATACTAACTTAGTATTAGAATTAACCGCAAATGACCGCGCGGGTATAGTGCAAGAAATTTCGTCAGTGATTCACCAACAAGGTGGCAACTTAATCAAACTTGTTAGTTCACAATCTAGTGCTCCACATACAGGCCAACTAATGTTTAAGGCCGAAGTACAAGTCGCAATGAAAGACGATAACCTAGATGATCTAATTAGTGCTTTAGAGCATATAGCTGATGATTTAATGGTAGATATTACTAAATCATCATAATGGTATTGCTAGGTGTGAGTAGTGAGTTTAGCAGTACACTAACACACTAAACCTTCATCAAAATAAATCGCAAACTCACTACCCTGCCCCCATTCGCTGGTGATAACTAACTCTGCTTTATGGTGCAGTAGCACATGCTTAACAATCGCTAACCCTAGGCCTGAGCCTCCTGTATCACGAGAGCGCGACTTATCTATACGATAAAAGCGCTCAGTAAGTCTATTTAGTTGATCTGCTTTAATACCATCGCCATTATCTTTAACACTAAAAATAACCTTATCACCATTGCGTCGCCAGCTTACCTCAATCATGCCATTGGCTGATGTATAAGCGATAGCATTGGAAATTAAATTGGCACAAGCACTCTTCAATTCTGTTTCAATACCAAAAACACCGACACCTTGAGTAATATATGTGCGAATCTCATGCTGTTTAGTTTGATTAAGCCATCTAGCATCTTCAACTAAGTTCTCAACTAACGCTGGCATATCAACTTGCTTCATGTCTTCGTCATCACGATTATTTTCAACTTTCGATAAACTTAACAGTTGCTCAACTAAGCGCTCCATGCGAGTTACTTGACCTTCGATAGTAGCAAAAACTTTATGCCAGTGCGGATCTAATGAATATTCTGTTTCTTGGATCATTTCCACATAACCACGTACTACCGTTAAGGGAGTTTTTAGTTCATGAGAAACATTAGCGACAAATTCGCGACGCATTTTTTTTAGGCGGTGATATTTAGCAATAGCGCGAGACATAAGAATAACTTGCTCACCACCAAACGCCATAATAGAAATTTCTAGCTGCAATTCGTCATTAATTGGCGATTTAATCGAACATGGGGTTTCAAATTTACCTTGTTGAAGGTAATCTGAAAACTCTGGATCTATGAGTAACTGTTCAATTTGCTTTCCAACGTCATCCGGAAAACGTACTCCGAGCAAACGCTGCGCTTTTTTATTTCCTGACATTATTATTAAATTAGGAGATAAAATTAACGCTGCATCGGGTAATGCTTCAATACCAGAATGAAAACGAAAATCTTGCTTGCAAGGAGTTTGAGGTTGCATTTTTACAATCTTTTTAATTATCACTACGCTAGTTTTTTAACTTTACCCGCCAACTTTCCAGAGAAGCGATAACCTGCACCGCGGACAGTTTGAATAAACTCTTCATGCCCTGCACCCGAAATAGCTTTTCTTAAACGTCTGATATGTACATCAACAGTTCTATCTTCTACGTAAACATTAGTGCCCCAAACATTATCAAGCAGTTGCTCACGTGAATATACGCGTTCAGTGTGAGTCATAAAGAAATGTAATAAACGAAACTCTGTTGGTCCTAAATCTAAAGGCTCTTCATTAATTGTGACATGATGAGCAACGGGATCTAACTTCAAACCGTGAAATTCAACTTTTTCTGATAATGATGTTGGAGATACTCGACGAATAACTGCTTTAATACGAGCAATCAGTTCTTTAGGGGAAAAAGGCTTAGTGACATAATCATCAACACCGGCATCAAGACCTTTTACTTTATCATCTTCATCGGCACGAGCCGTCAGCATAATAATAGGAATATTGCGACTATATTCATTTTGTTTCAATTCTTTAGCGAGCTTAACACCACTACCACCAGGTAACATCCAATCAAGTAAAATCAAATCGGGATAAGGCTCTACAATTTTTTCCTTAGCTTGTTTAATATCAATAGCCTCAACCGAATTAAAACCATTTTGCTCTAAAACAAAAGTGATCATTTCCCTGATCGGTGTTTCATCTTCAACAACTAAAATGTATCCGCTCATACATATGCCTTAAATATATAGTCTGAATGTAATTTCTAATAACGCTATTGTGCATATCAAACGTGACACTTTTATGACAACGCCTCAATAAATATGGTTCATTTCATAATAATGTCATAATTTTACACCTAAAATGCTTACTCACTTAAGTGTACTAGCTTTAAATTTTGCCATAGTTTTTCCGCTACAGGGCCTAATAAATTAGACTTTAATTTTATCGCTTGATAATTCAACGCTATTTCCGTATCAAAATCGTCCATAGTTAGTGCTGATAAAGTGTGTTGTTCTAATTCATCTTTTATCATGTAATCGGGCAAACGGCCCCAGCCAATACCACTCATGATCAAGGTTTTTTTAGTGCTAAAATCATTTACGTACCAACACCGCTGTCCTGTTTGCACACTGTAGTTGACGCCTTGACTGCTTTGTCCCGAGTCTTGTACAACTATTTGATATTCATCCTTTAACTCGCTCACTGATTTTAATTTTGGATGACGCTCCACAAACCGAGGTGCTGCAACGTTACATAAATAACCTTGATAAAGCTTATTTGCTTCAAACTGTCCAGATTGCAATGCTAAGTTATCAATAGTGGTTAATGCTAAATCGGCTTGTCCAGACTTTACCGCCTCTAGTGCACCATTAATATATTCTTGTTTCAAAATTATTTGCGTATGCGGAAACTCACTTTGTGTCATTTCTAATACTGGCAATATTTTCTTTAAATCATAAGACGCTTCTATCGCTATCGTTATACTTGCCTCATTACCCGCGGTGAGAAAAGTGGCCAACTGTTTTAAATCCTCGGCTTCATTAAGCAAACGCAAAGCATGCTGATAAATTTGTTGACCATTACTGGTTAATGATAAACGGTAACCTTGGCGATTAAATAGCTGCAATCCTAATTGCGCCTCTAATTGCTTAATACCTTGGCTAATAGCTGGTTGTGTTTTAAAAAGCTTTGCGCTGGCACTTTTAAGGCTACCAAGCTCTGCTACTTGCTTTAACATTTTTAATTGTTCAAGAGTCATCAACTATACCCACGTTAATTTTTACAACTACACACATTAAGTAAAAGTTAACAACTTATAAATAAAGGTTCAATATTAATTTACCAATTAGCTGTCATACTACTGCATATTAATGAAGTACAACTTTTATATGTGGCGGAACAACACAATGAAAAATACACAAATCAACTACGGCTATGTAAGCATTTTTTTTCATTGGCTATCAGCACTAAGTATCATGAGTTTGTTTGGTTTAGGTTATTACATGGTTGATTTGACCTATTACCATGAGTGGTATAAAACAGCACCTGAATTACATAAAAGTGTTGGTGTGTTACTGTTTATTTTTATGGTTGTTAGATTAATATGGCGCTATAAACAACTAACGCCAGAACATTTAACTAGCCATAGTAGTTTAGAGCGTAAAGCAGGTAAATTGGCGCATTCAGCACTCTACACACTAACATTTATTATCATGATAACTGGCTATCTAATTTCAACTGCAGATAATCGTGGTATTGAAGTCTTTGAATTTTTTGTAATACCTGGCTTTGGCTCTTTTATTGAAAACCAAGAAGATTTAGCTGGCCTAATTCATAAATGGTTAGCATACCTACTAATAACATTTTCTCTATTACATGCAGTAGCCGCACTTAAACATCACTTTATTGATAAAGACAACACCTTAAACAGAATGATTGGCAAACGCCAAAATAGAATGAATTAACCAATAATTAAAATGGAGAATACTTGATGAAAAAAACGATGACTAAACTAGCCATAACATCCTTACTTACTGGCGCAATGTTTATGCCTGCTGTAAATGCGGCCGACTATGTTATTGATAACAAAGGTGCACATGCATCAATCAACTTTAAAATAAAGCACCTAGGCTATAGTTGGTTAACTGGGCGCTTCGATAAGTTTGGCGGTAAATTTAGCTATGATCCTGCGAATGTCTCAGCTTCAAAAATTGAAGTTAATATCGATACCAATAGTATTAATTCTAATCATGCTGAGCGTGATAAGCATTTAAAGAGTGATGATTTTCTTGATGTAAGTGCTTTTTCTAACGCTAAATTTGTCAGCTCATCAGTGACAGAAAAAGCGGATGGCCAATTAACTGTAACAGGTTTATTAACGCTACACGGTGTTAGTAAAACGATCACTATTGATGCACAAGCGATTGGTGAAGGTAAAGACCCTTGGGGGGGCTATCGTGCAGGTTTTAGTGGCACTACCGCCATCGCGTTAACTGATTTTGCAATAAAAATGAACTTAGGTCCAGCCTCTACTCATGTGCAACTAGAGCTACATATTGAAGGGGTAAAACAGTAATACCAATTCAATTAAGTTTGTTCTCCAAATATAGCTCAGAGCTGGGAAGAAACTTATCCGATTTGGTATAACGTTAACTCGTTAGGGACTTGCATATGAACAAAAACCATCAGATTACGCAAAATGATAGAGAACTGGCCTTGGTTACTTCCGGTCAACCTTGCTCTGATGGTGCTGGTGTTCAACTAACACGGTTAATTGGTCATAATGAATTAACCATGTTAGACCCTTTCTTGCTACTCGATGTATTCCAATCAGATAAGTTACAAGAGTTTACGGGTGGCTTTCCAAGTCATCCTCACCGCGGCTTTGAAACCGTAACTTATATGCTAGCAGGTCATATGCGCCATAAAGACAATGTTGGCAATGAAGGAGTTATCTCAGCCAATGGTGTTCAGTGGATGACTGCTGGTCGTGGCATAGTACATTCTGAAATGCCTGAACAAGAATCAGGTTTATTAAAGGGCTTGCAACTTTGGGTTAATTTACCAAAAGAACACAAAATGACCGCACCTTGTTATCAAGAGTTTTCAGCGGAAAAAATTACCATAGAAACACGCGATGATGGTGGTGAAATAAAGGTAATATCAGGTAAGACTAACAATGGCACAGCCGGAGTCATCGTTAATAACTATGTAAAGCCAACCTATTTGCAAATTACCCTACCCAAAAATGCTAGCTTTGAGCAAAATATCACAATAGGAGATAATGCTTTTATTTATGTGATTTTTGGTCGTATAGATATAGGAAAAACTAAAAAGAAACTCAACGAAAATCAGTTAGGCATTCTAACCGACGGTACTAACGTTAATATTAGTTGCCTTACAGATACTAGTTTTTTACTTATTTCAGCCGCCCCATTGAATGAGCCTGTAGTACGTGGTGGCCCTTTTGTGATGAATACTAAAACAGAAGTTATGCAAGCATTTAGTGACTTACAAAATAACTGTTTTTAAGGACAAACCCAAAATTAAAAAATGCACATAGCTCATCCTTCACAAAAGAACCCTATCAACTAATCTATTGAAATAATTTAAAGCCGACAACTTACACTTTCTGACAAAATCCGACAGTTTTGCACATTTCAGTTACTGAATTGAACACAATTAATTCGCACAATAAGCGTAACAAAAATGTAACCAGTAAAACGACAGGACTCACCATGACATCATTAGGAATAAAACCACCCAATCGTAAAAGATCTTTTTTAACCGCTGTAGCAAGTGCTGTTATTTGTAGTTTATATACGCCATTAGCTCTCTCTGACACACAGACACCGCCAGGCACTTCAGCAGAAACAGTCACGCAAGAAGAAGTCATCCAAATTATTGGCAGACGAAATCAAGCCAATAGTGAAATGACAGAAGAGACTCAACAGCTAATGAGTGTTGCAGGTGTTGGTAATGATCCCCTCAGTGCTGTTTATAGTTTACCCGGTATTGTATACGCAGGTGGCGATACCGGCTCACCCGCAGTGCGCGGCTCTTCTCCTGACGATAATGCTTTTTTTATTGATGACATGCCTGCAGGTTACCTTTTCCATTTATTTGGCGACAGCATTTTTAATGAAAACCTCATTCGTGATTTTAGCTTACATCCCGCAGCATTTGGCAGTGAGTATGGTGATGCTACGGGCGGAGTTTTTGATGTAAAACTTCGCGACCCTCGCCATCAAAATATTGAAACAACAATCGATTTAAGCATGCTAAAAAGTGGCGTAATGGTAGAAGGCTCAGTGACTGAAAATACTGCTTTCTATGCTTCCTATCGTCGCAGTCAAATTCATTTATTTTTATCTGAGGGTGAAGAAGACGAAGGCTATACTATTTTTAAAGCCCCTGTTAGCGATGATTACCAAGCAAAATATCAATGGCTGCTTGGCGATGCTCACAAGCTTACCTTTAGCGCTTCTGGCGCGAGTGATGTTGGCGGTGTAAATATCTCAGAAAACTCTGAAGAAGGAAGAATTGACCCTGATAGCATTGGCGATTTAAAAATTTCCACTCGCTTTGATAGCCAAAACATCTCATGGCAATACTATGGTGATGATCACAAAATGATGCATTTAGTGCTAGGGCATAATTTGAATCAAACAAACGAGAAGTTTGGTGATGCTCAGTTTGTTAATGTCGATGAAGAAAGCTATAACCTCAGGTTTTTCTATCAATTGGCTTGGTTAGAAGATCACAAACTAGGCTTTGGTATTGATTACAGCAAAACCGAAGCCGATTACAGTTTTGATATTATCCCTTACTATTGCACCGAGTTTGATAGCGATTGCCGACAACATAAAGGAGAGCGCATTCAAGATAACACCTCACTAACTAATCAAAATATCGCTGTTTACCTTGATGAAACATGGGATATAAACACTAACTGGCAATTAATACTCGGTGTTCGAGGTGAGCGTAATGACTATACCGAGCAAAGCTTTATTCATCCTAGGCTTTCTCTTAACTGGGTAGCAAGTGATAGCTTAACCATTAAAGCCAAGGCAGGTACCTATAGCCGCTTTCCTGATATTGATACCGCGATAAAAAAGCTTGGTAATCCTAAAATAAAACCCCCTAAAGCGACGCACTACTCCCTTGGTTTTGAATATGATGTTAATGATTTATGGTTTACATCAATCGATATTTACCACAAGTCCTTGTCTGATTTACCTCGTTCAACGGACGAGCTTACTATTAACCCTATTACCGGCGAAGACCTTCATTACACTGCGGATACTTCAGGCACCGCGCACGGCGTAGAATGGCTAGTAAGACGAGAGCGACAAAATGGCTGGTTCGGTTGGGCATCATTAAGCTGGTCTAAAAGTGACCGCACTGATGATTTAACCAATATCACTCGTGATTACTACCTTGATACACCATTAGTTGCCAATGTAGTGGCCAATTATCAACTCAATGAACGTTGGGACTTTGGCTTACGCTTTACTTTACGTAGCGGTGCAAAGTACACGCCAATTACCGGTCTGCGAGCAAACCCGGATTATGAAGAGCATTATTTACCTAATTATGGTGACGTTAACTCAAAAGACTTACCGGTATACCATCGCCTCGACTTAGAAGCGAAATATAAAACCCTTTACTGGGGATACGATGCCCAGTGGACATTTGCCATTATCAATGCCATGGCACAAGACAATATTTCAGGTTATTACTATGAACCTGAAGATGGTGACAGTCCAACTAAATTCACTGTTAGCGGCGAAGAAGATATGGGTGTATTTCCCTATATTGGTTTAAAAATGAATTTTTAACAATTACTTAGGTGAACCTATACCCGTTACCATTCAAGATGCAGGTTTCAGGGCACTTTGAATGATAACGGGTATATATAGAAAACAACGTTGATGGTATTAGTAATAATGAGTAGCTGGATAGTTTTCAATCGCTCATTAATTTTCTTACATTTTTTATACATTTTCGAGTCACTGAGTAAGTAAATAAACGTTACCACTGTGGTAACATACTCACACCTTTGTAACATTTATGTAACGAATATTGACACTAACTATGTTTATCAAAATACTTAACGTGCTTATATCAAAGCAATGGTTAATTCGCTTGCTTGCCCTTTTGTGTTTCACCACAGCCTCAGCAAGTTATGCTGACCAAGAACAAAGCAGCTTAACAAGCAATGCCAATGCCCCTGTGGTAAAGGATGCTTTTGAATGGCAGTTTATGGTGGATTTAGCACTCGTCAATACCCCTATAATATTAGCGGACGTAGAACAGACAGAGCCTTGGGACTATTTACAATTAGGCCTTTTGCTCGATATATCTTATAAGGGTTTTTTCTTACAAAGTAACTCTAGGCGATCTTCAACGGTATTAGGTGGCGTGGAGCTAGGCTACCAAGTTACTGTTCAAAATGATTGGCAACTAGATCTCATTTTAAAGCCATATATTAATGGTTTTGATCCTGCTGAAATTATCAATCATCAAGAAGAGAGTATCCCCCAATTAGAAGGCCTTAATGAACGTGAATTCACCGGGGGTATAGCATTACGTTATTCTCACTTTTTTGACAATGCAATTTTTTACATTGACCTTGCCGCTGCACGTACTGGTGAAAATGATCAAGGAAACTACAGCACAGGGCTCATCGTAGACAGTTTTTATAGCCACTTAGTACCTTATCGTAACTGGGATATTTATTTCGGGGCTGGTCTTACTTATTATGATCAAGCCCTTGTTAATTACTATATTGGCATTGATGCTGATGAAGTAACCAATAATAGAGCGCTTTATAACGCCGATAGTGGCTTTAGAGCACAACTGGAAGTGTATGCACAATATCCTTTATCGCAAAGCTGGTCTTTTAATGCTGGGCTAACCCAAAGCATATATTCCAACCATATTAAAAAGAGCCCTTTGGTTGACAGAAATAAGTTAACGCAACTTATGATTGGGGTACTTTATGTATTCTAGCGTTTGCAAAGGAATTGCTCTGCTTGTTTATAGTTTATGTAGCTTTTTTATATCGTCTGTACACGCAGACGAAAAAACAACTTTATCTACTAAAATGGCCTTTAGCGTACAACCTCAGCAATGTGTAACACTGCGCCAAGGGCGAGATTGCTTTGCAACCATAACAGTACAATGGCAAAAACCGACAGAGCAAGCACTTTGTCTATATCAAATAAATACAAAGAAAGCTGATACTCAAAAACAGTTAATATGTTGGCCAAAAAGCAAAAAAGGACAGGCCAGCGTAGCATTTGAGTCAAGCGATAATTTAACCTATCAGTTGCGCTCTTTAAAAGGTAAACAAGTGGTTGCTGAAACAGAGATTGTGGTCAGTTGGGTACATAAAAAAACAACAACAAGACGTCGTTGGCGCTTGTTTTAATAGTATAGAGTCAAAAGTAAAGATTAAATCAAAGGTAATATTATGCGTACTATTTTATTGGTTGAAGATGACATTAGCTTAGCTGATTGGGTAAGTGAATACCTAACAGAACAAGATTTTAATGTTATTCATGTTGAACGCGGCGATCTAGTTTTAGATAAAATAAAAACAAACGATATTGATTTAGTGCTGCTCGATGTAATGTTACCCGGCTTAAACGGCATTGAGGTTTGTCGCCTTATTCGTCAACATTGTCAGGTACCTATTATAATGCTAACAGCCAGAGCTGATGAATTTGATGAAGTGATCGGTCTTGAAGCAGGCGCTAATGATTACGTGATTAAACCCGTTAGACCAAGAGCTTTGCTTGCCAGAATCAATAGGCAACTATCAAACTTACTGCATAACTCTCCAGTGAATAACACCTTAACCTTTGGTGAACTAACCATCAACAAAGAAGCTAAGCGAGTCATCTACCAAGGTGAAGAAATACAACTTTCTTCAAGTTTATTTAATTTTTTAACTTTTCTAGCAGAGCATGCTGGTAATGTTGTTGATAGAGACTCTGTTTTTATCGCCTTAAAAAAACGTGAATATGACGGCCAAGATAGACGCTTTGATGTGATGCTATCAAGTTTAAGAAAAGTATTTAATGATGACCCTCAAAGACCTAAAAAGTTTAAAACAGTTTGGGGAAAAGGCTACTTATTCGTTAGCGATGCGTGGACTAGCGATAACGAACAAGAAACTAGCTCAAATAGTCCAAAGGATAAAAACCAGTAATGCGAGGTTTATACTTAAGCATTATTTTTACTGTACTTGGCTCATTGTTTTTCATCGGTTGGGGGTTAGATAAACTTGCTGAACATGCATCTTCTGAGCAGCAACCTAATCAAGAAAATCAGCGTACATTATTATATCGCCAATTAGCGCAAGGCTTAACTCAACAGTTGAATAAGCAATCTGAAAAATTACTTACCGACTCCGTACGCCAATTTCAGCAGCTATATAAAATTAATAGCCAACTTGTATTAAGTGATGATGTTGCTTTACCTGCAGCATTGTTGGCTCAACTTGATAATAATGGTGGGTTGTTGCTTGCTTCACAAAATGATCAATATTTACTGAAAAATATTGAGCAACACCCCAGTTACTTATTACAAATAAACTTCCCCTTAGAGCAAGAGGAAAGTCAATCTTTCAATATTATTTTAACCATAGCCTTGTACCTGAGCATATGCGGTATATTAATTTTATGGGTATTTCCGTTAAGTCGACGGTTATTCTTATTAAATAATGCCGCTGCAAAAATTGGTGAAGGTCAGCTCAATGTGCGCATTACACCTAGTCGATTTTCTTACATAAAAATGTTAGAAAAAAGCTTTAATAATATGGCTAGTCAAATTGAGAAATTAGTCGCAGATAATAAGATTTTAGCGCGCAGTTTATCCCATGACATACGCACACCCATCGCCTGCCTTCGTTTTGGTTTAGAAGCCGCACTTGATAGCAAAACACTAGAGAAAAAAAACAGTTATCTTATTCGTATGGATAGTGAGCTAACCAATATGGAAGAAATGACCAGTGCCTTCCTCGAATACGCCTCAATGGAGCGCCAAGCTTTACATCTTAAAAAACAAACAACAGACGTAAATGCCCTAATTAATTCTGCAATTAATGATTGTCAAACACTGGCAAACCAAAAAAACATCAATGTTAAACTAACATCTACAAGCCCTGCTATTAGTTATTCACTTGACTATCACTGGTGTTATCGAGCGTTAGTTAATTTGATAAGCAATGCGATTGGTTATGCTAACAATCAAATTTTATTGAATGTAGCAATCACCAATAAACACTTGGTCATTACGGTTGAAGATGACGGAAAAGGCATCGCAAGTGATAAACTTGATGTTATTTTTACTCCATTTGTAAAGCTAGACCCTGATCGTTCACGAGAACTAGGCCACTTCGGCTTAGGTTTGGCTATTTGCGCTAAAGTAATAGATTGGCATCAAGGGTCTATTACCACCAGTAATAACGAACGCTTATCAGGAGCTTGTTTTACGTTAAAATTTCCTATGGATAAGTAACTCTAATTAAGTAGTGAGTTGACTACTATGCGTTTATACCCATCATGCTAATGGCGGCATCGACATTAAAATAGACTCTGTTCTGCCGCCTGACGGTAATCCTAATAAAGTACCGCAATCAAAGACCAAATTAAACTCAACATATCTACCAGATAAAGGGGGGATTAAGTCACAACGCTATTTAAATATAGGCGGATATCCACTTACTTTAGCTAACGTTTTAGATATTGTTTTTTTAACTCATTGTAATTAAATACGTAATTGTTAATTTCATTAATGGTCTAAACCTTGCTTTGACCATGTTAACTATAAAAGTATGCTACAGGTTAAATGATGAATAACTCACCTCAAAAAAATAATAACAAGCCTTTATATATTCCTTATTCAGGATCAACACTGTTAGAAACCCCACTACTAAATAAAGGCAGTGCTTTTAGTTTACCTGAACGCCAACAATTTAATTTGACAGGACTATTGCCTCCCCGATATGAGTCAATCGAGGAACAAGCCGCTAGAGCCTATCAACAATATTCAAATTTCAAATCTGACCTCAATAAACATATTTATCTACGCGCTATTCACGACAATAACGAAACACTATTCTTTAAACTTATTCAGTGTTATTTAACAGAGATGATGCCTATTATCTATACACCAACCGTCGGCGACGCTTGTGAACAATTTTCTGATATCTATCGAAGCGCTAGAGGCCTATTCATTTGCTATCAGCAAAAAGACAATATTGATGACATTCTAAGAAATACAAGCAAGAAAAATATTAAGGTTATTGTTGTCACTGATGGTGAGCGTATTTTAGGCTTGGGCGATCAAGGTATTGGCGGAATGAGCATTCCTATTGGTAAGTTATCTCTATACACCTCATGTGGTGGAGTTAGCCCAGCTCATACACTGCCTATTACTCTAGACGTTGGTACTAATAACGAAAAATTACTCAATGACCCTATGTATATGGGCGCTCGCCATAAACGAATACCACAACAACAATATGATGAATTTGTTGATCTATTTGTTCAGGCCGTTAAACGCCGCTGGCCACAAGTATTATTACAATTTGAAGACTTTGCTCAAAATAATGCGACGCCCTTATTAATGCGATATCGTAATGAGTTATGTTGTTTCAATGATGACATTCAAGGCACCGCTTGTGTCACCGTAGGAACGCTTTTAGCTGCCTGTAGTAGTAAAAATGAAAAGTTGTCAAATCAAATAATTGTTTTCGTTGGTGCTGGTTCAGCAGGCTGTGGAATTGCAGAGCAAATTATTGCATATATGGTAAATGAGGGCGTTTCTGAGAAACAAGCTCGTAGTCAAATTTTTATGGTTGATAGACTAGGGTTATTGACGGATAACATATCAGATCTTAGAGATTTCCAACATAAGCTAGCTCATTCTAAAAAGGCTTTAAGTGATTGGTCGTTTGCTGATAAATCCCCAAATTTGCAAGAAGTTATTCAACAAGTAAAACCTTCTATCCTTATTGGCGTGTCGGGTCAAGCCGGGCTATTTAATGAACAAGTGGTTAAAACCATGAAAAAACATTGTGCCTTACCCATAATATTGCCGCTGAGTAATCCCATTAAACAAATAGAAGGATTACCTGAACAAATCATAGAATGGACTGAAGGACTAGCTATTGTTGCTACAGGTAGCCCTTTTTCTCCTGTTGAGTATCAAGGTAAAAGTTATAGCATTGCTCAATGTAACAATAGCTACATTTTCCCTGGGCTTGGTCTAGCTGTTGTTTCTGCCAATATCAGTCGAATAACTGATGAAATGTTAATGGCCGCGAGTGAAGTATTGGCGCAGGAATCCCCATTAGTAAAAACTGGAGAAGGTGAGCTACTTCCACCATTAAAGTCAATTACGGAACTCAGTAAAAAAATTGCTTTTGCTGTTTCCAAAATTGCTTTTGAGCAACATTATGCATTAGTAGTATCTGATGACGCGCTATTAATGCAGATTGAAAAGAATTTTTGGCAACCAAACTATCGTCAATACAGACGAATAAGTGCCTAGTTTTAAATAACGTTTTTATTCAGGATTGAACCCAATGAAGTGAGCAAGACCACTTTGGCTAGGCTTAGCTATTTCGCCAAAGCGGTCGATGACATTAAAGGTCTATTACAACAAGTAACAATGAAAGTTTATAACCAATCTCGTGGTACTAAATAATGGCTGAGTTTAGCTTCATCGCTATTTTCTTCTGGTTGGTAGTTATATTCCCAACGCGCTAATGGTGGCATCGACATTAAAATAGACTCAGTTCTACCGCCTGACTGTAATCCAAATAAAGTACCGCGATCAAATACCAAGTTAAACTCAACATACCTACCACGGCGATATAATTGAAATTGTCGTTGTTGCTCTGAGTATTCATCATTTTTTCTACGATTCATGATAGGAACATAAGCATCAATATAACCTTGACCCACTGCTTTGATATAGTCTAAACAAGTATCAAAATTCCACTTATTCAAATCATCAAAAAATAAGCCACCAACACCACGGGTTTCATCTCGATGCTTTAAATAAAAGTAATCATCGCACCACTTTTTATAATCACTATAAACTTGTTCACCAAAAGGAGCACTTAAATCATGCGCCACTTGATGCCAATGCACAACATCTTCATCTACCGGGTAAAAAGGCGTTAAATCAAAACCACCGCCAAACCACCACACTGGCTCTTCACCTTCTTTTTCTGCAATAAAAAAGCGCACATTCGCGTGAGAAGTAGGAATATGAGGGTTTTTAGGATGAATCACTAACGATACACCACAAGCTTGCCATGTTCTGCCCGCTAACTCTGGCCTATGCGCGGTTGCTGAAGGAGGTAACTTATCACCTGAAACAACAGAAAAATTAACACCACCTTGCTCTATTACATCACCATTAGTCATAACACGTGTACGACCACCACCGCCTTCTTTACGCTGCCAGTTATCTTCAATAAACTTACCACTGCCATCAGCTTGTTCTAATGACTGGCAAATTTGATCTTGTAATTGTTTTAAAAATTCAATAACGATAGAAATATCAGGAACTTTAGTTTGGTTAGCGATAGAGTTATTCATGAAATAATAGTTTTCCAAGAGCAATGGGTGAATGAAGCGACATTATATCAAGCAAATTCAAAATGCTAAACTACCACTAAACGAATTAATTAGATAGATTACCGCTATAGTAAGCAACTAGCGAATACATGCGTTCAAAAAATCCTGCAATAGTTAAGAGGATGGACTAGTCAACAGCACATTCAATCTGTAGAATCTATGGCATTATTATTTAGCCAATAGAAGAAGCATTTAAGATGGGCAGAGCTTACCAAAACCGTAAATTATCCATGGCGAAAACCGCCGGTGCAAAAACCAAAGTTTATTCAAAGTACGGTAAAGCAATTTACGTTTGTGCTAAAAATGGCGGAACAGACCCCGATGGTAATTTATCGTTGCGAAGCTTAATTGATAAAGCAAAAAAAGACCAAGTACCAACTCATGTAATTGATAATGCACTAAAAAAAGCATCTGGCGCTGGTGGTGAAGATTTTGTTGAAGCACGTTATGAAGGTTTTGGTCCTGGTAATTGCATGGTAATTATTGACTGTTTAACTGATAACGGTAACCGTACAATCAAAGACGTACGCCAGTGTTTTACCAAAACTCATTCTAAAATTGGTTCTTCTGGCACTGTATCGCACATGTTTGATCACCAAGCAGTATTTGCCTTTAAAGGTGAAGATGATGAAACCGTGTTAGAAAACTTAATGATGGCTGATATTGATGTTAGTGATGTTGAGCTAGAAGACGGTATTATTACTGTTTATGCACCGCATACTGAATTCTTTAAAATAAAAACCGAATTTGCTAACTCTATGCCTGAGTTTGACTTAGAAGTTGAAGAAATCACTTGGGTTCCACAAACCTATATCGACATTGAAGGTGAGGATGATCTTGCTAATTTTGAAAAGTTCATCGCTATGCTAGATGACTGTGATGATGTACAAAACGTATATCACAATGCAGAAGTTAAAGATTAATAGATAGCTATTTAATCAAAGATGATTAATTAGTAAAATAGCCCATCTGCAAACACTAAGCCCATCTTCATGATGGGCTTTTTTATGTTCAGGATGAACGGTATTTCGCGATGCTAAGGAACCTTATAATAAGCTCTATTAGGAGGCAGTTCATACCACCAAGAAGACGAATTCCTATACATAAAAATACTTGCCTATGTACATTGCTCAGGTTCGTCATTCCCGTAGTGTTTTAAACGGGAATCTTAGTCATAAATTGCAAGATCTTCGATTCAGCTTTGTAGTTCCAGACCAAAGCTAAGTACCTACGTCCTGTAGGCAAACACACCTCGACGATGACGGTTACAGCTGTTACCTGAGTAAACTGCATAGTCATGTAAAAATATAATCATTTCCATAAGTGAATTGGCTTATTTTTTAATATTGGCTATTGTTAACTTATGAGCATATAAATTCAAGGATGAGATAATGAACCAAGAACTTCCTCCATGGCCACTAGTCAAAGCATGGTTAGACATTATTCAACAAGACATTCCTCAGCATGTAAAAGAGAAACGCCTTAAGATATTAACTTATTACTTTGGATCAATTAAATCAGCAATAAACTATGTTGAAGAGAATGATGATTATCGACAAGCTTCTTAAAGTGGCTGGTATATTAATTTAACCAAAAAAAAACCGACCCAACTCAATAATAATATGATAATTTATTGCTTTTATGTTTAACAACCTGAGCTTAACTGTAGTCACGCTCAATACATTTATTAAAGCTACATTTAAAGTCGTCTATAATGGTAAACGGGGGATTTTTAGCTGCTAGTCAACGCAAACCAAGTGATTTTGCTTACTTAAAAAGCATCTCACAAGCCCATTCATTAGCACTTAACTCTATGACCTTAAAGTTGACTCATGCCACTAAAGGACGATCTCCTAATGACAAAAAATGCCACAGAGGAGTCTTTAGCAATGGTAAATTTTGAAGGCGTTTTTTGGTCACTGTTGATACGAAAGCGGACCTTTCAGATTTTTAATTTACGGGCTAGTATGCGCTTATTTTAATTGCTACAATTTTCCTCACTAACGGCGTCTATTCCTGACTTATTACACATAGGCTTAGCCTTGTAGGTTTTAATCAATTAAATAATCCAGTTAATAAAATACGTAACAGAGTACTTATTCATTCGATTTAGCTTTATTTAAACCAAACCACTTACGTTTTAGCTCATCTAATCTACCATTTTCAATAATTTTTCTTTTACCTTCATTATAAACGTCTAATAGTTTGCTACTTTCTCCAATTCCCTTCAGAGAAACTACATACTCCAAAGCTGAGCCTAAAATAGGAGTTTTTCTAAATTTTTGTTCTAAACCTTCTTGCTTTAAAACATAATCCCAACTCTCTTCATAACCCATAAAGCCGTCTATGTGACCTTTTTCAAGCATTTGGAAGCCTTGTAATATATTTCCTATATCATATTTAGTAACAGTATTTAAATATTTCCACTTTTCACCATAATTGAACCCTCGTTTAACACCAATTATTTGTCCCTTTAGTGATTCGTATTCTTTCCATTTGAGAGCAGAGTTTTTGAGTAAATATATAACATAGTCAACTACGTTGATTGATTCTTTCGAATAGTCAAAAATTCGTAATCTTTCGTCTGATTTACTAATTGGAAATAGAAGATCTGTATGTCCATATTCGAGAAGCTTTATAGCCCGAGACCATGGAACAATTGTGTATTCTATTGAATAACCCATAACATGAAAGCTCTCTTTAAAAACGTCCCAGCTATACCCACTTACTAATTTAGTGCTATTTTCAGTAGATGTGACTCCTACAATCGGTTGATTTCCCTCAGTAAAGACATAAGGTGCATAATCTACTAAGCTCACAACAGAAACAACTTTATCGGAGCCAAATACTTTGCAATTAACTGAGAGGAGGGCAAGTATAATTAATTTGAAGAATAACTTTTTCATTATAAAAAAATAGCACATAATAATTAAAATTTCACGAGCACAAGTAAAGAATATAAATATTCACCTACAATTAATGTCGATAGTTATCTGGTGATTTTTTGAGTTTTAAATTATTTTAATCATGTCCGCTTTTAACGATAAGCTGACCTAAAGAATAAGCAGTAGCTAAGGTCTCCTGTGCGCACCAAGAAGTCGTTAGCATTTGATTAATTTAGAAACCAAAAATTGAACCGATTGGGGTCGATTCATTAGGTTAACTCATACCATAAAAGAGGCATTAGCCCAGATTATTAAATGGTATGAGTGGATTAGAATTTGTATTAAAAAGTCACCATAGTCTATTGTACGCTAACAACATCATTCAAAACGATATGTTTGCCCAATCTGACTTCGAATAGTATCCATTACCGTCATGGTTGATAACGTATCTGCATGTGAAATGATCGAACTTTCTAGTAATCCCGCACGAATACAAGACATAGCCTCTTCAATTTCATACTCAAACCCTGTGGCACGAAATGGTTCGCTGATAGTTAATTTTTCAGTTTCGGTAACTAAGGTAGCGTCACTAGTGCACCAAAACATATCATGAATTTTAATATGACCCTTAGTCCCATATATACAAAAATCGTTTCTGTGTTTAACTAAAAAACTACAAGTAAACTGAGAGTGTCGCCCATTGCTGTAACTCATGTTTACCGCGGTATGTTCATCAACGTCTGTTTCAGTTAACAAAGCACTTGCTTGAATAGACTGTGGATTTTCGCCATAAACCCATTGTGAAATAGTAACATTGTAAATACCCATATCGAGCAAAACGCCACCAGCTAAATCGTGATTATACATGCGACCATCTAAGTCACGTGGCACACAAAAACCAAAATTAGAATCAAGCGACTTTATTTCACCAATAATACCTGAATCTAACCACGTCTTAACACGATCATAAATGGGTAAAAATCGTGTCCAGACCGCCTCCATTAAAAAAACGCCCTGCGCTTTTGCCAAATTCATTAATTCTTGTGACTGCGCAGCGTTTACCGTTAACGGCTTTTCACAAAGAACAGCTTTACCCGCTTCTAAACACAATTTGATTTGTTCATAATGAAAACGATGTGGTGTGGCAATATAGACTGCATCTATTTTATCATCGACCACTAACTCAGAATATTGCTGATAAGTTGTTTTGGCGCTATATTTATCGGCAAAGCTTATTGCTCTTTGTTTATTTCGGCTAGCAACTGCATAGAGTTCAGCATCGTCAATTACCGTCAATGCCTGAGCAAAATTTTCGGCGATACGTCCAGGTCCGATAAGCCCCCAGCGAAACTTTTCCATTGTAATTTCCCTCATCCTCTGAAACGAATAACAAACAGTGCAGCCAATTAGAAATTGTTTAACTATAGCTATACTGTTAAACCTTTGTTTAATAAAATTATCCAATATTACACGAGAAAATATAGATAATTGATAAAAGTCCGATGGTATAAATCAGTAATGATAATTATTAGAAACATATGGCAAAGCATTAAATACTAATGTCCTCAATGCGCCAACTTCTCGTTAGGATATTTTTTAAAAGGTTGAACTTCTAAAGTAAAAATAAAAGTTCATACACCGGACTGCTCAAAGGGCAGTAGTGCCATTTTCCGGACCATAATTAATGGTAAAAACCAACCAATTTATGGTCACTTTGAGATGCGACTGTGGACATTAATATCATATTGCTTTGTATTCACTTCGTTCGCAAGTAAGAAAACATTCATAGCTACAGTAACAAGTCATACATTTGATTCGGAGTCACACTACGCATCTATGATTACGAATTGCATTAAACTTGTTTATTGGTTATGTATACACCATAGTTAATTTATCAATATTCTCATTTTTTTATGTTTCAGATGAGGCTGTAATGGCTCATTTAGTGCTAATTATACAAGGTATTATCGCTGTGAAGATGAAATTAAAACACCTGTGCATTGTGTTAGGTTTTCTGTTCTTATCACCTGCTTTCGGTGAAGAATATGATATCGTCGTGGGGAAAAACAAACCTCCTTATGTGATGCAAAATGGTGATAAAGGGTTTGAAATTGAACTTATTAGAACCATTTTCACTTCTCTTGGTAAAGACGTAAATTTTCTATTTGCGCCATATGGAAGAAACTCCAAAATTTTTCAAAACAATATAGCCGATGCAATAATGACAATGAACAGTGACTTGGTTGTTTCACCATATTTCCTAAGTGATGTATATGTTACATATGAAAATGTCGCTATCACGCAAAAAAAACGAAACATTAAATTGAACACAGCAGCTGATTTAGCCAACTATACTATCTATGCGTTCGACCAATCAGGCAAAGTGTTAGGTAAAGAATACGCTGAAGCAATTATGCACTCTCCTAATTACACCGAAGTGCAAGATCAACGTGTACAAGTTAGAGTTTTATATGCAGGAAAGGTAGATGTTGTCATTATTGAAAAAAACATATTCAATCATTTAAGTTCTTTATCAGGACAACTTAAAGATTTATCGAATATCGACGTTCATTATCTATTTCCCAAAAATCCATACAGTGTTGCTTTTAAATATAGTGATGAAGTGAGAGCGTTCAATACTGCACTAGCTAAATTCAAGATGTCAGGGCGATACCAAGAACTGCTTAGTAAGTACAACTTAAAACAATAATTTTTCTTTATATTACATGGGGCTGAGAATATATTGGCGTATAATATCCTTCAATCTACTTCGACAATGTAATTTCTGCCCAACGAATTTATCATTTTTTAACTTAGTAAGTCCGCTAACTTTGCCACATTGAAACCCCATGGCGAAATCACTAACAATACAAAAGCTAATCCGAATCAATAATATTACCTATGAGTTTTTTTGGTGTCACTTAGTATTGGTAAGACAAGATCATATGGCTTCTTCATATATACCCGCTCCACTTGAAGATGCTCGTTTCAGGAAGTATGGACGCTTTCGTGCTACAAAGCGGTCGGTTTTATGAACCTAATTCATATAATCTAAGGGGCAGTTTGATATGATATAGTCATTTCGCTAATTCGCATTTATGATTATTACCTGAAGCCTATTCGCAAATAGTATATTTTTCATCAATAATAAAGCTAAGACTTGATAGCTCGTTTATAGGTTACTCGATGAGATTTTTTGCTGTTTTTTTGATTTTTGTTGGCTTTACTAATGCGGAGGAATATCACTTTGTCTCTATCAATGAATTAATTGAGCAGGAAATTGGACGAATCGTATTACCCCAAGTGTATGAAAGCTTAGGCATAGATATCACAATTATACCTTTGCCAGGAAAAAGAGCACAATATGAAGCAACATCAGGTAGAAGCGATGGTGAAATTATGCGGATCTTCACTTATGGCTTAGAAAATCCAACAACACATCGTGTTCCTACACCTTATTATTACTTGGAAACGATGGCGTTCATCAAAAAAGGAAGTGGCGTTAAGATAAGAAATAAAAGTGATCTTAGTAAGTATGCTATAGCTAAAGTAAGGGGTGTAAAGCATACCAATAATATTACCGAAGGTCTTACTAATATTTCTAATTTGAACACGACAAAACAAGTGATGAGGTTTGTTGAAAAAGGAAGAGCCGACGTAGCGCTGACCAATACTGTTGATGGACTTATGGCACTAAAGCAACTCGGAATAAACAATGTTATTCCTATCGAAACCCCCTTAGCTACCTTAGATTTATATCACTATATACATGAAGACCATAAGGACTTAATCCCACGCATCGATGCCAAGCTTAAAGAGATGAAGGCGAGTGGTGAGCTTACAAGAATGATTAAAGATGCAGAAAATGCCGTAATTGAAAAAAGTTTATAATTAATAAGTTAATCCTAATTAAAAATACTAGTTTTAATTTCATCGCAGAGGAAAAGCTTGGCTCAAAACTTCTAGCCACTTGCTGACCGCTTTTAGCGATCAGTCGTCATTAAGAACCACCGCTAGGGCATGTCAACAAACCCTCACCAAGTTGTCATAAATAACTAATGGGTTAAGCTCCTTTTTGATGTAGAGTTAACCGTCACTATCACCACAGAGTGATCATTATTATTGCTGACTAAATCTCAGATATAATGGCTGTAATAAGGTTGTACCAAGAAATCTAGAAGAGTGGTTGCCTTTAAAAATTGAGGGCTATCGAGATGATACTCCCCTCAATCATTATGCTTAGTCACAGAGAACTATTTATAATGAAGGCTCTTTTAAGCTATCCCCCGTGATTATGTTGGTGGTGACACTGACTTAGCTCAGTAAATAATACCAATGCCAGTAAGTTAGTGATCAAATATTAATGAGGATAAATTTTCAAGAATAAGGCGCTTGATTGAGCAATAGCTGGCTATTGGGATTGAAAGCAACGATGTTATTGGAGGTTTAGGCCATTTAGATTGATCATATATTTATTGGTATTGGTATAACGAGTATCTCTAACTACTTTAATTTTAATCCAGACCACGCACGCGTAAGCGCCCAAACGGCTAAGACAATAAATGTGGTGTGTACAAAAGTAAAATAAGTAATAACATAAACCCAAGTCCAAGCAGAATCAAACCCTCCTAAGATTACCATCAACACTGAAACAACACCGAGTGCAACAAAGGCAATAAGGTTAAGTTTGATGCCTAACTTTGCGTGATAATAACCTATGCTGGTTGGTGACATTTTATTGATAGCTAACATTAACCAAATAAAGGCAATACCTGGCAAAAAAGTAAGATTTAAAATTGAGGCAAGTGCGGCATCAGACGCCTGTTTAATCTGTTGTTTATCAACCGCAGTTATCGCATCCGTTAGTCTTAATACCATAAGTAATTCCTGAATGTTAATTCGTTAGTTTAGCAATAACAAAAACTACGAATAAAACCAAGGATAAAATCAATACTTTGGTTGAAAGTTGTTAAAGAACAATAAACGTTCTAGTTTATAGCTAGGTTGGTTTTAGTGTAATTAAATAAATCTTGGGGAAAAGAAGTCAAATGACATCTCACTTTTAGTTCTTACTACAGTCTATTTTGTTAAGGTACTATAAATAAAGATAACGAGGAATCACCAAAGAGTATCTTCAAGAAAGAAACTTTTCTCTCACTAAATCATATTTTTTCATTTTATCATACAAAGTTTTTCTCGCTAACATCAACTCACCCATAGTGCCTTTAATACTGCCATTATTATTAGTTAACGCTTCCTCAATTAGTGAGCTTTCAAAAAATTTAACTCGCTCTGGTAAGCTAATTGTCGATTTTTTAATCAGTAGCGCCTTATTGATTAAAAGCGGCAGCAGAACCAAGTAAAACATAACGCTCAGCTAAATTTCTTAATTCACGCACATTCCCAGGCCATTGATGACGTACAAAACGTATACCACAACGCAGAAGTTAAAGATTAATAATTAAAGCACTAACTCACCAAGCCCGTCATGATGGGCTTTTTATGTTCAAGATGAACGGTAGTTCACGATGCCAACATACAGAGTAAACTAACAAAAGAATGATTAGTGCTGCCTAAATAATTAGTGTGATTCAATTGATACTATTGGCAGATAACATTCGAGAACACAATGGGTAGACACCTAAAAACGAACGCCATACTAATAATCTGGCGTTCATCTGCTTTGAAAAAACACATTGTGCTTTACAAGTTAAATACCATAGGTACAGAAGTTAACATCATTACAACTATCAAGCCGATAGCCGCGATATTAAGCCAGAGCCCAGCTCTGGCCATGTCAGTAATACGTAATTCTCCAGAACTAAATACTACAGCATTTGGCGGTGTTGCCACTGGCATCATAAAAGCACAGCTAGCAGCTAATGCCGCAGGGATAACTAGCATTAGAGGTCCATCCGTTAACGTTACTGCGATTGGCCCTAGTAAAGGTAAAAAACTAGCTGCTGTTGCGGTATTACTTGTTACTTCAGTTAAGAATAAAATAGTAATAGTGACCACTAAAACGGCACCAATGACAGGTATGTTCGACGTTGCTTCAAGCTGAGTTGCTATGTAACCTGCAAGCCCCGATTTTTTAATTAAACTGGCTAAGGCTAAACCACCACCAAACAGTAGTAATACACCCCAAGGTAATTTTTTTGTGTCTTCCCAAGCTAAAATACGAATATCTTTTTTGCGGTCAACGGGTACCACAAATAATAATAAAGCAACAAACATGGCAATGCCGGTATCTGATATAGCTAACCCGGTCATTTTGGCTATTAATGGTCTAAATACCCAACTGATAGCTGCAAAAGCAAAGAAAAACAGTACGAGTTTCTCGCCTTTGTTCATTTTCCCTAATTCCTGAAGTTTCTCTTGGAACATGCTGTTTGTATCAACTCGTTCTCCTTCATTCACTTGGTAGCAAACCTTGGTCAGTATAAACCAGCACAGCACCAAAAGTACTGCACTTAACGGGACGCCGATAATCATCCATTGGGCAAAGCCAATTTCAATATTATAACTGTCGGCTAAATAAGCCGCCATCAGCGCATTAGGAGGAGTACCAATTAATGTAGCTAAACCACCAATACTGGCAGAAAAGGCAATAGCCAATAACATAGGTTTTGAAAAGTTTTCTGGGGTATTACCATTTTGTTTTTGCTTGACCATTTCGATAATGGATAACGCGATAGGTAACATCATTACTGCGGTTGCTGTATTAGACATCCACATTGATAAGAACGCGGTAACAAGCATTAAGCCGCCAATTTGGTGGCTGGGTTTAGTGCTACATAACGACATCGCTTTTAAGGCAATGCGTTTATGTAAGTTCCATCGTTCCATCGCAATGGAGATAAAAAAGCCACCAAGGAATAGGAATATTAAAGGGTGTGCATAAGACGACGTTGTTACCTTAATGGGTGTTATGCCAATAATGGGAGCAACTATCAAGGGTAAAAAGGCGGTAACTGAAACAGGGGTTGCTTCAGATATCCACCAAATGGCCATCCACAATGCTAAGCCTAGGGTATGCCATGCATCTGCAGACATGCCTTCAAAAGGAGATGGAACTAATAAGGTGAACAGCATTAATGCTGGCCCTAATACGAGCATACGCAATGGCGTTGCTTTGTTTTTAATATCTGTCATAAATATCCTCACAGTGTTGTTTTTTATAATAGTTCTAATTTATGTTTTGCAAAGACACTGCCATGTTTTCATCTTATTGTTAATAAAGGTAATTATATTTTTAGTTAATTATTTTAGCCTTTATTACGTATTGATATCCACCCATAAAAAACTGTATATGTGTGGAAAGCCGCCAGTTACTATCACCGTAAAAAATTTAATGGGCTTAACTGCGCGTAATAGTGGCTTATCGCTCTCCTTTATTCCTTGGTTTTAAACACCTTAATTTTGCTTTATGGGGGGATTTCTATATACACCAGCAAGCCTTGAGGGTGATATCCCCCCCAAGCATTGTCCCTGCGAAGTTTTAATTTTCAATGTAAGTAGTTGTTATCTTGTTGTTTATTATTATCTAATGCTTAACTAATAAATTGGCGTGAACATTGCGATAACAAACTGTCGGCTTAACATAATTATCGTTGACGATTTATAAAGATAATAACTTCTTAAAATAAAGGGGAAATACATGAAACGTGTTCAAGTGAATAAAACAAGCAAATTATTTTTTTTAAACGTACTGCTATTAAGCTGTGCAAGTGCTAATGCAAGTGATGTCGATAGCTCATTCTATGGCTCGCTCCGTTTAGGTGCTGATTATGTTGATAGTGGTACTTCTGATGATGCGGCAAATGGTAGAGACTACTTAAGTCGTGTTGGTGTAAATGCTGAAGTTCAATTAACTGATGGTTTAACTGGTGTAGGTAAAGTTGAGTATGGTTTACGCGGCGATGATGGCGTTAATTTCAATCAAAATCAAAAAGCCGGTATGCGTCAGATATATGTTGGCCTTAAAGGTAATTTTGGTACCGTAACTTATGGTTCTCAAACCATTATATGGCATCAATATGTGCGCAGTGCGTACTTTTCTGATGGATTAGATTCATTGCGTCAAGGCGCTATTCGTGATGATGACATGCTGCAATGGCAAAAAACTTACAATAATTGGAAGTTCGGTGCAGCCATTCAAACAGAGAAACAAGATGGTGATTCTATTGACCAATACCAAGTAGCAGCGCAGTATAAAAATCAAAACTTGAAACTTCAAGCAGCATTAGCAGCAGATCAACAAGGTGAAAACACCGGTAATTTGTATGGCTTTCGTGCTTGGTATGATATTTCAAAAGCACTTACTGTGTCAGCCTTTTATCATTTGGCTGAAGACGATTTTGACCTATACAAGGGTAACTCTTCTGGCAACGTTAGGTTAGTATCAGCAGAAGAATCTGGAAAAGTAGGCGGCGTAACAGCATGTGTTGATGAAGACCGCTCAACCGTAGGTTTATATGGGAAGTGGCGTCAAGACAATAACCAAATACATGCGAGATATGCGGTAAACTCTTGTGAAATAAAAGGGGATGTTAGCTCTATTAAAGTTGAGTATATTCGTTACCTCTCTAAGAAATTTCGATTGTGGGCATCATTTGAACAGTTAGATAATGACACGACCCGTTTACCTTCAACGGGAGAAAATATGTCGGAAGTACAATTAGGTGTTAGATTCGATTTTTAACTAAGACAATATTAGTTAATTTGGTGTGACCAAATGCAATATTTGATATGGAACAAAGCATTGGTTTCATATCAAATCGCTAATGCATGACTGTAAACAACGTGTTAACGGCTAATAACTGATAAAATGAGTAAAACAGCTATGGGTTTCTTCATAAGGTAAAATTTTGGTCTATCAAGGTAAATCAGAACGTAAAAATTATATTGTTGCCAGTATTGCAGTGATTGGCCTAATACTGACTATTGAAGTAACCCAGATGATAGGTATGAGCAATGCCTATCAACAAATGCATCAACAATCGAGCCAGCAGTTATCTAACTTAGTGGGTTACATAGATAATATTCTTGGTCGCTTTGACCGAATCCCTAAAGTTTTATCGAAACACCCCTTACTGTCACAAGCTTTAATCTCACCTAACGAACAATCAAAAATAACCAAACTTAACCAGTTATTAGCAGATATTAGCACGATGACTCAGGCGTTAGATATTTACCTCATTGATAAAAAGGGTATCACAATTGGGGCGAGCAATTGGCAATTACCTACGTCATTTGTGGGTATGAATTTCACTTTTAGACCTTATTTTCAAGATGCGTTAAAAGGTAAACTGTCTCATTACTATGCAGTCGGGCTAAGTAGCGGTAAGCGAGGTTTTTATTATGCTTACCCTGTGGTAATCGATGGTGTTATTGCTGGTGTCATTGCATTAAAATTAAGTATTGCAGATATTGAAGAGCAGTATAAAAAAACGGTATTAAATGATAGCTTTAACTTCTTAATCGTTGCACCCGATGATGTAGTCTTTATTTCAGATAGACCAGAATGGCGATTAAAAACTATTGGTAATCTATCTGAGGCTAAGCAGCTTAATTTAATTGCAGAAAAACGTTATACCGATAAAGAGATATCTTCACTTAATGTGGTCGATATTTCAAACCACTATATTCCAAAAATATTAGGTAGTGAATTATTAAAAGTTACCTCAAGCAAAGGATCTGAAGAGGTTTTTGCGCTGAATAAATTGATGAAAACGGCTAATTGGCAAGTTCATTTATGGAGCTCTGTAGTGCCAATGAAAAAGCAGCAAAATTTATTAATCATTCTCAGTGCTAGTGGCTATTTATTATTGGTGTTTTTATTGTTATTTGCTAATGAACGACTTAAAAATGCGCGAAGACTTAAGCAATCTCAACAGTTGTTAGAAAAAAAAGTTAAAGAGCGTACGGCTGATTTAAGTGCAAGTAATGTCAAATTACATGAGGAAATAGCGCAACGCCAGCAAGCACAAACTCAAATGAACAAAATGCAGGATGAATTAATTCAATCAGAAAAGCTTGCGGTCATTGGTAGCATGTCAGCGGGTATTAACCATGAAATCAATCAACCGTTAACAGCCTTAAGAAGCTACTCAGAAAATGCGCTGGCTTATCAAGAACGCAATATGACAGACAAAGTAAAAAACAACCTCACACTCATTATTGGCTTAGTGGATCGGCTGAGTGATATTGTCAGTCAGTTTAATAATTTCTCGAAAAAAAGCATGGGCATTGCTACTGCCGTTGATGTTCAAATGAGCCTCATGGCGGCGATGAGCATTGTAAAACATCAAGCCAAAGCGGCTAAGGTAGAATTTACCAGTAAACCTTGCCTAAATCCTGTGCATATTTATGGCGATGCAATCCGCTTTGAGCAAGTATTGGTTAATTTACTCAGTAATGCAATACAGGCCCTTAGTGAACAAGAATATAAACAAATAACCATTTCTGTGTCTGAAGTTAAAGAACACGTTATCATTGAAATACGAGATAATGGGCCCGGTATTTTAGTCGATAATATCGACAGAGTTTTCGAGGCATTTTTTACCACGAAAGAGAACTTTGGCTTAGGTTTAGGTTTATCTATCTCGCATCGAATTATTGAATCAATGCAAGGTCAACTTAACGTAAGTAATCACCCAGATGGCGGTGCTATTTTTACCATTAGCTTGCCTGTAAACGTAAAGTAAGGAAATATTATGGAAACGCAAAAATTGGGTGTCGTCTTTGTCATAGATGATGAAGAGCATATTCGAAGTGCCATTGAACAAACATTTGAATTACGAAACTTTGAAGTGAAAACCTTTTCACAAGCACATCAATTACTTAATCAGCTCAGCGATACTTGGCCTGGCGTTGTCATCAGTGATATTAATATGCCTAAAATGGATGGCCATCAGTTGATGGCAGAGGTAAATAATATCGACTCAGATATATCAACTATTTTACTGACAGGTTTTGGTGATATTTCAATGGCAGTAAACGCAATGCGCAATGGTGCCTATGACTTTATTGAAAAGCCATTTAATAATGATGACCTAGTTGATACGGTAAAAAGAGCATTAGATAAGCGCTCTCTAGTGCTTGAAAATAGACAACTCAAAAAAGAAATAGAAACACATTGCTTACCCGGACCCAGAATTTTAGGGAATTCACCCAACATTGTACAAATGCGCAATATACTGAATCAAGTGATGGATGCACCCGCAGACATTATGATTGATGGTGAAACCGGTACAGGAAAAGAGTTAGTCGCCCGATATTTACACGACCATAGTATCCGTAGAGATAGTAATTTTGTTGCGCTTAACTGTGGAGCTATCCCAGAAAACATTATCGAAAGTGAGCTATTTGGTGCGGAGAAAGGCGCTTATACCGGTGCTGATAAAAAACGCATAGGTAAATTTGAATATGCTAACGGTGGTACTTTGTTTCTTGACGAAATAGAGAGTACACCAATGGCCTTACAAGTTAAGTTGTTAAGAGTTCTAGAAGAGCGGAAAGTGGTCCGTTTAGGCGCTAACGAAGGTGTAGAACTTGATGTCAGAGTGATTGCCGCTACTAAGGTAGATTTGTTAGAGTTATGTGAACAAGGTTTGTTTCGTGAAGATCTATATTACCGTTTAAACTTGGTGAAAGTAGATATTCCTCCGTTGAGAGAGCGTATTGAAGATGTGCCTTTACTTTTTTTACACTTTGCTCGAATAGCTTCGGCGCGTTATAAAAAAGAATTAATTCCATTATCACAAGAACATAAAGCACAGCTATTAAGCTATGGGTGGCCTGGTAATGTAAGAGAATTGCGTAACTTGGCTGAGCGTTACATATTATTGGGTGAGGCGGCAGCGTTTAATCTTAAAAAGAATGCCCGTGCCAATTCAATGCTTAGCAGTATGGGGCTCACTCAGCGGGTTGAGTTTTTTGAAAAATTTCTTATCGAGGAAGCGTTGGCAAGTAATGAGGGCTGCATTAAAGACACCATGGAAGAGCTAAATTTAGCTAGAAAAACACTATACGATAAAATGAAAAAATATGAATTAGAGCGTAAAACATATCAATAACCTGCATTAGTGTCATTACCAAGGGAGACTGTCGGACTAATTACCGAGCGACTTTGACGCAGTTTCCTTATCAATTTCATTACCATTACACAGACCTTTTTGGGCTATTTTAAGCTATAAAACGCTAAAGTTTCATTAGAACTAGAGTGTTACAATCAAAACCATTTTTAAAACTCAGGGTCTATTTGAAAAGTCATCACTTCTTTAGTTACCGGATGGCTCAGTGTTAACATTTCTGCGTGTAAATGTAATCGTTGAGGCTTTTTATTGCCCGTATTACTACTGTAATTTTTACTACCATACAGATCATCACCTAGTATCGGCATATTCAAACCTTGTGGGTGAGCACAATGTACCCGTAATTGGTGAGTTCGACCTGTTTCAGGATACAAATAGAGTTTAGCTTTACCATCAACAGTTTCAATAACTTCCCATTGGGTTTTAGATTTTTTTCCGTGATCAAAGCACACTAATTGCTTTGGCCTATCTTCAAAGTCCCCCCTGAGTGGCAAGTTAACCTCTCCTTGGTTTTTCATTTGTGCTTTGCCAATATCACCTTCAACTTTTCCTTCAAGTATTGCCACATAGCGTTTTTTAATGGTGCGATTAACAAATTGTTGCTGTATATTTTTTTGCGCTCGTTTAGTTAACGCCAATACCATCACCCCCGATGTAGACATATCTAATCGGTGTACAATATACGAGCCTGTAGCCTGAGGAAATTGCTGCTTAATGCGTAAATAGACCGAATCCTCAATATTTTTTCCAGGTACAGATAAAAACTCACTGGGCTTATTTACCACAACAATGTCATCATCTTGATACATAATCTCAAGCGCCTTACCCTCTGCTGGATTAACCAATAAAGGGTTATCGTCTATGACCATGCCATCTAACATGTGCACAAGAATTGGCTGACATTTACCAGAGCATGCGCCATAAAAGTTTTTATGTTGACGAATCTCAGACTTAGGCGCTTGCCCCCACCAAAATTCGGCTATGGCTAGCGGCTTCAAATTTTTCTTAAATGCATATTGTAATAATTTTGGTGCCGCACAATCTCCGGTTCCTGCTGGTGGTATTTGATAAAGTGAATTTTGAAATAATTCAATTAAATCTTTTTCAACACCCGCACTATTCAATAAGCGATATTGTTTGAACAGCTTTTTTTGTAACTTGGTAGAGAGCTGCTTGCGCTTTTTTTTGATCCCGTCAATTTCAACCGTTAGCGCGCCTAATTCTTGCTGAACTTGTGAAATTAAATCATGCCAGTATTCTTTTAAGTCGCGAAGTTGATTTTTATCATCAATACTTTCTTGTGCTAATTGCTTAAGACGTTGTGCTAAATCATCGCCAGCTAAACTACCTTTTGCATGACTACGTTTCTCTTTTCTTATTCTCCTATTAAAAGCCATTTTATTTCGGTGCTGATCAAGTTGCTCATTTTGCTGGCTTAGCTTTAATTCAAGGGTCTTCTGATATTCGTCTAACAGGGGATTAGCGAGTAGCTTGTCTAATTCGCTATTAAGCCGGTTAATGATGTTACTTTCTTCATGAAAAAAATCTGTTTGCGCATCAACATCAAAAACAGGAGGAACAAAGTTAATCATCCTTTGATGTGAGTTTTCATGCGAATCCAACTTGCCAGAAAAGGCACTAAGGTACCCTACCTCACCTTTAGTATTTCCCACTAAAAGCACACCAAACATCTTGCCCGTTTGCTCAAGTTCAAGTTGTAATGGCTTATGGTTTTGTAATTGTTGTTGTAATTGCTCCGCAGCCAAGAGACATAAGGGATGTGGCTCATAACAAAATGGAAAGGTGAAGCGCTCAGGTAAAGCATAGCTTTCAATATTACCTTTAAAAGAAGTAAAACAGGTTTGCTGATTTTTTATATATTTCATTTGGTGTTTATACACTTTATTCAGGAGAGTTTTGGCAACATAAACCGAAAATATGCTGGAATGATGTTTTGTCAATTTTAAACTATTTCTGGATTACTCAACATAGACAAATTTCATTTTGTACAAAAAGCAGTAACATTTAAATGAGACTACCTGCTACTAAATAATTTCCGAGAGCTAAGATTAATTATCCTCAGGCACCATTAATGGATGTTCACTTTAGGACAAATAGCTATATTTGGATAAAACATAAAAAACAATTCTTATCCATATTTTGGATTTACTCACGCGAGCTCTTTGTTATAATTAGAGACTAAACTGATCGCACTCACTGGACGACAATAATAGTAGCCTTGAAAATATTCACTACCACAATTACTGGCGATATTAACCTGCAGATTTGTTTCCACCCCCTCACAAATAACGGTTAGTTCCAGTACTTTTGCCATGGCAATAATTGCCTCAACAATCGATTTATCTTTGTTTTCATGACCTAGCTCCTTGATAAAAGATCGATCGATCTTAATTATATCTATCGGCAAATCCTTAAGATAACTCAATGATGAATACCCAGTACCAAAATCATCCAATGCCACTAAAATACCCAACGCTTTAATTTCTGCTAATCGAGCAGCGGTAAAGGCAATATTTTTGATGGCAACCGTTTCCGTAATTTCTATACAAATACAGCTCCCAGGAAGTTGTGTGGTACTAATCTTATCAGCCAAGGTCTCTACAAATTGCTTCTGGTAAAACTGTAATGGGCTAATATTTATTGCAATATGCCAGCTTTCTTGCCAAAAACAAGACTGTTGCCAACTCAGAATTTGCTGGCAACAGTAGTCTATTAACCAATCACTCACTGGTACGATCAAACCGCAGGACTCAAGAATAGGTATAAACTCATTTGGGGCCACTAAGCCTAACTCAGGGTGTTGCCAACGAATAAGTGCTTCAAAACCATAAATGCTGCCAAACCTATCGACCTGAGGCTGAAAATGAACAACAAATTGTTGCTCTCTCAATGCTTGATGAAGTTGATTTTCCATACTTTGCTTGTATTCGACCAAAGCGCTCATACTTGCTTCATAGAATACGGCTTGTTTACGCCCATTGCCTTTAGCCTGATACATAGCGGTATCAGCATAACGCATCAAATCGGCAGCACTTTCGCTATCAATAGGAAAAATCACTATACCTATACTTGTGCCTATGTGATGGAGGTGTTCATCGACACTCATCGGCTCAGAAAACTTATCCAAAATTTTCTCAGTGATATCCTGGGTAGCTTTTTGAGCCTGATGTGAGTCTTTTGACAAATTTTCTAGTAAGATCACAAACTCATCACCACCCAGTCTAGCGACGGTATCATTTTTTCTTACCGCATTCTGTAAGACCTTAGCTACATGCACTAACAGCTTATCCCCTTCATGATGTCCTAAAGAATCATTAATATTTTTAAAATGATCTAAATCAAGAAATAAAATGCCGTTGAATTGGCCGTCACGCTGGCTATTAGCCATTACATGATCCAGCCTGTCATTAAATAATAAGCGATTAGGAAGCCCTGTTAAAGAATCGTGACTCGCAAGTTGCTCAATGTGCTTCTGAATTTTCTTTTGTTCACTAATATTACTGGCGACCAACAAAGTGGCAGGTTGGCTATAATCGTCAAAGGGCGCAATTTGTATTGCAAAGGTATTGGTATCTCCCTTTATTGACGTCAGAGATATTTCTTGCTGATGAGCAGTTTCATTTTGTTGTAAAACCAAATGACGAATTTTATTCAGATCAATGACCTCTTCCCGGCAATGATGATGAATCTCACTCAGGGTTTTCCCCTCTAGATCTCTCTTTGACATATGATAAAATAACGAACAGCTATTATTAGCAAACAGGATCTTTCCGTCGCTATCTTGTGCCAAAATAAGTTGTGGTATTTGATCGATAAGCTTTAACAAACGTTGTTTACTTTGAATTAGGGCAGCTTCGGTTTCAACTTGATCAAGCACTAACAATTCAACTTTGTTAACAAAACCATTTGCAGCATTTGCCAACACCCCCAATTCACTATTTTTGTGGCCTTCAGGAACCGACAATTTAGTGCTGCCACCAATTTTAACCGCACTAAATTGCAATGCCAGCTTTTTAAGCGGCTTAGCCAGAACAAAATAAAATAGGATAAACAGTAAAAATGAAAGGAAAAAATTTCTAGCAAGCCCCGAAAAAAAGACCATCTGTGAACGATCATAAAAAGGAGACAACGCACTATCCATATTAATTCTGAGCGTCATAATCCCTGGCTTAAGAGCAGGATTACCTGGATATTTTAGCAAGGTCTGATAGGTTTTAGTTGCTGAGGTAAAAGATCCTGTTAACCATTGGGTTTTACTTGGCTCAAATGACTCCGTTGCTAGCGCCAATTGTTCTGACAATTCATCCTCTATACTGGCTTGTTCAATAAAATTATATTTCAACAAACCTTCAACAACTTCACGGGCCAACTTCTTGTCTAAGGTATTGACCGCACGAATGGCTGGAGGACGAGCTGCCACCATAATTTGTTCAATGGTTAGATCAATCAAGGCTTCCTGATCATGGTAATCAACAACCACTTGAAGTGAACTTAACAATAGCCCAATTAAAAGTGCCACATAAACACTTAACCGGGCTAGCTTAATTGAGAGTTGATTGCTTAGCGAGATAATTCCAACCATTGGTGTAATTTTCGCTCCTCATCGGTAAAACAATAACCACCTAATTTTGAACCATATTTTTGGAAGATTGCCTTAAATCGTCCTTGCTGACGACCACTTAAAATTGCGTTTTTAAATTGCGGGATCAATGCCTGAAACTTTGAATCCTTAGACATCGACAAATGGGTTTCATAAGTATCCAAAGCCAATGGCTGCGATAACTGTAAGGGCCAAGATGACGGAAGTTCTTCCAAAACGGCCTGATTGGCCAAAAATGCATTGAGGACGCCATCATTAACAATAATGGCGTCCAAGCGGCCTCTGAGCAGCATCTTCAACATAATAAAATTATCATTCAACACCACAGGTTTTATTGGCCAACGAGATTTCATCTTTATATCAAAATATCCCAGACCAACAAACCCTACCCGCTTACCTGCCAAATCACTTAGCTTCTTAATATCACTGTCTTTATGAGGCACAACCAATGGTGTTAAACAGCCGACATTACCCAGCCAAGTTACATTGGGCACCATTTTGTCGTCTTTATAGGAAAATAACAGATCATTTTGGCCATTAGAGGCACTTCTCAGTGCTCTGGGTACTGACATCAATTGCGCATCAATATTGAGCGAAGATATTTCTTCTAGGACAGCTTCAATATCGAAGACCATTCCACGGGGAATGTTGTCGTCAAGCAAATAGCCAAACGGATAAAAATCAATCACTGCAAGGATCGGGGTCTGTCGCTCGGTGGCTAACAATTCCACTGAAAATAAAATAAGAAATACTAGGGTAATGTGTCGGGCCATGATTGCCTAATTGGTTAGCAGCATGTTAAATACGTAATTGTATTCTAACACTATTCAATCTAGCATAAAATAAGCATATTACCTCATAGGAGCCCATCAACAACACACAAACCAAAGCCAATTTATTAAGTAAATGCTAAAGGAACATAGCGAAATAGCATTTTTATTATCGCCAACACATATAAAAATTCAAACGATATACTATTTATAAGTTATAACAATTGAAGTAATGAAATCTGCCCATCCCTATTTTTCTACCAGACATAATATTCAATCATAGAAGGGTAACAACAGTTAAGTCATTACCCTCTTAATCATCCAAAATGAACTTATAAACTTTAAAAGGATAAGCTTAACAATCAGTCATGTTTAAATATGCGTAAATATCTTTACTCTAATAAAGCTTCTTTAACGATAAAGTATTAACTAACGAAGTACATTATACACTTTAATGGCTGAGCTTTAAGCGGTTAAATCTCTACCGAATAACTTTTCAATTTGATGGGCACGAACAGGTTTACTAAATAAATATCCTTGTGCTGAGTCACAACCAAACTCTTTAATCATACTAAATTGCTCTAAAGTTTCAATGCCCTCTGCGGTGATCTCATAGCCAAGGTTTTGTCCCATTTTTATCATCGTCTGAATCAATAACTGTGTTTTTTTATCACTGAGCATATCACCAGTAAAGTATTTATCGATTTTGAGGAAATCAATATTTATATGCTTAAGTGATGCAAAAGAAGAGTAACCGGCACCGAAATCATCAATTGCTATTAAAACACCAAGATTTTTTAACAATTCAAAAATAACTAAATTTTCTTGATTTGTCTGCACAAGCCCTTCTGTTACTTCTAACTCAAGCTCATCAGCTTTCATTCCTATTTCACTGATAATATTATTAACTAAAGGTACTAAGTCAGTATCAACAAAGTGGCTAGGCGAAATATTAACTGCCATACGTATTGCAGGAAAACCGGCTTGTTTCCATGACACTGCCTGCTTACAGGACGTTTTCAACACCCATTTAGTCAGTGGTTTTATCATGGCTATTTGTTCAGCCATATTGATAAACTCAACTGGAGAAATCATTCCTAGTTGTGGATGATTCCAACGAGTTAATGCTTCAACACTTGTTATTATTCCTGTACTTATATCTATTTTAGGTTGATATACAAGATAAAGCTGCTCTTTCTCTATCGCTTCTCTTAAGCCTTGCTCGAGCTTAAAACGATACTCAGCCTTTTTAGTTAAATTTTTGTTATAAAAAGCAAACTGTCCTTTCCCTAGATCTTTTGCTGAGTATAAAGCCGTATCTGCAGCTTTCAATATTGTTTGCAAGTTTGCACCGTCTTCGGGATAGTGGGCAATGCCAATACTGCATGCTGGCGTAAATTTTCGACCCGCTAACTCAACAGGCGCTGATAAAAGCTTAATACAACGATGAGCGACATGGATCGTATCAAAATCACCAGCAATATCTTTTACTGCAATACAAAACTCATCCCCACTCAGACGAGCAATATAATCAATTTCACGACAAGCACTTTTCAAGCGCTGAGCAACACTTTTAAGAAGTAAGTCGCCAACATCATGCCCAAGGCTATCGTTAACATTTTTGAAGTTATCAAGGTCGATATATAACAATCCAAATCGGTAATTATTACGTGCAGAAATTTTCACCAACTCTTCAATGCTTAAATAAAAGTGGGCTCGACTAGAAAGCCCAGTGAGTTCATCGGTGTAAGCCAAGTATTGAATGCGCTTTTGATTATGGTCGCGCTCCATGACAATACCAGCAAGTTGAGCTGCGGATGTTAGGTCTTTTGACTCTTCTTCGTTAGGCAGCGCCGGGTAGTCATAATACATACCAAACGCGCCTAATATTTTTCCGGAAGAACTTTTAATAGGTTCAGACCAACAACTACGCATGCCATAAGGAAGCGCTACAGCCTTTAAATCTTTCCACTTAGGATCAGTTTCAATATTTTCAACAAGAACACGCTTTCCTGTATAGGTCGATGTACCACACGAGCCGATTTCAGGACCATTTATCAGACCATGTACAGCTTCACAGTAAGCTTTAGGAAGACTTGGTGCGCCGCCATGCAGGAGTCTATTGCCATCGAGTTCAAGCATCGAACATCTCAACCCAAGGTGGCGTGCTTCGTACAATAAGGCGATTTCATCATAAATTTCTGAGGCAGGATTTCCTTTTGCAATCATTTTGAGAATTTTGGTATTTTGTTCATCGAAATGCTTTGCTTTTTTATCTATTGAAATATCTACATGGGTACCAATCAAGCGCACTGGCTCATGACTTGAACCACGAGTAATTTTAAATGCTCTAGAGCGCACAAAAACATCATGACCTGATTTATGACGCATACGCATTTCAACTTCAAATGAATCAGCTTCTCCGGTTAAGTATTGCTGAACCATTAATAATACATTGCCTTTGTCATCGGGGTGGACCATCGCAGCCCATGTGTTTAAGTTATTTTCGAGCTCGTGTTCACCAAAACCTAGCATGCTTTTCCAGCGAGGTGAATAATAAACCTCATCTGTTTCTAAATCCCAGTCCCATAAGCCATCACTAGCACCACGCATGGCTAAAGCAAAGCGTTCTTCACTATTGTAAAGCTGAGCGGCACGTACTTCTTGAGAACGATGCACATCAATAAGTTCTGCGCGCAATCTTTTGATTTCATTAATAAGTTGAATATCATTGCTATTTATTTCTGACATAAAATGCCCCAATTACCACACTAAATAAATTCAACCATATAAGTAATATTTACGATTAATTGTACTAAGGAATTTCGTTATCAATTAAGGTGTAAAAAGTATTGCTTATCCTGCTTATAGGTTTCGACAAGGGAACGACCATTCTCTTCAATCAATGCCTTGCCTAAAGCGTTTCTAATTCCAGCTGAATCATGCATCTTCAAGTGGAACGGGTATATATTACGACAACCACTAACTTTAGCTATTTCAGAAGTAGTTAAACTACCTGCAATAACTTAACTAAGTATCAATGATTATTTTAAGTATATAGTATATTTTAAGGTTAGCACTAGCGATAAAAAAAGCGCTCTGCAGACTAAATTTGGATAAAACTTAAAGGGATTGTTTTTACTATAATTTTCAGCTGTCTTTAAGTAAAAATCTGTTCAATTAGTTACCTTACTGCTTTAGCGTTATTCCATAAAGTCACTTCACCCAAGCTTTTTATAAATATTGTTAACCACACTGTTGGCCATTTTGATGTTTAAGTAGACCAATTAAAAAGGGTAACAACATCGATATGCGATTACCCTTTTTGTATTTATAACAATTATAATTAGCTAGTGATTTTCAGAAACCATATTTACTGTGTATTTAGGAATATCAACGACTAAATCTTCATTACCAACAATTGATTGACAGCTAAGGCGTGACTCAGGTTCTAAACCCCATGCTTTATCAAGCATATCGTCTTCAAGTTCGTCACCCTCTTCGATAGAATCAAAACCCTCACGAATGATAACGTGACAAGTAGTACACGCACATACTTTTTCACAAGCATGCTCTATACCTATATTATTTGCTAAAGCAACGTTAAGTACACTCTCTCCTGCTTTGGCTTCAACAACCGCACCGTCTGGGCATAATTCTTCATGGGGTAAAAATATAATTTGTGGCATCTTATTTAATCTCTTTATTGCTCGTCGCTTATACTAAAGCTTCTCTACCGATTGGCCTGTTAACGCTTTATTAATAGAGCTGTCCATTCTACGCTCTGCAAATATCGCCGTACTGTGATCTAATTTATCAATTGCAGTTTCAATAGCGCTGACATCACTGCCTTGGCTAGTTTGTGCCAGTGCTTTAATCGCCGCTTCAATATCAATAATGTCTTGTGCTGATAATAAATAACTATCAGTAGATAGCGCTGCTTGAATGGACTCAATCACTCTTGCTGCTTCTACTTGCTGCTCTTTTAACATACGCGCATCTATATCAGCTTTAGCATTATTCATTGAATCTTTAATCATTTGCGCTATTTTACTGTCATCCAAGCCAAAAGAAGGCTTAACTTCAATACTGGATTCAACACCAGATGATTTTTCCATGGCACTAACCGACAATAAACCATCAGCATCAACTTTAAAAGTAACACGAATATGTGCAGCGCCTGCAGTCATAGGCGGTATGCCGCGTAGTTCAAAACGCGCTAACGAACGACAATCGTCTACTAATTCGCGTTCGCCTTGCAGTACATGCACCGCCATTGCTGTTTGGCCATCTTTAAAAGTGGTAAATTCTTGTGCTTTTGCCACAGGAATGGTGGTATTACGCGAAATCACTTTTTCAACCAAACCACCCATAGTTTCTAAACCTAAAGAAAGTGGTATAACGTCAAGTAACAACATATCACTGTCTGGCTTATTACCGGCTAAAATATCCGCTTGAATAGCTGCGCCAATGGCAACAACTTTATCAGGATCGATAGAGGTTAATGGCGTTTTGTTAAAGTACTTGCCTACTTCATTGCGCACTAATGGTACCCGTGTAGAGCCTCCAACCATAACAACTTCTAACACTTCATCAGTGCTAATTTGTGCGTCTTTTAAACTACGACGACAAGCACGTAAGGTTTTTTTAACTAAATCCGAAATTAAACTATCAAACGTTTCTTTACTTAAAGTAGTAGTCCACGTTTTTTCGTCTAACTGAGAATCTAGCGTTAACAAAATATCTACACTTTTTTGCTCAGTTAACTGTTCTTTAGCTGCACAAGCTTGCTGCATCAATTGACGCTCTAACGAGGGAGATAATGGCCTAGTTAAGCCTGCTTGTTCGACAAGATAATCAACAAGTACCACATCAAAATCATCGCCCCCAAGTGCAGAATCACCACCAGTAGCAAGTACTTCAAACACACCTTTATTGAGGCGTAAAATAGAAATATCAAACGTTCCACCACCTAAATCATAGATAGCAATAACGCCCTCTTGCCCTGAATCAAGTCCATAGGCTAAGGCGGCAGCAGTAGGTTCGTTTAATAAACGTAAAACATTAACACCAGCAAGTTTAGCGGCATCTTTAGTACTTTGACGTTGAGCATCATCGAAATGCGCAGGTACAGTAACTACAACACCTGTTAACTCGCCCCCTAAAGCTTGCTCAGCTCGTTGTGCTAAAGCTTTTAATATTTCAGCAGACACTTGTATCGGGTTAATATTTCCTTGACGAGTCACTATTTCAGGATGATTTTCATCACCACAAAATTGGTATGGCAATGAAGGGTACTTACTTTGAATATCGGCCAATGAACGACCAATTAAACGTTTAGCTGAAACAATAGTGTTTTGCGCATCAATTACACTTAGCGCTTTGGCCGCTTCTCCAACTAAAATACTATGACCTGGTAAAGTGTCTTCTGAAGCATCTTGATAGCTAACTATAGAGGGTAAAATGTCACGACCTTGTTGATCCGCTAAAGTACTAGCGTTGCCACTTTGTACACTAGCAATTAATGAATTAGTTGTGCCTAAATCAATGCCTGCGGCTAGTCGATGTTCGTGAGGAACGGTACTTTGACCGGGTTCTGCAATTTGTAATAACGCCATATTTTATGAATCCGGTTTGTATTTAAATTTCGCTGTGATACTGCTTTTTAACTAAGTGATTTGCACTCATTAGTCGTCAAACAAACTATCTTCGAGACGATCAACCTCAATATTGAGTTTTTGGTAAAACTTTAACTTACGTAAATTATCGCATGCTAGCGTATTTGCTGCTGAATTATTTTCAAGTATTTGTTGTTCCACAACATCAAGGAGCTGCTGGTATTCTTGTGCTAAAACCTGTTGGGCATGATTAAATGCTGCATCAATATCATCTGCAAACTTTACGTCACCAAGCATCTCTCTTAGTTCCATTTGTTGCATTAAAAAGCTGGTATCACTAAATGATTGTTGCTCATTAGGCATCTCAACACCGCGCAGCGTTAATATATATTCAGCGCGCTTCAGCGGTTGCTTCAACGTTTGATAAGCATCATTAATTTCAGCTGATTTTTGTACTGCCAATAGTTGCTCTTGAGATGAAGCATGAGCAAACCTGTCAGGATGAACTGCTTTTTGCAACGTTTGATAAGATTGTGATAGATGATTTATATCGACATCAAAAGAAACTTCAATGGCGAATAATTGGAAGTAATTCAAAATAGTTTTTGCTCTAAAATTTAAAATAACTTGAACTATTTTCTGTTTAGCTCAACGCTAGTTTGTTCTGATGCAAGGCGAGAGTACGGAGTTGACGTTAGTCAATGAGTACTTTCAACGCTGCAGCTGAGCAAAATAGCAAAGAGATAAATAGAAAAATTATACGTTGAAGGACTCACCACACCCACACTCACCTTTGGCGTTTGGATTGGTGAATTTAAAGCCTTCATTTAAGCCTTCTTTAACAAAGTCTAATTCAATGCCATCAAGGTAAACCAAGCTTTTAGCATCAATGATGATTTTTACATCTTCAATGTTAAAAACCTCATCATCTTCATTCAAGTCATCAACAAACTCAAGTACATAAGCTAAACCTGAGCAACCCGTAGTTTTAATACCTAAACGCAAACCTAGGCCCTTACCTCGGTTAGTCATAAAAGATTTAACACGTTCTGTTGCTTCTGGTGTCATAGTAACTGACATTCTATTTTCTCACTTTATTCTTTTGTAGCCCGACGTTGAAAGTTATTAGCCTTGCTTGCTTTTATAATCTTCAATTGCTGCTTTAATTGCATCTTCAGCTAAAATTGAGCAATGAATTTTTACCGGTGGTAAGGCTAACTCTTCAGCTATAGCCGTATTTTTAATTTCACCTGCTTCTTCAATTGACTTACCTTTTACCCATTCAGTAACCAATGAGCTTGAAGCAATAGCAGAGCCACAGCCGTAAGTTTTAAATTTAGCATCTTCAATAATGCCATCATCAGATATTTTAAGTTGTAACTTCATTACATCACCACACGCTGGTGCGCCCACCATGCCGGTCGCTACTGATGGATCATTTTTATCCATTGAACCAACGTTACGTGGATTTTCATAATGATCGATTACTTTTTCGCTATAAGCCATAATATTTTCTCCTAACTGCGTACATTTTCTTCACTTACCTTAATTGCTAAGTAAAGAACTAGTGTGCTGCCCATTCAATTGAGTCCAAATCGATACCGTCTTTGAACATTTCCCAAAGCGGTGACATGTCACGTAAATGACCAATAGATTTTTGTATAAGTTCTATAGCGTAATCTATTTCTTCTGTCGTGGTAAAACGACCAAAACTAAAACGTATTGAGCTATGAGCCATTTCATCATTTAGCCCTAATGCACGTAATACATATGAAGGCTCAAGGCTTGCTGATGTACATGCACTACCTGAAGAGACTGCTAAGTCTTTCAACGCCATAATTAATGATTCGCCTTCAACAAAGTTAAAGCTAACATTTAAGTTACCAGGGTAACGTTTATCTGCATCACCGTTAATAAATACTTGTTCCATGCTATTTACGCCGGCCCATAAACGATCACGCATAGCGGTTACATGTTCAAGATCTTGGTCCATCTCTGCTTTAGCAAGCTTACAAGCTTCACCCATACCAACAATTTGATGAGTTGCTAATGTACCTGAGCGCATACCACGTTCATGTCCACCACCATGCATTTGCGCTTCAAGGCGAATACGCGGCTTACGACTAACATAGAGTGCACCAATACCTTTTGGACCGTACATTTTGTGTGCTGAAATAGACAGTAAATCAACTTTTAAATTTTGCATGTCTATTTTGATTTTTCCCGCACTTTGCGCAGCATCAACATGAAAAATAATTTTACGAGCACGACACATTTCGCCAATTTCACTAATATCTTGAATAACGCCAATTTCATTATTTACATGCATAATACTGACTAAAATAGTATCATCACGCATGGCCGCTTCAAGTTTATTTAAGTCAATTAAGCCATTATCTTCAGGATCAAGATAAGTGACTTCAAAGCCTTGACGCTCTAATTCTCGACACGTATCTAAAACAGCTTTGTGCTCTGTTTTACAGGTAATAATATGCTTACCTTTTTTGTGATAAAAATTTGCCGCACCTTTAATTGCAAGGTTATTAGATTCTGTTGCACCGGAAGTGAAAACAATTTCACGTGGGTCAGCATTAATTAATTCAGCTATTTGATTACGAGCGATATCAACAGCTTCTTCTGCTTGCCAGCCAAACTTGTGCGAGCGTGACGCAGGGTTACCAAAATGACCGTCGGTAGTCATATATTGCATCATTTTTTCAGCAACGCGTTTATCAACAGGGGTAGTTGCTGAATAATCAAAATAAATAGGAAGCTTCATTTACTCTATTTCTCCACTTAATACTATGTTCTTTATAAATTTATGGGAATAATTGTTTCTAATGATTGTTCTTTATTGCTACGTTTGTGAACATCATCTTGTCTTTTAGAAACAGTTTTCACGTCATTTTTAGCGACTAATTCTGCTAAGGTAATATTTTTCAAAAATTCTTCTATACGATCACTTAAGCCTTCCCATAAAGAGTGGGTTAAGCATTGTTCTCCACCTTGACAGTTTCCTTTACCTTCGCACTTTGTGGCGTCCACACTCTCGTTAACAGCGCTAATCACATCTGCTATGGCAATCTCTGCTGAGCACTTACTCAAGCGGTAACCGCCACCTGGTCCACGAATACTATTCACTAAGCCACATTTACGTAATTTTGAAAATAATTGTTCTAAGTACGACAGAGAAATACCTTGTCGTTCAGATATATCCGCTAATGATACTGGCCCATATGCAGCGTGAATGGTGACATCTAACATTGCTGTCACCGCGTAACGGCCTTTGGAGGTTAGTTTCATAATATGCTCATTTAATACATGCCATTCAAGTTGTGTTTATAACTTTTCTCAAGGCCAGTATTTGCTATAAGAGGAATTATTTTGCGTAATTTTACATACCCCTACAAAATAGTCAAATATATACCTGAGTAATATACTCAAGTATTCTACACTAATAACTTAAAAGCGAAAAGCAATAGTTGAGTGCTTTAGTCAACTATTGCTTTTTTTACTATAAAAATTAGTTTTATTCAAGAAAACAAGAGCTATATCTCATATCATATTTCGGGGTCAAAACTCTCTACTTTACTTTCTCTACGTTTAGCTGCCGCTTTTTCATCTTCAACGAATTCACCAACACTAAGCTCAGGTAAATCTTTAGGGCAAACATCGCCACCTAGGTTATTCACTTCTTTGCATAGATTTGACACTCGATCATCCATCAGGTGCATATGATCAAGCAAGCGACCAATAGCTTTAGCAACAGGATCAGGGTTATCAGCTGATACCGCATAAGCGTCAAAACCAAATTTTTTCGCCGCTTTATCGCGTGAATCCTTGCCTAGATTAACATTAAGTTTCTCACCTAAGTCGGTATCAAGCAAAGAACTACTCTGGTTATTATTGCTAACAATACGTGCAGGGATGCCAACAGCCGTAGCATTTTCAGGTAAGTTTTTTACAACAACGGAGTTTGAACCCACCTTACCGCCTTTCCCTATAGTTATAGGACCAAGTACTTGTGCTCCAGCGCCAATAACCACATTATCTTCTAATGTAGGATGCCGTTTTCCTGAGTTCCAGCTTGTTCCGCCTAAAGTAACTCCGTGGTACAAGGTAACATCATCGCCAATTTCAGCTGTTTCGCCAATCACAACACCCATACCATGATCAATAAAAAATCGTCGCCCTAAAGTAGCACCTGGGTGAATCTCAATTCCCGTTAACCAACGTGAGAAAGTTGACACTAATCTTGCTATTAATTTCCAGTTAGCACGCCATAATCGGTGACTTAGTCTGTGAATCCAAATAGCATGTAATCCTGGATAATTAAGTAATACTTCAAATGTAGTACGCGCGGCAGGATCCCGGTCAAAAACACTGTTAATATCTTCTTTCATGCGGCCAAACATATTCTTTCCTTTTATTTATTCTTCGACTTTTCAACAGAAACTCGTTGTACAGAGGCTCTTTCAATTGAAGCAAGAATACCACGCATCATTTTGATTTCTTTAACATCAGGGCGTGCACGGTTAAATAAACGCCTTAATTTAGTCATTACTAATCCTGGATGTTTATCACCAATAAATCCTGTGGCTTTAAGCGCATTATCAAAGTGCTGATAAAAGCGCTCTGTTTCTTCAGTCACTGGATAAAGTTCATCATCTTCGCTTTTCGCGTTAAACCCCTTTCCAATATAAGTACCATTACCAGTACTATGCTCTTGCTTGTCTTCATCCAATGAAAGTAAGTAACTTGTACGAACTTCATAACTTAATGTTTGTACTGCCATAGCAAGGTTAAGCGAGCTATAATCAGGATTTGCTGGTATCTGTACATGGAAGTGGCACAATTGTAACTCCTCATTAGTTAAGCCACTACTTTCTCGGCCAAACACTAATGCGACAGGGTATTCGCTAGCCTCTGTTATCATTTTCTCGCCGCAACCACGTGGCTCTAACATAGGCCAAGGCAACGTGCGTGAGCGAGCACTAGTACCAATAACTAAACCACAATCATCAATAGCTTCACTTAAACTGCTAACAACTTTTGCATTAGATAAAACATCGGTTGCTCCTGCCGCTAACGCTTGCGCTTGACCATTAGGCATTTCAATAGGATCAACCAAAACTAATTGGCTTAATCCCATTGTTTTCATTGCGCGTGCTGCACTACCAATATTTCGACAATCTGACGTATTAACTAAAACAATGCGAACATTGTCTAAAAGGCTTCCTGCTGATTTACTATTTTCTGAATCTGACATTTTTTTCTCTATGCGATACTTAAGTTATAACTCATTTATAAGCCAACAATTCTAACATAGAAGATTACTGCTATGCTTAATAAAAAGCACGCTAAATTAGCAGTTATAACTATGGCGATTTATTATTAATTAGTCTATTTTTCTATATAAGGTATAAATAACTGTCAGGAACGCTAAGTTTATCATTCGCTTTATTTCAGAATGCTATCGCTAAGTTAGTTGTATTTTGCTATAATGTGCGCGCTTGATTTAGCGCTTATTTTTATATGGTGCTTAGATCAACATCGTTCTTTTAAAAGTCATTTACAAATAGGTACTCTATTATGCATCCCATGCTAAATATTGCCGTGCGCGCTGCGCGCAATGCAGGAAAAGTTATTGTTCGCTCTTTTGAGCAACTTGATAAAGTTGAAATTGAATCAAAAGGCTCTAACGATTTTGTTACTAGTGCTGACATTGCTGCTGAACAAGCAATTATTGAGACTATTCGTAATTCATACCCAAATCACACCATAATAGGTGAAGAGTCGGGTGTATTAACTGGCAGTGACGATGATTATCAATGGATAATAGATCCATTAGATGGCACGGCTAATTTTATTAAAGGTATTCCTCACTTTGCAGTTTCTATTGCATTGAAAGTGAAAGGCAAACTTGATCAAGCTGTTATTTTCGATCCTATTCGTGGTGAGTTATTTACAGCAAGTCGAGGTAAAGGTGCTCAATTAAATAATATGCGAATTAGAGTCAAGGCACATAAAGAATTATCTGCGACTATTTTGGCTACTGGCTTCCCTTTTAAACACAAGCAACATACCAAAGCTTACATGGCCATGTTCACTTCTCTTTTTGAAAAATCATCTGATATGCGCCGCGCTGGTTCTGCCGCACTAGATTTAGCTTACGTTGCATCAGGACGAGTAGATGGTTTCTTTGAAATTGGTTTAAAACCTTGGGATACTGCAGCAGGTGAACTATTAGTTATTGAAGCTGGCGGCTTAGTAACTGACTTTACTGGTGGTCATAATCATACAAGATCAGGTAACATTGTTGCCAGTAGCACGCGTTTATTAAAAGAAATTTTAAAAGATATTCGTCCGCATCTAGGTGAAGGTTTAAGTAAGTAACTATTCAAGAAGCTAACGAATACTTTATATTAAAAAGCGCCTATTGGCGCTTTTTTTGCTTTCCTTCTTATTAGAATGAGCATAATAAATTAAAATGGTAATAGATGATGAAAAACATTGGTATAAATAAACAAGCTTTCATTGCTGGTGAAGTTGCTTTGGTTGGTGCTGGCCCTGGTGATGCTGACTTATTAACTATACAAGCATTTCGTTTTATTAAACAAGCAGATATGGTTATTTACGATCGGCTAGTTAGTGAAGAAATTATGGATTTATTACCTAGCACTTGTGAAAAGATATATGTGGGCAAAAAGCAAGCAGATCACCGTGTACCACAAGATGGTATTAATCAATTATTAGTTAAACATGCCAAACTAGGTAAAAAAGTAGTGAGACTAAAAGGCGGCGACCCCTTTGTTTTTGGTCGTGGCAGCGAAGAAGCAATATTCACATTAGCGAATGGCGTAGCTTGTCATATTGTACCGGGCATGACAGCGGCATCTGCTTGTACTAGTTATGCCGGCATTCCACTAACTCATCGACAAGTCGCACGAAGTTGCACCTTTATTACCGGCAATGTGCAAGATAATGGTGCACTAGACTTACCCTGGCATACATTAAATGATACCCAACAAACCATAGTATTTTATATGGGCATAAAAAGTTTACCTATTATCATTGAACAGCTTATTAGTGCTGGTCGAGATAAAGATACTCCTGCGGCATTAATACGCAAAGGTACTCACGCGGATCAACAAGTGGTGAAGGGCACTTTAAGTAACTTAGAAGCCTTAGTAAAATCACACAAAATTAAACCACCAAGTTTAATTGTTATTGGTAATGTTATTGATGTTTTCTCAACACAACAGATGACTAATTTAGGTTATTTTTCACCAACATAAAACCATATAACATGAGTAGTGCAATTAGTAAAAACCAATGAAATAATGGATAAATACTTCCGTGATGAATCAAATTATCCTGAACATATATCATCACTTATAGCTGAGGAGTAACATTACACTGATAACAGAAATTGGTGAAATAACAGTTCGCACCGGGCAAGCGTAGAATTATTTGATAATTTTATAGTTAAACCTGAGTTAGCCAAGGCTAGCTAACTCTTACAAAGGTTAATATTTAACGGTTATCATTTTTATTATTATTAGGCCTTGAACGACGATTTTTATTACCATTGTTTGATTGAGGCTTATGGGCCTTGCTTAAATGTTGACCATCTTTATGTTCAACCTTTGTTTTATTAGCATTATTTGGCTTTTTCGGCTTTTTTGCTTTTAATGATCTAATAGCTCGAGACTCACCTAATTCATTTACAGGTATAAACTTATCTAAGACCTTACGTTCTATATGTTGTTGTATTACATTCTCAATATCCCACAACAATTTCAATTCGTCATTACAAACTAAAGACACTGCTTGGCCAGTATTACCTGCACGAGCTGTACGTCCAATGCGATGAACATAGTCCTCAGGAACATTCGGTAAATCAAAGTTAACCACTTGTGGTAATAAATCAATATCAATACCACGGGCAGCAATGTCTGTAGCTACTAAAACTTTTACCATACCACTTTTAAAAGAAGCTAGAGCTTTGGTACGTGCGCCTTGGCTTTTGTTACCATGTATTGCCGCCGCAGTTAACCCTTCGGCTTCTAAGTGTTTAGTAAGCTTATTCGCGCCATGTTTAGTTTTAGTAAAAACTAATACCTGTTGCCAATTATTTTCTTTGATCAAGTGCGTCAAGACAGCAGGTTTGCGTTTTTTATCAACAGCAGTTAACCACTGGGTAACCTTTTCAGCGGTTGAATTTTCTGCATTAACTGAGATTTCTAATGGCTTATTCACCATACCTTTCGCTAGAGCACGTATATCAGGGGAAAATGTTGCTGAAAAAAGTAGGTTTTGACGTTGTTTAGGTAGAAGGGCAATAATTTTTTTGATATCTCGAATAAAACCCATATCAAGCATGCGATCAGCTTCATCTAAAATCAGTACTTCAAGTTGTGAAAACCTCACCGCCTTTTGATTGCATAAATCCATTAAACGGCCAGGCGTTGCAACAAGTACATCGACACCTTGTCGAAGACGCATCATTTGTGGGTTTATTTTAACGCCACCAAATACCACAGTTGAGTGTAGGTTTAGATACTTACCATAGGTAGCAATACTATCACTGACTTGTGCCGCTAGCTCTCTTGTTGGCGTTAATACCAACGCACGCACATTGTTGGATTGCACGCGGCTTTGCTCTCGCCCACCTTTAGATAAGCGTTCTAATAGAGGTAAAGTAAAACCAGCAGTTTTACCGGTACCCGTTTGTGCTGCCGCCATGACATCTCGACCAGAAATAACCGCAGGAATAGCCTGTGCCTGTATAGGTGAAGGTGTGTCGTAACCTTGGTCACGTACTGCTTTAAGCAATGGCTCAGATAAACCTAAATCGGTA
>Ga0105356_10000207_pt1 | contig 51623 bp, 51 predicted proteins | sample GOMGulsemesocosm_3_FD_83502 | JGI IMG/M metagenome (GOLD analysis project Ga0105356, IMG submission 83502) | Methane-oxidizing microbial communities from mesocosms in the Gulf of Mexico - GOM9D Gulf of Mexico | ecosystem: Environmental > Aquatic > Marine > Cold seeps | place: Gulf of Mexico...
CCTGCTAGTTTTACTAAAAATTTTCCTCCTTTTGAGCTGGATGGAGAATTGTGGACAAAAAGAAATGATTTCTCAAATATTCAAAGTATTGTTTTAGATAAAACTCCTTCTGCATACTGGAATGAAATCTCCTTTAATATCTTTGAAGCCCCAAATGCTGAAGGTAATTTTTTAGAACGTGTTAATAAAGCAAAAAACTGGTTCAAGATTCATCCCAATTCACAAGTACATATTATTGAACAAATAGTATGCAAAAACAAAAAACATCTATATGATTATCTTAAAAAAATTGTTTTATTAAAAGGCGAAGGTGTCATCGTAAAAGACCCTGATTTAGAATATATTAAAACAAGAACAAATAAAGCCCTAAAAGTTACCATGTATTACGATGCAGAAGGAAGAGTTGAGAAAATCAACTATGGACAAGATAATACAATGCGTTCATTATTAATAAAACTAGAAAATAATGTCACTTTTAATTTAGGAGGAGGTTTTAGCAAAGACGAGCGAGCAAATCCACCTTCAATTGGTGATATTGTTACTTTTAAATACTACGGTTTAACTAAGAATAAAAAACCGCGTTTTGCTTCTTTTTTACGAATAAGAAAAGAAGAATAGTTAATATAAAAACTTTTAAACTACTTTTTAATTATACTTTTTATATCAGCGATAGAAGAACAAACATATTGTGCCAAAGAATCTTTTTCAATAAAATCATGCCCGGATTTTACTTGAATAGTATTACTTATTCCTGCATTAAGAGCACATTTAATATCAGAGCTTTTATCCCCAATCAACCATGAATTAGCTAAATCAATTCTGTGATTCTTTAAAATATTATCTATCATTTGTACTTTTGGTTTTCTACACTCGCATTCTTGATTTGGAGCATGAGGACAAAGCTCAACTTGTGAGATTTTAATATTATGTTTTTCTAATTCTTCTACCATCCATGAAGTAAGAATATCAAAATCTTTTTGTGTGTAATATTCTCTTCCAATGCCAGATTGATTCGTAATTATAAAGAGTTTGTAATCCAAAGTTAATAAATACTGCAAAGAAGAAAAAAGCCCAGGAATAAATTCAAAATCTTCTATCTTATGTAAATAGTTTTTTTCAATATTTATAACCCCATCACGATCCAAAAATACAGCTTTTTGTTTCAATTAAGCTTCTTTACTTTTTTCATAGAAATAATTAGTAGCTTCAACAAAACCATCAACACTACCGCAATCAAAACGTGTACCTTTAAATTTATACGCTAAAACCTTACCTTGTTTAGCTTGCTCTAAAAGAGCATCAGTAATTTGAATCTCTCCACCTTTTCCAGGCTCAGTATCTCTTATAATATCAAAAATATCAGGAGTTAAAATATATCGTCCAATAATAGCAAGATTAGAAGGTGCATCTTTTGGCTCAGGTTTTTCAACCATATCCGTAATTCTAAAAATCCCCTCTTCTATTTCATCCCCAGCAATAACACCATATTTATTTGTTTTATCCATTGGTATTTCTTCAATAGCTACAATTGAGCATTTATATTTATCATATAGTTTTGTCATTTGAGATAAAACACCAGCATGCTCATCTCTATTATCACATAAATCATCTGCTAGAATTACAGCAAAAGCCTCATGCCCAATAAGTGTTTCTCCCGTTAAAATGGCATGTCCAAGTCCTCTCATCTCAACTTGTCTTGTATAAGAAAAAGTACACTTATTCAAAACAGAACGAATCTCTCTTAATAAGGGTTCTTTTGATGTTCCTTTAATTTGATGTTCTAACTCATAAGAAATATCAAAATGATCTTCAATCGCTCGCTTACCACGCCCAGTAACAATTGCCATAGTACTCATTCCTGCTTCTAAGGCTTCTTCCACACCATATTGAATCAAAGGTTTAGTAAGTACGGGTAACATCTCTTTTGGTGTTGCTTTAGTAGCAGGTAAAAAACGTGTTCCATATCCTGCAGCAGGAAATAAACATCTAGTAATTCTTTGTGAATTCATTAATACTCTTTTATTTTTTTAAGATTATAACAAAGATAGACTTAGGAGTATACTAACAATATTGATAGTTTAATACAAGGGGTAGTTTCGTGAAACAATACCTGCTTCATTTAATTTGGTACATAAAGTGCTAACACTAGGAACAATCAACAAAACAATTTCTTTAGTAAAAGAGGTATTTTTAAGTTCAATAGAAAGACAAGTACTATCACCATTAGTAAAAGAAATTTTCTTATCCTCAACAGTCCATAAGGTCTCATTTAAAGTAATAACATCAGATATTTTAGAAACAGAACCCGTACTTAAAGAATAACTTTGCAAAGAAGAAATAGTTGAAACAATATCTTGTTTTAAAACAGCCACATTGGCCAAAGATTTAGCATTAAAAAACTTTGGCAAAGCAATACTCGCAAGTGCTGTAATAATAACAATCACGAAAATAAGTTCTAAAAGAGTAAAAGCTTTTAAAGATTTGTTTCGCATGCACGACCTTAATATAATAATTTTACAAATTATATCATAGAAAAAATTAGAAGACAAGCAGAATTAATATTACTTTTTAAAATCAAAAATGAAAGGTGAATTGAATTCATCTCAAGAGAAAGACCACCTGAGTGGAAACACTTCAAGGTGAATTGAGTTTTACTCAAAAGAAAGACCACCTGGGTGGATCACTAATCATCACTTCAAGGTCAATTGAATTGCATTCAAGAGAAAGACCACCTTCGTGGAAAACCTATCACTAAACCATATCTCTTAAACGCTATCACCATCACTATTTATCACTTCAAGGTGAATTGAGTTTATCTCAAGAGAAAGATCACTAAAACTTAATCATTAAACCCTTACAAATTGACTAAAAATTTGTTCTGCATATTGTTCAGATATTTCAATTTGTTTTGTATATCTTTTAAATTGAGAAACAACACTATATATCTCTTCAATAATATTTTTATAATTCTTTATTTTATGTTTATTTCCAAGTTTCTCAAGTTCTACTCTTGTGGGGTTTTTCCCAACATTAAGATAGGTAGTACTATGCTCACCTCCTGGTCCATATGAAAAGGTTAAATCATAAGCAGGAGAGAATTTCCAGTTGTTCTCATAGTCTAAGAGAAAAGAGAAGTTTTTGGCATGATCATCTCTATTATGAGTTAATAGATTAAATACTGCAAGTTTATATACTTTGATAACATCATTCATATCTTTGCTTAGGTGAAAAGTCAATCTTAATATGTCATCATAATCAAGGGTTGGCATTCTGAAGTCACTATGAACCATGCCACAAAGAGAATGCATATGTATTCTCTCATCTTTATTTCTATCAAATCTTTTTATAGCAAAATAACTATTGTTTTTACCATTAAGTAACTTTGTATCACTCATCTCTATTCCTGCCTCTTTTGCCATAAGAGAATAAACATATTCAAGCTTTCCAATATTAATGCCATCTGTACTACTAGCAAATTTAACCATATAGTGTTCATATCCATCTCTTAGTTCTTGATTGCCAGATATGATTTCATTGTTTTCATTTATCTGAACCATAATCTTTGGTCTGGCACCTGCACTAGAACCGTTATTTGCAATTAAGGTTTCAATATCTTCTTCGCTGACCCCTTTTAGAATTTCTAATGATGACCTAGATAATTCATCAAGGTTCATATTTTTATTATCATTTATTATTTCACTTACAGGTTCATAAGTTAAAGCACCAGTACCATAGTTTCCAATTAACATAAGTCTATCTAATGCAGTAATTTCGCTTAATTTGATCCCTTTACGAAGGAGGTGCCTATCCATAAGTAATCTTCCCCAACCATCAGGCAAGGAATCAGAAAATAATCCAAACAAACCATCAAATATATTATCGCTATTAGTAAAAACTCCACTTTTTAAAGGTAGTTTATAAGGGGAGAGTTCAATACCACTTTTTAAGAAATTATTATCATATTCAAAATATATTTTTCTATATTCTAATGCTAATCTTCCAACTTTTAATTTATTATAAAAAATATTAACGAGTTTTGTATTCATTTTATTCTACCCCTTTTTTTAAGAGGTTCTAGCTTTTTATTAAGTATCTCATCTATAGAGTTTATTCTTTCTTCGTCTTTATTGGCTATATTTAAAAAATCATCTAAACACGCTAACACAACAGATAGTTTTAAAAGTGATTGCAAAGATATTTGACCAGATTTTTCAAATCTTTTAAGACTACCAAGACTAACTCCACTTTTTGTAGAAAGGCCTTCTTGTGTTAGGTCTATGCTTAATCTTTTTTGTTTAAAGTTCTCTTTTAACTGTTCGATTACAGAATCAGGAGTACTTATATTAATAGATAACATATTAGTCCTTATTGGCTTATATGTATTATTATAGCTAATATATTATATATATTGTATTAGTATCAAGTTAAAAAAACCTATCACTTCAAGGTGAATTGAGTTTATCTCAAGAAAAGGACCACATAGGTGGATCACTATCCATCACCTCAAGCTTATCATTATTGTTCATTTTTCAATTCCGCGAAGGTTGGGAAAGGAGATTTTTCTTTAAAACAAAATTCAAAAATTTAAATAATCTAATATTTGTATTACTTTTTTAATTCCAATATCATGTGTATTTTCATTTTCAAAAGATGGTATTGTTGCTCTGGATATATTTAAATCCATTGCTATTTGTAATTGTGAAATTTTTTTACTCTTTCTTAGTAAAGTAATTTATTTTGCTAAATTCTGATAATCCATTTCGCTTCTTATGTAAAATATATTATACATTATAATTATTTATATTAAATATGTCAAATATTATTGACATTATTATCATCAAAATACTAGCATTGGAAGCAAACAATTCAAGGTGAATTGAGTTTATCTCAAGAGAAAGACCACTTGGGTGGATCACTATCCCTATCTCTTAAATCCTATCACTATCCACTCAACACCATCACTATTCATAACTATTCATCTCTACGAATGAAGTTGGTGATCAAACTCAGGAACAATTTCTTTTAGTTTTACTAATGGAGTAGAAGAATCAATTAACTCTTCAATTTTTGTATTTAATTCATTAATATCGAAAAAAGTAGGACTAGCAACAGTAATAGATTCATAGGCTGTTTTTTTATCAGAATCGTTTATTAAAAGTTCTTCATAAAGTTTCTCACCAGGTCTTAAACCACAAAACTCAATTTCAATATCATCACGTCCTGACAAGGCAATCATTTTATTAGCTAAATCCACTATTTTAATAGGCTCACCCATATCAAGAATAAAAAGTTCTCCACCTTTTCCAATACTTGCAGCTTGTAATACTAGTTCACAAGCTTCTGGTATTAACATAAAATATCGTGTGATATCAGGATGGGTCACTGTAATATTTAAACCAAGTTCAATTTGTTTTTTAAATTTAGGAATAACAGAACCAGAAGAACCAAGAACATTTCCAAAACGAACAGCAACTATTTCTGTATCTTTTGAGTCTACATTTTGAGCATAAAGCTCACATACTCTTTTTGTTGTTCCCATTACATTCGTAGGCCTCACTGCTTTATCAGTAGAGATTAAAACAAATTTTTTAACTCCAAACTCAATAGCTAAATCAATACAGTTCTTAGTACCAATAATATTATTAGTAATTCCACTTAGTATATTATCTTCAACTAATGGCACATGTTTATAAGCAGCCGCATGAATCACCATATCGGGTTGACACTCTTCAAAAGTTTCTTTTAATACATCTTTATTAACAACAGAGTTCATAACAGACACGTGATTAAAGTCTTTTAATTCTTCACCAATACTATAGAGATTAATCTCACTATGATCTACCAAAATTAGTTGTTTTGCTTTAAAATGCACACATTGTCTAGCAATCTCAGAACCAATACTCCCACCAGCTCCTGTAATCAGAATAGTTTTATCTTCAATAAAATGCTCAATTTGTTTTTGATCTAAATCTGCAGGATGACGTGCTAATAAATCTTCAACCGTTATATCTTTTAATTGTTTTGAAAAACTTTCTTTCTTTAAAATATTTTCTAAAGATGGAAGTATTTTAATACTTTGAAACTTACCTTCCATCTCATTATAAATTGAATTTATTTCTTCTTTTGAAGCAGAGGGCATTGCAATAATCATAATATTAAAATGATCTTTTTTATATTTTTTTAAATATTTTTCACGTGATAAAATAGCCAAACCATCAATCGATCTGTTTTGTAGAACCTTCTCATCATCAATAAAACAAACCACTTTATACTCTGAAGTTGAAAATTCATTTTCAAGCTGTAAGCCTGCTTTTCCAGCCCCATAGATAACAATATTCTTAGACTTCAATGTCCTAGATCTATTAATAAAAAAATTATACCCATACATCAAAAAAGAAATAGAAAATATATATAAAAACAACTCAGACAAAATAAAAGATATTCTATGTTCCCCATAAAGAAAAGGCATATAGACAAAAAAAGCAACTATATAAACCGTACTCTTTATCAAGAATGAACGAGAAGACGTTTTAGACCAAGAAAGAGAATAATCTTTTAAAATCAAAAAAGAGCAAACAAAACGAATAATAATCACAAATATGATCAAAGAATAATCAAAAGGAAGTTTAAATATAAAAAAAGACCAAGAAAACGTAATACAAGTCAAAACAATTATTACTAAAAAATTTAAAATTCGTTTGTCAATAGAAACCATTATTCAAAACCCTTTTTATTATTTACAAATCTCATAATCAAAGACAAAAGAACTAAAACCACCATAAAAGATATCAATGCATTAGAAATAGAATATACTATAGTAAATATCAGAATATTAACAAAAATAGAATACTTGACGATTTTATCATGAGCCCATCCACCTTGATTAAGTCTCTGATAAGCATGTTTTTTATGTGCTTGACTTATTCGTTCACCATTAAACTTTCTTCGAATCAAAGTATAGGTAGCATCAAAAAAGAAGAGGCCAAACAAAGAAATCCATACTAAAATACTAGTACTTTCATTTTCTATATTTCCATTCTGATAATAAATAGTAAATATTGCAATATTATATCCAAGAAGTGTACTTCCTACATCTCCCATAAATATCTTAGCTTTATGCCAATTCCAAACCAAGAAACCTAAACTAGCACTTACTAATACTAAAAAATAAGAATCTCCAAATAAGATATATCCAGCGAGACCCAAAAATATAGCCTGTGATCCTGCATAACCATCAATACCATCTAAAAAATTATATAAATTAATAAACCAAATAATCATAAAAAAGGCAATAATATTTGCCAGTATTTGGTTTTCTATTGAAAATATCACCAAATCTATTTTCTCTAATCCACCTAAAAAATATAATCCTAAAATAGCAACTGAAGCCTGAACTATTAAACGAAGTTTTGCACTCAATTCAAATAGATCATCAAAATAAGATATTACAGAAATTACAATTCCAATCATTAAAGCATAATATAAAGAAGAGTTTATATCATTCACATAATACAAATAAGAAATTCCAATAAACCAAGTCAAAGCAAGAGCGATTCCACCTCCATGAGGAATAGGAATACTATGAGAACTTCGTTCACTAACCTCAGCCAGAAAAGATTTTTTAATTGCAATTTCTTTAACAATATATGTCAAAATACACGATAATAAAAATAATAAAAATAATAGCATTAAAGGAATATCTCCTTTATCGCTTTTAAATATTTGTTAATTACTATTTTTTCATCAAACTCTTTAACAATTTTTTTTCTACCTGCTTTACCCATCATTATTCTTTCTGACTTAGATAAATTAAACATTATCTCCATTTTATCTGCCAAATCTTTTGAGTTTTTAACTTCACATAAATATCCATTCAAACCATCTTCAACAACTTCTTTACAACCTACTACATCTGTTGCAATTATTGGTTTACCCATAGCACAAGCTTCCAATAAACTGCGTGGTGTGCCTTCTCTATATGATGGTAACACGACACAATCAACTTTAGATATTACATCTTGGACATTATCACTTGTCCCTAAATATTTAATTAACTTGTTATTTATCCAATCATCTAATTCATCTTGAGTAATGGCAGTTTTATTTGAAACGCCAATAGCTCCTAATATTTGAAATTCAATCATTTTGTATTTAGCTTTAAGAATTCTGATAGCATCTATATATTCCAAGACGCCTTTGTCTTTTAATAATCTTGCAAGCAACAAAAATATAACTTTGGTATCTTTCAAATCTTTTTGTATTGGAATAAACTTATTTAAATCAACGCCACTACCAGGTAAGAGATCAGTTTTTTCCTTATCAACTAATTTATGTTTAATGAACAAGTTTTTGTCATCATCATTTTGAAAAAAAACTTTACTATTAAAACTTAGTGCTATTTTATACAATAATTTAGCTATTTTTGTAATAAAGGATTGTTTAATAAAAATAGTCCCAAGACCTGTAATATTACTTATAGATTTAATTCTTAACACACCTGCAACTATAGAACTATAAATGTTTGGCTTAATTGTAAAGTTTAAAACTAAATCAGGCCGCATTGTTTTATACAATTTATACAGATATAGCATTGTTTTAAAATCACTTATTGGATTTATTCCTTTAGGGTCAATATTTATGTCATAAAATTCAAATTCATTTTTTATTAGTTCACTATACTTTTCATCAAATGGCGCAATAAATACGACTTCGTACCCACTAGCTTTTAAGCTACGTGCCAAATTCAATCTAAAGTTGTATGCTTGCCAGGAATCATTTAATACTATTGCTATTTTTCTCATTATTGGTTGTTTTTCCAAATTTCTAAACAATACATAGTCCAAAGCATCTTCGCTCTTTTTTCATCTGAAATATCAATTTTTTTATTTAACAAATTTATAATAAATTTCTTATTAACAAAGTTTTGACTAAAACAATTACTTCCAAGAGCATCAAAAATATTTTCTTTTAAATCATTTTCAATCCACTTTTTAAGGGGTACTTCAAATCCTCTTTTAGGTTGGGATATTAGTTCTTTTGGCAAATATTGTTTAGCTAATTCTCTTAAAAGATATTTTGTTGTTCTACTTTTTATCTTCAATTCATCTGATAATGTTGGAGCAAATTCAAGCATATATTTACTTAAAAATGGACTTCTCCCTTCTAAAGAATGCGCCATAGTAGCTATATCCATTTTTTTCAACAAATCACTTTGTAATATTAAATTAAAATCCATATATAATATTTTTGATAATTCTGATATATTCTCATTTTCAACAGATTTTATAAAACCATCCATCTTTTCAATTGTATTATTTTTATCAAATTTATAAATATCTTCAAATATATCATTTGTTGCACTATTATAAAAATCCAAACCACTTTTACTAGACATAGATAATAATCTATAAGCATAATTATAAATAGATTTTTTACTATGTGGTTTTGGCAGTATTTTAGTTAAGGATGAAAAATTAGAAGCTATCTTTAACCAATTATTAGCAACTGGAACATATCTTCTATATCCACCAAATATCTCATCTGCACCATCACCATTAAGTATAACCGTAACATACTTTTTTGCTTCTTGACTTACATAATAGCTAGGTATTGCACTACTGTCCATAAAAGGCTCACCATAATTTAAAAGTATATTTTCAATGTCATCTCTTAAGTTCATATTTATACTTAATTCATGATGTTCTGTTCCATACTTTTTCGCTGTCAATTTAGCTAAGTGTGACTCATCAAATGTACCATCAAACTTAACAGTAAAAGTTTTAAGTTTATCTACATATTGGCTAGCCACAGCTACTATTAAAGAGCTGTCAATACCCCCACTTAAAAAAGCACCAACTTCTAAATCGGAAGATAACAATCTTTCTTTCACACTCTTATGCAGTATATTATCAAGTTCATTTTTAGCAGTTTTAAAATCTGATATTTTATCTTTTTTATAAAAATCTAATAAATCAAAATACTTTTCTTTTTTTATTTCTAAAGTATCTATATCTATTTCATAAATAAACCCAGCTTCTAGTTCCTCAACATTTTTATAAGGTGTTGTAGTTTTAAAGAAAAAACCATTTCGGATATACGCTGAGATCTCTGTTTCATTTATTGCAAGATTTCCAAATCCTGCTTTTATAGTATTTAGTTCACTGGCAAACATTAATGTACTTTTATCATTATAAACATATAAAGGCTTTTTACCAGCTCTATCTCTTGCTAATATTAGTTTATTAGTGATTTTATTAAAGATAGAGAAAGAAAACATCCCATCAATCATATCAAACATTTTATTTTTAAATTTGATGTAAAGACACACTAAAGTTTCAGTATCAGAGTTTGTTCTAAATACAAAATCTTTTAAATACACTTTTCGCAAATTCAAATGATTATATATTTCACCATTGAATACGATTACAAATTCATCATACTCAAATGGCTGGTGACCATTTGAAATATCTTGAATTGATAATCTAGTATGTATTAGATTTATATTTTCATATCTATAAATATCCTGTGCATCAGGTCCCCTATGGAATAAAGATTTTTTTATTTCTTCTTCTCTATTACTTGAAAAATTTATTGTACCCGCTATTCCACACATTTTTTATTATTCCTCACTTGATAAAAATAAAATAAATAAAACCAAAATATCGGATGTCTTAATACAAAATGTACAGATGAAAACACTATAAGCGCAACAAAAGCAGCAATTAAAAATATATTTCCATTTCTAATTAAATTACTACTAATTTTATATAACAATATTAAATATGCAATAAGACCTACCATTCCAGTTTGCAGTAATAAATCTAAAAATGTATTATGTACTTCCCAATAATGGCTCATGTCAACTATTGTACTTACATGAGCACCTGGACCAAATCCAATAAAAGGAGACAATTTAATAAGTTCAATTCCATTTCCCCAAAGTTCAATTCTATGTGTTAAGCCTCCCATCCCCCTACTAAATAACATATCAATAATTGAGGAATAATTATAAAGTATCAATATAATTAAAATTAAATAAAGAAATAGCATCATTTTTTTTATTTGTTTATTAAAATAATATGGAACTATTAATAATATACCTAAGACTACACCAATTACTAATCCTCTGCTTGAAATATACCATATAATAATGATTGATAAAAGAGATAAGTAAGCATTAATATCATTATTATAAAGCTTTGTTTTGCATCCTTTTGAATATGCAAATATCATAAAAGGAATAATTGTAAATAGTAATGCAAGTTGATTTGGGTTTGATGATAATCCCATATATCTTTCAACAGCAAAATAATGTCCAGTAATACCAACCGCAGTACCAAATAAAAAAGTAAATGCCAACAATACTCCATAAAATAGAATACTATAATAAAGCATTCTTTCCATAATAATATTAATGCTAATATTAAAAAATTTCTCAAGCATCAGAAATAATCCTATGCAATATAAAACGAATCCATATGCTAATATATCATGTATTACATTTGTATCACTGTGGTGTATATCCATAATATTCACCCATAAATAGGAAATAGCTAGAAGTAAAAAAGTTAATAACCAAAATATAACAAAGGGATTCTTAAATAAAAAAGTTAAATTTATTTTCTCTTTTATTACTTTAATTAAAATTATTAAACCTAGTCCTAATAAGCCAATCTCCCCTATTCCTATAGGTAAACTAAATAATCTAAACTGTGTGAATAACATGCTCATCATACTTATTATAAAAATATTTTCCATATATATATTATTCTTATCTACTTTATTCATCTACTTTGGCCCTATTAATATTGATTCTAATTTTTTAGTTAGATATATTGATGTATATTTTTCCAGTTCTTTATATTCATATTTCATTTCTATACTTCCCTTTATTTTCCACTGTTGAAAATAGTAATTTATATATTCATTTAGTTTTACTTCGTCGTCGTTATACAATACAATACCACAGTTTAAACTATCAAATTTATATTCTATCTCAGAATCCTTGTCTCCATTAATTAGACATATTATAGGTTTGATATATTCTAGATATTCATAGAACTTACCTGTTAATATTCCTCTTTCATGTTTTGTAGACCAAGTAAGCATTAATAATAAAGATGCTTTTCTTTGTAACAAAGAGACTTTATCTTTACTTAATAAACCATGATTTTCAATATATTTTTCTAGTTTATATTTCTGTGCAAAATACTCCCATATCACACCATCGTTGCCAGCATATACTAATTTAATTTGATTCGTAATTTGATTGTCATCAATCAGTTTTTTTACAGTTTTAAATAATAAATTGCAATCCCTTTTTCCACCATATAGTGATCCTGTATAAACAATATTGAAAGAATCTGTATCTATTTTATTAGATTTCTGTAGACTACTTATATCAATATCTATTCCATTATTGATAACATGAATATTTTCATTATATTTAAGTAATACTTCTTTTATTCCTTCACTAACCGTAATCAAGACATTAGCTTTAGAATATATAGTTTTATTCATTCGTAATTGAAATTTTTTAAAAAAAATATTTGATTCACTGTCACCATATGCCAAGTCTCTAAAATCAGCAATCCATATTATATTGGGATAAACACGTTTTAATATATAAGCTATTATATGATTTGCATTAGGAGAATAAGTAGAATACACATAATTAATTTTATTTTTTTTTATTTTATATATTGATACTATAATTGCACAAAAAATATATATAAAACCACCTTCATATGAAATATTTAAAGGAAAAGAATTCCTAATTTTTTGCATAAATGATGTTTCACTTACAGTAGTACTTATTTTTAGAGCTTTTCTTTCTTTCTTTTTAAAATTAAATATTTTTCTTAAAACCTGAATATCCAAGGTGGTAATATAAATATATTTAACCTTAATCAGCTTTGAAAAAAAGTTATCATTTGGGAGTACTTTATGCGCAGACGTCGTGATAAGATCAATATTCCAATTATTTTCACATAAATATTTTGCAAAGTTATATGACCTAATTCCTCCAATAGCTTTAATAGGGGGGAAATAATATGCAATGAATAAAATATTTTTATTCGACATTACTAATCTCATTATTATAGTTTTTAAGATTATCAACAATAATTTTACTTGCAAAACCTTCTCCATAAAAATCAATATTAAAATTTAAGTTATCATACTTATAACTATTAGAATAAGCGCATAATATTTTTTTCTGATCCGCACCTACTAAAATATTATATTTATTATCCACTAATTCAATCCATTCTGTTTCTTCTCTAAGAGTAATACAGTATTTTTGAAAGAAAAATGCTTCTTTTTGCAATCCCCCACTATCTGTCATTATTAATTTACAATTAGTTATTAACCATGTCATTTCAAGATATCCAACTGGCTCTACTATTGTAAGATTTTGCAAATTTAATTTCAGATTTTTTAATATTTTTTTTGTTCTTGGATGTAAAGGCAATATAATTTGTTTTTCTTTAGATATTTCGATAAGTGCTTTAAAGATATTTTTTAATCTAGATTCATCATCTGTATTTTCAGCTCTATGTATAGTGCAAAGAATAAATTCATCTTTTATCTCTATAGATGGTTTTACTGCTAAATCTTTATAAAATATTGCACCATCTCTCATGACATCTCCACTGTTTAATATTTTGCAATTAAAATTTTCATAGCCTTCATTTTTCAAATTAATCATAGCTGTATCGGTAGGACAAAATAGTATATTGCTTATTCTATCCGTAAGTATTCTATTTACTTCTTCTGGCATATTTAAATTAAAACTTCTAAGTCCTGCTTCAATATGAGCAAGTTTAATATGCAATTTACTTGCCACTATTGCACCTGATAATGTAGAATTTGTGTCTCCGTAAACTATAACCCAATCGGGATTTTCTTTGAGACATACTTCTTCTATTTTTTCTATCATTTGCCCTGTCATTGCACCTTGAGACTTGCCACCAATTCCAAGAAAATAATTAGGCTTTGCTATTTGCATTTCTTCGAAAAAAACATCACTCATGTTAGAATCATAATGTTGACCTGTATGAACTATAATTTCTACTATTTCTTCATGCTTTGCTATTTCTCTACTTAAAGAACCAGCCTTAATAAACTGTGGTCTTGCGCCTAGAATTGTTAGTATTTTCATCTAAGTCCCTTCTTTCTAAAAAATATAATTTTTTTCAAGTCTTCTTTTTCTATCATTATAAAACTAACTATTATTAGCACAACAAATAAGAATAATATTTTGACACTAATAAAAAACAAGCTGATAGTATTAAAATAATCTACCAGTAAATAACTAGCAATTATGACTATTAATAAACTAAAAATTGTCCTTGCCCATCTAAATGGTATAAAATAATACTCTTGACTCATTCTAACTCTTACTACAAATATACTAACAGCACTTATCAATGTAGCAAGTGCAGCACCTTCTATTCCAAACATTGGTATCAACAAGAAGTTTAAACCTGTATTTAAAATCGCTGCTATTATTGAAATAATAGCTATTAATTTTGTTTTTTTTGCAACTCCTAGTCCAGGGATAAATATATACATATTTGTAAAGAAAACTGTCAACACTAGTAATGGTATTACAGGTACTGCTGCATGATAGTCTTTTGTACTCATAAGCACTATTATCTCTTTTGAAAAAAGTATAGATCCTGCAGTAACCGATATCATAAATATCCAAAATAATTCAAATAATCTTACAATATTTTTAGGGGTTTCCTTTTCTTTATAATGTTTATAAATCAAAGGAGATAGTGAGCTTTGAAAGCCTATCATTACTAAACTGGTAACTGCAGCAAACCTATAGGCAAGTCCATATATCCCTAATTCATCTAATCCTAAAAAATACTTTATTGCAATTCTATCTATAAATAAAGCTATAAATATGGCTACACTAGAAAATACAAGTGGAAAGGAAAAGTGTATTAACTCTTTAAATTTTGCGTATACAAAAACCATCTTATAACTTTTTTGAGCATAGTAAATAGATAATACCATACAAAGGCTATTTCCAACAATCTGCCCTATAAATATACTTTCTATTTTCATGTTTTCTATCACAAGTAGATATACAGTTATACTGGCCACTATCGTAACATTTAGAATACTAACTGTTACTAGTTCTTTTGGCATAATTTGCCACTTTAACTGACCAGAGGTAAAGTAAAACAATCCAGAAGTAAAGACAGAGAAGGTAGCTAGTAGAAATACTCTTTCATATTTTATATCATCGAGTAACCATAGCGTAAAAATATCGGAAAAAGTAAACGAGATAATTAAATATATCATATAAACACAAACAGTAAATAGAAATGCAGTAGATACATACTTCATCTTTTCATCTTCATCTTCAGTATCTTGGTAAAACCTCACAACTGCTTGATGTATCTCCAAAGCAATAGTAAGACTGATAATAGAAGTAAGTATGACAAATAAATCTATCACTCCATATTCACTTGGAGTTAGGTATCTCGTATATATAGGAACAAGAAATATACCTATACCTCGTGTAAACACTGTCCCTATAGTATATATAAAACTATTTTTAAAAAATAATTTTATCAATTTATAATACCATTTTCATTGAAAACTTTCTTTATATATCTACTTGCTGCTTCATATGTATAGTGCTTGTATGCAAATGAATAACCATTATCTGCATAATATTTTATCTTTTCTGGATGATTCAGTAAGTATTTTAGATTATCATATACTTCCCAATATTTTGTTATCATCCATGCATCTTCACTATCATGAGGCAAACCAATTTCGATAGTGGAGTCAGCAGACATCAAAACAGCACAATTATTTGCCATAGCTTCTATTCCAAATACACCAGGTACAAATGCATAGAATTGATTAAGAACGATATGACTAGATTTCAGATGTTCCAGTACAGTTTCATTTGAAATATTTTGAAGTTCAATATATTCGAAATCATATCCCTCTATTTCTAATTTTTTAATTGCAGCCCTTACAAGAGGAGTACCCTTTATTATCGGATTAGAAGGAGAATGTAATATTTTAATTTTCTTTAAATTTTGAAATTTTTTATCATTTTTAAAAAATTTCTCCTTTTGATATATATAAGGAAAAAAATACTGTTTTGATTTAAGATATGATAGTTGATCATATCTTGCTGATATTATAATATCAGCATATCGATCTGCAGTATCTGCAGTATTCTTTAATTTAGTTTCATAAATATCATTATTTGTATTAATGTATTCCGTAAAATAATCAATATTAAGTTTTTTCGTCATCACCTTCATTAATTTAGGAGAGCGAATATCACTTCCTACAAACATACAGACAATTTTTATATTTTTTGATTTTAAAAATTTAAATTCATATTCGCGTTTAAATAAAAAGCCTGTATTCCAGATGTACCAAAAATGAGTGTGTTTATTTGAAAGATATCCTAAGAGAATTGGTCCATATAAGGTTTTGTATAAATATTTTAAATATTTATTTGATATATTGATACTATAATCATACTGTAAATCATAAGAAGGGTTATTGTTTAAACACACTATTTTTGCTGGTTTCATTACTTTACCAACAAAATAAAGCATACTCGCTATTTCTGAAACACCACAAATCCAAGAAGTCTTTTTAATTGATTTATTATTTATCACCTTAAAAAAACCATATGATAAATTTAATAAAATAACTTGTAGTAGAAATAAGATATATTCAATTTTATTTTTCATTATTTAATCTTCCACACACTGCTACTTAATTTTAAAGAACAGTTATTTTGATAAACATTTACATTGTCAATATTTAGAAATTTCATTTTATATTACCAATTACTTATGTAGAGTTTTAAACATTTAGAAAAAAAATTTATTATTATTATTATTATTATTATTATTATTATTATGCATAATTTATATAATTCCAATTTTTTTCTTAATCAGTTCTAAGTCTTTTTTCATTTCTTCAATAATTTGATCTTTTTTTTGAATTTCATTATTTAAGTCTAGAAACGTTTTATACGGTTGATAAATTGTCTTTTCTGGTAAATCTTCATAAACTACACTCATGGGTGAAATTACACATTTATTGCCTATTGTAACTCCAGGCATTATCACGCATGGTCCTCCAATAAAACAATTATTACCAATTTTTGTTTTCTTTTTTGTAATACCTTTTTTATCATATTTAGTATTTCTACCCATTATGGCTGATTTAAAACTATCGTGTGTCCAGAGGTAAACTCCAAGTCCTATTTGAGTATTATCTCCAATTTCTAACCCACCTGAAGCATCTAAGATTGCATTCTCTCCAATCCAAACATTTTTTCCAATTTTAAGGTTTTCAGGGGAAATTATTTTTGCGCCTTCTCTCATTCTGCAATTCTCTGGTAATCCAAATAATTTAGCTCTTTCAATATCAGTCATTGTAGAACTTGCAAAATATTTTAAAATTTGGGTTCTTAATTCAGAGTCCGTTTCTAAATCAAAAATATTCATTTGTAATCTTTTATTTTCGAAACTATGTATTTAACATCAACATCATCATAACAAGGAAAAGTAATAGTATTTTCTTCTAAAAATATTGCATTTTTTTGAACATCATTATATTTATTTTTATTGTATGTTGTAGCACTTAAACAATATGTTCCTATAGTCGTTTCTATTTCATTGTATTTTAAATATTTTATTAAATCATCTCGTCTAATATTCACGGGCACTTTAAATACTAAGGACTGTACATTATAAACTACATTCTTTCTTATAGTTTGTATCTCAAAGCCTAATGGACTTAATCCTTCTATATATTTATTTCTTATTAGATTTCTTGATACAACTATTTCATCTAATTTTTTAAATTGTTTTATACCCATTACACATTGTAATTCTGGTAACCTGTAATTGTAGCCATAATCTACAAAATCAAATTTACCATTAGTAACTTTTGCTCCATGATTTAATTTAATTTCAAAAAAATCTAAATAATCATCATTATTAAAAGTAATTGCTCCACCTTCACCTGTAGTAAGTAGTTTTCTCGGATGAAAACTAAAACAAGTAATATCTGCTATATTTCCACATTTAATATCAAATTCACCGCTTCCTATAGCGCATGCACCATCTTCTATTAATGGAAGATTATATTTTTTACATATTTCTTTTACATCATGTATGCCACTTGGGTTTCCAAGTGCATCTACAAAAATAACTGCTTTTGTTTTTGATGTGATTTTACTCTCAAGTTGTTCTGTTAACATATTAAAAGTATCTACATTAACATCTACAAATATTGGAATAGCACCTAGTTCTTCTACTACATTTGCAGTTGCAGGAAAAGAAAAGTCAGATACCATCACTTCATCACCAGCTTTTATATCCAGTACTTTTAAGGCCATAGTTAGTGCAGTTGTTGCAGAAGTTGTTAAATAGGCATATTTTGCGCCTGTATAACTTTTTATTTCATTACGAAATTCTTCTACATACTTTCCTTTTGTAAACCAACCACTATCAAAAATATCTTCAAATTCATTTTTTACTTCATCGAAAGATATATATGGTTTTATTAATTTAATCATTTGATATTTTCCTTATACCATTTAAGTGTTTCTTTTAATCCATCTTCAAAAGAAGTTAAATTATAATCTATTAAAGTTTTTACTTTTTTATTGCAAGCATTATGACATTCTACATCAGCACCTCTTGCCTCTTTTTGTAGAATTTTACCTTTATAATTCATAATCCTGGTAATTTTAAGTATTAAATCTTTCATAGATACTTGTCCATCTGTTGAAATGTTTACACTATCGCCTTTTTTCATTTTTGAATAAAGTTTTATTATAGCATCTACAGTATCTAGTACATATATAAAATCTCTACTTTGCAAACCTGTTCCGTGGATTTCAGGATTTATATCATTTAATATTCTATATGCTGTTATAGGTATAATTCCTGCCATAAATCCTTTATGATTTTGTCTTGGACCATAATTATTAAAAGGTCTTACAATAAAAGCATCTACATTGTACATATTTATCCAAGAATTAACTGCTATATCGGCAGCAGCCTTTCCTGCTGCATAAGTAGTGGTTGGATTAATTGGATGTTTTTCATCCATAGGTTCATACACGGCTGTACCATATACTTCAGAAGTAGAAAAATGTACTAGTGTTTTAAAACTACCTTTTCTTTGATGTTCTAAAATATTCAAAATACCATTTACATTCGTATTAAATGCATTCTTTGGATTTACAAAAGAATAATTTAATGCTTTAGTTGCACAATTAAAAACTATATCTATATCATGTTTTTCAAAGATATAATCTAAGGATGATGTAATTTCTAAATCATCTTTATATAATATAGCTCCTTTTAAAATAGCATTTTTTAAGTTATCTTCACTTCCCAAAAACATGTTATCAATGATAACTACTTCTTTTGCACCCTCAACAATAAGTCTATCTACAAGATGACTTCCAATGAATCCAGCACCCCCTGTAACAAGGATAGTACTATTTTTTATGTATGGTCTACTTTTCATTCTGTCCTACTTATTCATTTTTTCATCAGCAAGTTCAAGAATCTTTTGGAGCCTTATCGCCTGTTTTGGACTTGAAATTGATTGTTTGTTTTGTTCTATACATTCTTTAAAATGATCAATACTATTAAATAACGCATCTTCTTGTTTTATATATGGCATCCAAACATCACCATCCCTAGTTTTAACAACATAATCTTTATATTCTATGTTTTTCCCAGATATTACATCTACACCTTTATCATAAACAGATAACTTTTCTGATTTTAAATCATCAAATACAACCATTTTTTTAGTACCTGCAACAACAAGTCTTCTTTCTTTTAATGGAGATATCCAGCTTGATTGAATATGGGAGATGAAACCTTTATATCGTAAAGTCAAAAAACATAAACTTTCTTTTGGGTTATAATATTTTTCACCAACTGAATTTATGTAAAATGGTTCTTTTCCATTCATAAGATAGTCTATGATAGCCAAATCATGAACAGCCAAGTCCCACATTGCACTAACATCTTTTTTTATCTGACCTAAATTCATTCTCATTGCATCTATATAAAGAATATCACCTAACTCATCATTCTCAATCAAAGATTTTATTTTTTTAATAATAGGATGAAATATCATGATATGATCTACATGAATTATAAGATTTAACTCTTTTGATAATTCTTCTAATTCTTGGGCTTCTTTTACTGTAGAAGTAAAAGGTTTTTCTACATATACGTTTTTTCCAGCAAGTAAAGCTTCTTTTACTAGACTATAATGACCACTAGTTTCTACTGCAATTGCTATAGCTTGTATTTCATCGTTTTCTAATATTTTTTTGTAGTTTAATTCATAGTTTAATTGAGCAAGATATATAGACTTGGCTTTTTCTAATCTGTCTTCTTTTATATCACAAATTGTATGAAGATTTAAATTTGGATTTATATGAATATTTCTCGCTACATTAGGGCCCCAATAACCATAACCGATAAGTGCTATACTAATCATTTGGATTCCCTTCTATTTTATTTCCCATTTTATCTACATATGAGTAATGTTTTGCTGGATTTCCTAATACTAGACTGTAGGATTCAACATCTTTTGTTACAACACTCCCTGCTGCAATCATTGCATATTCACCTATAATTATTCCACATACAATAGTTGCATTTGCCCCTATACTAGAACCTTTTTTAACTAGTGTTGGAGTTATACTCCATTCAGCGTCAAATGCTCTTGGTACTTTATCATTTGTAAAACAAGCATTTGGGCCAACAAAGACATCATCTTCTATCGTAACTCCTTGATAAACGGATACACCATTTTGTATTTTACAGTTATTACCTATTTTTACTTGAGTATCAATATAGGTGTCTTTTGAAAAAATACAGTTTTTTCCTATTATAGCTTTTTCTCTTATTTGAGAATTTATCCAAATTCTTGTACCCTCTCCTATTGTTGTATCAGGTGATACACTTGCAGTTGGATCTATATATATACTAACCATTCAATTACCTCTATAATATAATCTTGCTCATTCTCTTTTTAAAATACTGATATTGTTGAAGTCATAATATCAGTATTTACTTCTTTACCTATTTCGTCTTTATATTTTTTATACTGAGATTGTAAGTTTATAAAGTTTTTTCACTAGTTTTCCTTACCTATCCTCTATTAGTGTTACTATTTCATTATTTAATTTATATTTAGAATTGTCAAATAAATCAATTGCTATATTTTTATCGTCAAATTTCAATTTATTTCCAGCAAGCGATACCCAGCCAATTTGGATACCAGGAACGCCAACAATAAGTGCAAAATCTTTTACATCTTTATTTATTACGCTTCCTGCTCCAACTAATGCATATCTTCCTATAGTATTACCACATATCACAGTTGTATTTGCACCAATTGAGCAACCTTTTTTAAGTAAGGTTATTTTAAATTCTTCACGTCGCACTATAAAAGACCTAGGATTTATTATATTCGTAAAAACCATGGAGGGACCTAAAAATACATCATCTTCAACTTTTACACCTTCATAAATAGAAATGTTATTTTGAACTTTTACACCTGAACCAATTTGCACATTAGGTCCAACTACGCAGTTTTGTCCAAAAGAACAGTTCTCTCCTATCGTAGTTCCTTCTAAAATATGAGAAAAATGCCATATCTTAGTATTATCTCCAATATTTACATTGCTATCGACATAAGAAGATTCATGAAAAAAAAAGTTTGTCATTATTTTACCTTTTTACAAAAAGGATGATAATCACCTTTTAATCCTAAAGGAGTAATTTTTCTAATTTCTGAAACGATATCAATAGAACTATAAGCATCATCTAATCCAAAACCATTGTCTTTTAAAATTTCTTCATAAGATATAGTATGTAAGTCCTTAAATCCGCCAGAAAACTCAATCTCTTCACCTGCTACAGTAATTGATCTAAATGTAGTTTGTCCAGCTTCTCTTATGTTTTTTGGAAGATAATCATAATTAACAGATAAAAACCATTTAACATTAGCATTTCTTAAGACTAACGTTCCTGAATTTGTATCTGGAGTTTTAATATGAACTATATTTTCTTTAACTTCACCAAAAATCCAAGATAACATATCATAAAAATGTACTCCGATATTTGAAGCAATTCCACCTGATTTTGATTCATCACCTTTCCATGATATAAAATACCACTTACCTCTTGATGTTAAATACGTTAAATCAATATCATAGATTTTATTTGGACTAAGTTCTAGTTCTTTTTTGATTTTTTCTTTTAAAGCAATAATAGAAGGATGAAGACGTAATTGCAGAATAGTATTTACTTTTTTACCTGTTTCACCTTCAATGACTTTTAATTGGTCAATATTATGTGGATTTAAGACTAATGGTTTTTCGCAAATAGCATGGCATCCACTTTTTAATGCGAATCTAATATGAGCATCATGCAAATAATTAGGAGTAGCAATAGCCATATAATCAATTTTTTTTTCATTTTCTCTATGATATTTATCAACAAAACGATCAAATCTTTCAAATTCTGTAAAAAAGCTAGCTTGAGGAAAATGGGAATCCATTATTCCTATACCATCGTATGGGTCAAGTGCAGCAACAAGTTCATTTCCTGTGTCAGTGATAGCTTTCATGTGTCTTGGGGCTATATATCCTGAAGCACCTATGAGAGCAAAATTTTTACTATTATTTATAATGATTTCCTTTTAATACTTAATTACATTGAATATACTATAATAGCACTACTAATTAATTACTATAAAACTCAATATTTTTGAGATTATAACACTATTTTACTTAATATATTTTCAATTTTCTTAAGTGGATAACTTGTTGAATAAAATGCCAATATAAAATCAATATTTAGAGAAGTGTACTTTCTAAAAAAATTGATTAAATTACAATTCATAAGTTCATATGGGTGTATGTAAATAATTGGTTTTAATCCTTTCTTAATACTATTGTTAAATAAATATTTTTCAATTACCAAAGGTAAAGTTCTGAGATAGAATCCACCAGAGTAAGGTATTACATTTTTTAAAATTGGATACTCCACAATCACTCCATTTTGAGTATTTACCTTAAAAGGCTGCTTCTTATCAATATTATTTCCATACATATATGTTTTCAATGGAAAATAAGATGAAGAATATTCATAACCACATTTAGCTAAAACTTCATAATACTCTTTTTTAAAAGGTAGAGACCAACTTGCACTTCTGTATCCAGTTACTCTTTTACCTGTAATATCTTCTAGTATATTTTTTGAAGTAATAATAGATTGTTCCCATTCTTCCAAACTCATTTCGTAAACTAAATTGTGATTATTTCCATGTGAAGCAATCTCATGACCTTCATCTGATAACTTTTTGATTAAAGAGGGGTACTCTTTTGCAAAACTACCTAAAACAAAACATGTTGTTTTAATATTTAATCTTTTGCTTAGTTGTATCCAATTGTTAATTAAATGAACGTAGTCCAATTTTGGCTGTTTTATCCACTTAATATTAAAATTTGTATCACTTATCTTTTCTATATCTATTGTTAACCATATTTTTGACGAATTATAAACACTACTCATTTATTAACCTTACTAATTCTTGTGCATACTCAATGGATACTAAATCATGAGTAGGTAAAAAAGATCCTTCCGTTAAAATCTTTGCACCTTTTTGTTCTATCTTTTTTCTTTTACTTGCAGCATAATAGGTTTCATGAAAATCTCTTATTTTACTAACTCCACTAAAACAAATATTTTTCTTAATTGGCATTCTTAAATAGGGCACATCCATCTTTATATTATATAAATACTCTTTTTTTATATGTTTTAAATAATAATTCGAAATTCTAATTCTATGAACAAAGTCTAGATCATTAATAGTATTTAAAATCCAAAAAACTTTATATTTTGATAACAAGGAGGGTTCAACATTATCAATTAATAGTTTAGTACTTTCTTCTGGATCATATTTTGTATTTTCTAATATAAACCATATTCGAGAGACCACTTTCTGTATTATGGAGAATAAATAACTTCTTAAGAAATCATTTTTTACAGATAAAGACTTTAACTGATTATTTAAAATACAATATTTATCATATACTGCACCTCCACCAAATCCAGAAATTAACTTGCCTTTCCCATAGCTAAGTAATTGAAAATTTGCAGTTGAAGTTATATCAAATATACCTTGTGCCCTATCTTCTATTATAATAAGATTAGGATACATCATTTTATAATCTCTAATTTTAGACCCAAACAAGGCAGTTGAAATTAATACTATGTCACTGTTTTTGTACTTGTTAAGTGCAAAATCTAAATCTTCTAAATCAAAATCTAGAGTATCATCGATATCTATAAAATCATACTTAACATTAGCCTGCTTTAATGTATGCCAAACGGTAGGGCAAGTATATGAAGGTAACAAAAAAATAGAATCTTGATACTCTTTAGCAATTAAATAGAGTGCACTTCTAGCTAAATTAAAAAAACTCATTTTAGTTTTAATTTTACTCCAGAAGTTAAAACCAGAATGAGGATATAAAGGTATCATCTATAAATCAACCAAATACTTGCAAAGTTTTGGACCAATAAATTCAGTTATTTTAAGTGGAGTTTTTTTCCAAATACGTGATGCAAATGAATATTTTTCATATATATCATCTGATTTATTTTTAATTATATCTATTTTAATTGGTACTGCACCCCATTGGTATTTAAACTTATATGTTGCACTAGCATATCCTGAACGCCCAAAATCAAAAATCTTTTTATTCTTACTAACAGCTATTTCTATGACTTTCCAATACATTGAGTGATTTGGACTAAATTTTAAATAATTACTATCAATACCAGCCCACATAGCTAATGATATATCAGTGTCATAAACTACAACAACTGATGATACTGGTATTTCATTATAATAAGTCACAATAAAGTCACATTCTATATGTTTATTTAATACATAAAAAAACTCTATGCTAAAGGCAGGAGTGCCATGTTGAGACATATTTTTTTTATATAAATTATAAAATTTTTGAATTGACTCGTCACTATTATTGCAAACAGAAAGAACCGCATTTTTCTCTGCTTTTTTTATCTGATTTCTACATTTTCGAGAATTAAAAATATTTTTTGAAATAAAATCCAAATCTCCACTGCTAATATCTACCCTCATATTTACAGTATCATTATCTTTAAAATCTGTATAACTAGGGTTTAATACTCTTATTTGATAATTAGTGTCTTTTCCCAACTCTAATAAATCATTAATATTATCACTTAATCTATCTGTATAATTTAATAATGGCATATATGAAAGTGTGCCTTTACCAATTAAGGAAGGTACTACAATGTAATCCATATATACTTTATAACGATAAATGTCTTTTAAAAATAATTTCCATTTAGTTATGAATTCTTGACTATGTATCTTATTTCTCATCTTTCTCCTATATTATGTACTATAATTTTTGAATATTCTTTTCTACCCAAATAGTTCAAATGTCCATTATCAGCCCATTTATTACTATCTATTTTTAAATTTGTAAAATCTACAATATTAATATTACTAAATTTCTTTTTAATATCTTCTATATTATAAAGATATTCATTCTGATATTGAGGCTCTAATATCAAAATAACTTCAATATCTTTATTTTGCATTTTGCCAATAAAATATTTTAAATATCTAATTGTTTTGACATTTATATCATCCAAAATATAACTTTTAGTTGTAGAATTAATTATATGACTACCAATGAATACACCATCTCCATTTGAGCATTTAAGACCAATAACCTTTCCATGATTAATGACTTTAATAATATCACAATTAGCCATAGAATTATAATTTACATTTTTTTTATAATCAGAATAATCTTTTTTTTTCATCTTTGCAGTATTTAACGAGGTCAAATGATTATACATTACTTCTAATTTAGTATAGATTGCTTCACTATATGTATTAAATGAGTGTTTTGTTACAAGCCATCGAAATAGCGCTTGTAAAAATTTGTATTTGTCACTAGTATAATAGGCTTTAAGCTCCTCAATTGAAGGATGTTTCGCAATTCTCAAATCCTCATACAGTCTGTTAACGGGTAAACTAATTATAACCTTTTTGGGTTTAGTATCAATGACATTTTTTAATACAGAAGGATAATCTTCATATTGATAAGCTTGCATTCCTAAATTATATACATCCAAATTATACTTCTTAAACAAATTTGTTTCTATTCCAAAATAAGTTGTTGAAGAGCCTATAAATAGAATATCTTTGGGTACTTTACTATTTAACTTGTAATGTTTTATTTTTGAAAATTTATCTGTCACAAAATAACTTTTAGTAGTTTTTGAGTCAATATAATAGTTAATAGCGATGTCTACTATTATCATCATTATTATTAATGATAATAGCGATAATAAAATTTTACTTTTAAAAGTTAAAGTACAAAAATTCATTTGAATTCCTTAATCTGATCATTAATATAGATATAAACATGAATATAATAAATAACAACATTTGTTTTAGTGTAAAGCTAAATCTATTATTTAAATAATTCATAGAATTTTTAAATAATAAAATAATTATAAAACCCAATAATATAGATATCATTTCTACATAATTAACCATTAAAATCAAGTTTTTTTCTATATTAAACATAGCCTTCAAAATCTTAATGGCGTCATTCCATTCTTTTGCTCTAAAAAAAATCCAAGCGATATTAACAAAGTTAAAAGTAATAAACCAAGCTAACCAAGTCCAAAGTTTATAACCCAATTTACTCCAGGCTCTATGAATCACTAATGCAATACCATGTAAGAATCCCCAAAATAGAAAAGTCCAACCCGCACCATGCCACATTCCACCAATAATAAAGGTAGCTAAGAGATTAGTATAAGTGCCTAACTCTCCCCTTCTATTTCCACCCAAAGGAATATAAATATAATCTTTTAAAAATCTACTAAGTGTAATATGCCATCTTCTCCAAAACTCTTGTATATTAGTAGCCTTGTATGGACTATTAAAGTTAATAGGTAGCTTTATATTAAATAGTAATGCTAATCCAATCGCCATATCAGAATATCCACTAAAATCGAAATATAACTGAAAAGTATATGATAAAGAGGTAGCCCAGGCTTCAGAAAAACTTAGTATTGTTGCAGTATCAAACCCTGAATTAGCCCAAACAGCGAAGGTATCTGCAATGACAATTTTCTTAAATAACCCAAGTGAGAATATAAAAAGTCCTATAGCTATGTTTTTGTAATTTTTCACTTTGTTTCTCGTTCTAGCAAACTGGGGCATCATTTCTTTATGATGAACAATAGGACCTGCAATTAATTGAGGAAAAAAAGTAACAAAAAGAGCATAATTTAAAAAGTCATACTCCTGAGTTTCTTGTCTATAACTATCAACAAGATAAGATATTTGTTGAAATGTAAAAAATGATATTGCTAGTGGTAAAGCTAATTCTAATGTGGGGATATTTCCATTACTTAATAAATTAATATTTTCAATAAAAAAATCAGTATATTTGAAATACCCAAGTAAGGAAATATTTGAAATAATACCAAAAATTAATATTGCTTTTTTAGAGAATTTATGATGAACTCCTCTATTATTAAGAATATTACCAATAATGTAATTAAAAAGCATAGAAGAAAGTATAATTGGCAGGTATGCTATATTCCACCAACTATAAAAAAATAAACTACTGAATACTAAAAAACCTTTACTTGCGTCAGTAAGTCTTTTATGATTTAGATAGAAGTATATAAAAAAAGTAAAAGGTAAGAAAACAAAAATAAATGCATATGAGTTGAAAAGCATGATAATCTAAACCATTTTTGGAGCCACATATTTTGGAATATTTTCCATAATAAATGTTGGCATATGTGGAATTATTTTTCTAATAATTCCAAAAGATTCATCTATATTAGTGTTAATATTATCTTTATTCCAATAATAATAATAAACATTTTCATTAATACAACCCCATCTTTCTTTAAATTTAATTAAGGATTTATTTTTTAAGGAAGATGGCCCAAAATCAATCACTTGAACATTATCAATAATTGCATCTTGAATAACACTATCTACTAATAATGTATTTAGATTAAATTTTGAATAATTTTGATCAGATGCACCCCACATATAAGTCCAATTGTCATTATATTTAAGAATTACTACTCCAGAAATAACAATATTTTCTTTCATAGCTAAATAAAATTCTGCTTTATTATTTAAGGTAAAATCATTGTAAATAGATTCATATATTTCATATGGTTGAGAAATTGTATTATGTTTTGTTTTAAACATATAATTTAACATAGAATAAAATGACTTAATCATATTTATATTTTCAGCTTTTTGAAATTTGATGCCTTTCTCATCAGCCCTTCGTTTAGATGTTCTTAAAGTTTGACGTAAACTCTTTGAAATAGTTTGTTGTTGCTTCTCATAGCTATTACGTAAGTATAATTTTGAATTGATTGAATTATTAATCTTTGTAACTTTTTGGTTATCTATAACTAAATTATCTCCAATATCCTCAAAACATTTATATTCTACATAATATTCTTTGCCATATTTTTTTGCGTGTTCTATTAAATAGTTTAGTCCCTCTAAATTACTATATGCTTTATCTATTGTTGGTAAAAAAGAAAATGGCATTGTAGTGATTTTTTTACCTGATGAAATATTATTAATTTTAAAGGCAGTTATTTTGTCAGATAAATTTTCAATTTTATAAATTTCTGATAAAAGATTCTGAAATTTAATATCATGACATATTGTCAAATTATTATTTTTATTCATTAACTCATTTTCCCTAATATATTTTTTTCTTTTGTAAAAAGAAATAATATGAAGTATAATACAATTGAAGGTGATAGCTGTATTAAATGTAAAACAATCGCAGCACTAAGTGCACTATCTTTTGATATCCCATACCAACTAAGTGCCAAAATCATGGACGCATGGTAGGTACCAAACCCAGAAGGAGCAAGAGGAATTGCCATACCTACTGATGCAACAAGAAATACAACCAATAATTCGTCAATTGATAAATTGAAGTTTGCAATGTAAAATAGAAATACTGCTGTAACTGCAAAAAAACTACTCCAAAGAAAACAACTAAATAATAAAATGTACTTTAAGTTTTTCATATTTAGTGTTTGATGTATAGTTCTTGTCAATTTAATAAAATATATACTAATCCTTCTATTGGGAATAAACTTAAGCATTTTTAATATAAATTTTGGGCACATAAAAAAGACTACAATCATTAGCCATAAGACAACTAAACTAATAAAACTTATAAATTGATATGAACTATTATCAATAACTATATATGCAACAACTAATCCTAATGTTAATAATATAATTAAGTCTATGACTCTAACTATAACTGTAGTAGCTAATGTGCTATACGTTTTAACATTATGTATTTTATTTAAATACCAAATAGGAGCTAATTCACCTAGTTTCATAGGAGCAACTAGTCCTGCTATTCCTGCTAGAGTATGTGCTTTTAATGCTATTATCATACTATAGTTTTCATTTGAAGCATAAATCCATCTATAGGCAAAGACAACTTCAGGTACAAGTACAAAAGACAACATTAGTACTAACCCTAAAGGATTATACGTAAGCATTGTTCTTACAAATAAGTCGTAGTCCATGTCATATAAAAGATAATAAAGTACTGCAATAAATAATACATACTTAATAAACTTATTCAATTTTGGCCTTTTTAAAAAACTTAATAAATATTTCATTCAATACAGCAGATGCAATTATAATCATAAAAGGTTCTATAGGCAAACGGTATCTTAAAGAACCTATAAACACCATAGTAATTCCAGTCAGAAGTAATGTATATAATATCATAGGAGATAATAATAAAAATTTACACCTAAACTTATAGAGACCAAATAAAAATAAAAACAATATAACCCCATATGTAAAAATGGATGCTAGTCTATAATGGAGAGCTTGATATTCAGGGGCATAAGGTGTGATTCTGTACATTCGCATAAATTTTTTGGCTTCTAGCACTAACCAATCTTTGGGATTGTTTTTTATCCATTTAATTCCTGCTTGCATCATTGCATCATCTCTTTTTTCCAAATCTTTTATATGATTAAATTGAGAAAAATCAACATCCACTCCTATAATTCCCCCACCTGATTTATTCATAGGATTATTTCCTGAGTAAAAAGGTATACCCGCAGCTCCAACTGTTGTAGGAATGAATTTATCATATACTTCATAGTTTCTTATCCACCATAAAGCCATGACCAAAGAATAGCTAACGATTGTCAATATTAGAATTTTAAAATAATATGACAGTCCAACATCTTTTTTTAATGCAAAATAAAAAAATAAAAGTATAAAAAAGGGAAACATTGCAAAATTTGTAAATCTAACCAATGTATCAAGTGCAAATGTAATACTAAACAAGACTATATATTTTAAGCTATTCGTTTTGTGAAATTTCACAATAAAATAAAAGGATAAATACAAAAACAAAATATACATAGTTTCAGACAATAAACTAATACTATAAAACACAAAAAATGGATAAAAAGCAACAATAGAAGCACTCATCCTAGCTATATTTTTATTTTCAAATATTTCATGAGAAAGTATATAAATAACGTATATTGTAATACAAGAAGCAATTACATCAGCTAATGCGTATGCACTGTTATTTAAATATTCAGATAAGGGTGTGAAAACTGCATATATATAAAGTAATAAAGGAGCAGCAATATCTCTGTCTGGCATTTGAAAGCCAGATGAAAATATTATTTTTGCAGTACCCGTATAAAATGAACTATCTGGGAACCTATCTGGACCCATAATATAAAGCACTATTAACTTTGAAAGGAAAGATAATAAAATCACGTAAAGTAGAAAATTTTTATTATCCAAAAAATTCTTTATTGAAACCATTTATTACTCTTTACTGTTTTTTTGTCCCATTCATCTAATAACTCTTTATCAAAAATTAAATTCTTTTTCGAATTTAATTCATAGACTATAAACGGATAAGTTAAATAAATAATATTGTAGTCTTTAAAAAAGCCCTTATACTGATTTACGGTATCATAACTACTTATATATTTCTGTTGAATTAATTTGGCATTGTCTGCTAGATATGAATATCTGGTATTAAATATAACATATTTTGGAATTCTAGTTTTACTTTTAAGATATTTAAAATGATTAACTTGATACATAGTAAAGTAAATACCTGTTCTTTCCTCCGCAATTACATCATCTTTATAATCTAAATCAAGAATTGGTTTTATCTTAGTTATTAATTGTAATTCATCCTGATAATATTTAAATTGCCATGGCTGCTTTAGTGAAATAATTCCCATGATTAAAGTGATATTAACTATTAAATAAGCAAAAATTCTTATTTTTGAAAATATACCGTACTGTAATAGTACTAAAAAAACAACCGGCAGTACAGGTAGTACATAATGTTCATGAGTCCAATAAGACATAGAAATACGAGTTGACAAAAAGCAGTATGAAAATATTGGGAATATCAATAATAAATAAGTATAAAGGTCTTTCTTACTTACCTTTTTTATATCTATTAAAAATAAAAATTGAATAAAAAAAGAACCTATCAAAGCTACCTTTATTTTTATCCCTGAAAACATAATAATAAAAATATTTTTTATATCTGAGAAGTCAAATAAATAACTATAATTTGATGCTAATGAACTAGATGTAACCTCTCCAACAAAGATATAAGCTTGTATTTTTAAATACATAAAAAATAATAGTAAACTAATAAATCCAAAATATATATATTTTTTCTTTTTTGTTTGTATAAAAAATGCAATAAATAAAAAAAACAATATTAACCAAAATTGAACTTTAATAAATAATAATGGAAGATATAATAATATTGATAATTTATAGTTTCCTTTTACAAATGCAAAATAATACGATAACATTAACAATGGAACAGATAAGTATACCGATTGCCATCCGTTATAATTTAGATTATAATGAAATAAAATTGTAGTAGAAGAAAAAAATAGTAGAAAATAAACGATGACTTTTTTTAAACTAAATTTTTTAAATAATAAAATGTATGAAATAAGAAACCAACTTAAATATGTCATATAATTTAGCAAAAAAACAAAAAGTACTGTATCTTTAATATACCCAAGTGGAAAAAAGATTAATACTAGTGGAAATTGCATATAATTATATCTTTCACCCATAGATGTAACATAATCACCAAAATGGACAAAATTATAATATGAACTCAACCAAAAACCATAATCACTTAACCCGACAAGTTGATGCGGCATCAATATAAATGTAAGTATTATAAATAAGATAGTGAAAGTAACAATTAATTTTAAACTATCTACGATTTTCATTATGCTCTCCTTTTATTGTAAAAAAAAGCCATAACAACATTATTGTTATTATTTGGACAATATGATATACAATAGCAAAAGACAATGCTTCACTATTATTAATACCAAAATATGCTAAGACAAATACAATAGTTGCTTCATAAACACCAATACTAGCTGGTGTAGATGGCAGCGACATTCCTAATGCAGAAACTACAAAAACAATCATAACTTCAAGAAATGACAAATTAAATTCAGTGAATAAATATATAAAACCATACAGAGATACTATATAAAATAGATATAGTATCATTGTCATATAAATACTATTAAACAGTATATAAGCTTTGGTTTTGTAAATACTTAAAATAATCTTTAAAAGAAAATTTCTAATTTTTTTATTAGAAATTAATTTTATTACAAGAATGATACTTTTAGCATATTTTAAAAAAATAAAAACACACACAAATAAAGAAAGTAAAATTGGGAATAAAAAATTAAAATCATCAATCAGTATAGTATCAAATAAAACAATTAATCCTATTATAAAAAGAATTGCCAGATCTAAAATTCTTTCTAAAACTAAAGAACTAATAGAATTATGAAGTTTAATACCATAGTTTGTTCTTAGGTATATTGGTTTATAAATATCGCCAGCTCTTGCTGGTAATATTTGATTAATAGCCATAACTATTAAATTTGTTTTATAAGAATTATAGAAACCAAGAGTTGAACTTGTTAATATTTGCCATCTTATAGTAAAAAGGAAAAAAGACAAAAGTGTTACAACTACCACATATAATACAGAATAAAAAGAATAGCTAAATAAACTAACTATTAATTCGTCAAAATCAATAATGGATACCAGATATAATATTGCAAATGAAATGATGATTAAACTTAGAACTTTATTCATCAAAACCTATTTTCTCTTTTATTATATAGGACTTATTAGGATTTATTTGATCGTATATTCTCCAAATATACTCAGATATAATACCTAACATTAAAAATAAAAGCCCAAATCCAAAGGTATTTAAAGCAACAAGAGTTGACCACCCTTCTACAGCTATGTTTCCAAATAAGCTAAATAAAATAATATATAAACCATACCCAAATCCAATGCTTGAAAAGACAACTCCTAAAACGGTAATCAATCGCAACGGCATAATAGAAAAGGAGATAAAAGTATCAATAAACATCTTGATTTTTTTTTGAAATGTCCATTTACTTTGACCAGATACTCTGGGCAATTGAGAATAAGGAACATATTCTTTTATATAACCCATATTAAATATATTACCATATAGAGATGTGTTTTTTATATTCATATTTTGTAAGCTTTTTAGAACCTTTAAATTCAACATAAATATATCTACACCTTGTTCAGGAAAATCAGATATTGCATATTTTTTTACAAGTAAGTTGTATATTTTAGAAAAAATCATGCTAACCTTATCAGTATTTCTATTTTCTCTATCTGCTAGTACAATATCTGTGTCTAAATCCAACTTAAATTTACTTATCATTTCTTGATATAAACTAATAGGTTCTTGCATATCAGCAGACATAAAAGAAAAATAGTCACAATTTTTTAAATTATCAATCGCTGCAAATATTGCATAGTGAGATCCAAAATTTCTAGATAATTTGATAATCTTAACGCCATTTATTTCCAAAGATAATTTTTTAACTATTTCAAAAGAATTGTCAGTTGAACCGTCATCCACAAATAGAAATTCGATATAAATATCAGTGATATTTTTTCTAGTTTCTTCAATTCTATTTTTATATAATTTTAGATTATCCGCTTCATTTAAAAAAGGAATGACAATAATTAATTTTTTTTTCACACTAAATTCCTCTTAACTTATTTTAATTGTACACCATAGCTTTTAATGACGGTAGATATACCACAATATATGAAATTTCTTCCCGTACCATCTATTATTTTAAAAGACTTAACTAAAATTATCTCCAACTTTTCCAGTAGCAATGAATCATATATTATGCCGTCTTTAAGAAGTTTGGATATTTACTTTATATATAGTCAGAGAATAAACTTGTCGTTATATCCTCTTAAAATATGAATGAATCAAGTAAATAAACACAGCAGTTCCTATAAGTGAAATTTAAGTCCCATCATTTAAACGCTATAATTTGCCCTTGTATTTTATTTGCAAGTTCCATCGCTAATAAACCATCATTTTCATTTGGAACATTCACCTTTTCACCTTGACAGAGTTTTACGAAATCCATAAGCTCCAGTAGTAAAGCTTCTTGTGGCCTTATTGTAATAGTTTCCTCTTTTGACAAAATAGAAACATCATCTAAATACTGCTCAATTGTTTGCTTATTCACCAACACTTCTTTCCTAATCAAATCGCAGTCAATATACATATCATCACAAGTTGCGCTTATATGCCTAATTCTTTTTTCTGTAATTCTACTTGCAACTATGCTAGAAAAACTCCCATTTTCATGTATAATAATAGCTCTTGCGTACTCTATCATATCATTTCTTATATAACCATGTGCTTCTACATTTTTAACTTTTCCGTTTATGTTCAAAGCCAAATCTATATCATGAATCATAAGATCAATTACAACATCAACATCTGTAATCCTACTACTAACTTTATTTGTTCTTGAAAAATCAATATTAATAATATGATTACTATTTTTAATAACTTTTTTTAAAGCAACAACAGCAGAATTATATCTCTCAACAAACCCCACTTGTATATTAAGTTTATTCTTTTCTGCTAATTTTATTATCTCCCTACTTGATTCTAATGTATTAGATAAAGGTTTTTCTACAAAAATATTTTTAACATACTTGCTGATTTGTTTAATATAATCAAAATGCGTAAAAGTAGGTGTCGCAATAATAACGCCATCAACCCTTTGCAAATCATTATCTAAATCTTTTGAGGCTTTAATATTAAACTCTTTAGCTAATTTACTACATATTTCTTTATCAAAATCATATATAAAAAATATCTCTACTTGTTTTATCATCGCTAAATTTCTGAGATGATTCTGTCCCATCTTTCCAACACCCAAAAGACCTATTTTAACAACTTTTTTATTCATTAATAATCTTGATTATATATTCTTGTTCTTTTTCTGTTAAAAATGCTGACATTGGCAAAGCCATAATATCCTTAGACACTTGCTCTGTAATAGGAAAATCTCCCTCTTTATATCCAAGATAATTAAAGACCTCCTGCAGGTGCAATGGTATAGGATAATATACTCCAGTAGGAACATTATTATCTGAACATTTTTTTATCATATTATCTCTATTTTCCACTCTTATACAATATTGTGCCCACACAGACGATTCATCATCTTCATAAGAAGGAAGAATGACGTTTTTCAAATTTTCATTATATTTAGTAGCAATTATTTCTCTTTGATTAAGTTCTTCCTCATAATGTTTAAGTTTTACACTTAATACACCCGCTTGAATGGCATCAAGTCTACCATTTATCCCAATATGACTATGTACGTATCTCTTAGTTTGACCATGATTTAATATAATTCTCATTTGTTTAGCTAACAAATCATTATTAGTAAATACAGCACCCCCATCGCCATAACAACCTAGAGGTTTCGCTGGAAAAAATGAGGTACATGCGATATCAGATAAATTACAGGACTTCTTATTTTTATATTCTGCCCCAAAACTTTGTGCAGCGTCTTCTATAACTTTTAAATCATATTTACTAGCAATTTTATTTATATGATCCATATTTGAAACTTTTCCAAAAAGTGAAACAGGCATAATGGCTTTTGTTTTAGAAGTAATTTTAGCTGTTATTTTTGAAGGATCAATATTATATGTTTTTTCATCAATATCAACAAAAACTGGTACAGCTCCCAAAAAAGAAATACTTTCAGCTGTAGCTATAAATGTAAAAGGAGTAGTTATAATCTCATCTCCAGGCTTTATTCCTATAGCCATCAACGCTAAAATTAATGCATCAGTTCCACTACTGCATGCTATTGCATGTTTAACACCCACAAAAGAAGACAACTCATTTTCAAGTTTTGAGACTTTAGGACCCATGATATATTCTGCATTATCAAGTACCTCTTTAATCTCTAAGTCTATCTCTTCTTTATATTTTTGATATTGAGCTTTTAGGTCTATAAAGTTTATTTTCATTTTTATCCTTCGTATAACAAGTTTTTCATTTTCTATTTCTTTGGAACACTATCAATGTCTATACTAATAGCTTGCAATAAAAACTGTACTCCTAAAATGATAGGTAAGGCAGAAAGCATTACCGTTCCAGTTGAAGCTTCAATAGTATTTGTTACGGATTGATACCAGCTCACACTTCCATAAAGAAATCCAAATATGAACATTGGAAAACCAAGCAACATATAAATAGATGCCATATTAAAATTATAAATATAATATTTATAAAAGATTCTTTTAACAAATCCTTTTAATAATTTAGGCGGAAAATCAAAAAGTACTTTTGTAATACTAAGTGAACTTTCTTCATCCTCATATTTGGCAGGTAATGAAATATCTTTAACTACGCAATTTTCAATATTAAGATTAATAAGAATATCTGATTCAAAAAAATACCTTTTTGAAATATTATATAATTCTAGTCCTAAGATTGCTTCTTTTGTAATTGCTGTAAATCCATTTGTAGGGTCCATAATATTCCAATATCCACTACTTGCTTTTACTAAGAAACTTAAGGCACTATTTCCAAATAGTCTTATTTTTGGCATTTTCTTTAATGCCTTAAAATCATTGAACCTATTTCCTTTTGTATAATCAGCTTTGTTCTTAACTATAGGATAAATGAGTTTTTCAATATATTCAGGATTCATTTGCCCATCACCATCCACCTTAATTATAATGTCAGCATTTAGTTCAATTGCTTTTTGGTATCCACTTATAACTGCACCGCCTACACCCTGGTTAGTTTCATTATAAATTACATGTACGTTATTAATATTAAGTGATTCTACAAATTTTCCAGATTCTTCTGGACATCGATCGTCCACTACAATAATATTATTTATAAACTTAGGTAAAGTTCTAATGACCTTTTCAATATGCTTTATAACCTTATATGTAGGTATCACAACTGTAATTACATGTTTTTGCGTATCTTGCATTAGCCCCTCTTCTCCAAAAATATATTTTTCAGTTGATTAATAGAATAATCTTTTGAAAAATAATTTGCTCTATCAAGCGCTCTGTCATTATATCTTTTTCTTAATTCTTCATTATTTATAATTTCATCTATTGCTTGAGTAAAAAGAACTTGATTATTAACTGGTGTAAGTATTCCAAAATCAGATAATTCAATATTAGATACAAGCTGTTTAAAGTCATTTACTTTACTTAATATTTCTCTTGGTCCACTTAAACAATCTGTACTAACTATAGGTAATCCACATGCTAATGCTTCTACTAGTACTGTTGGAAAACCTTCAAAATTAGTAGAAAAAAGAAAAACATCACATTGTTTTAAATATTTAAATGGATTATTATCAAAACCTAGAAAAATAATTCTTTCTTTCATTTTTAAATCTAGAACTAACTTTTCTAACTCACCTCTTAACTCACCCTCTCCTAAAATATATAAAATGCTACTTTTATTTTTTATCTTAGAAAAAGACTTTATCATCATTGAATGATTTTTACCAGCATCCAATCGTCCTATTGTAATAAATTTAAAATAAAACTTATTACAATCAAAATAAAATTTTTCATTAGCCAATTTAATAACATACTTAGAATCAATAGGGCTATAAATTGTTTTTATTTCTTTTTTTATAAAAAAATTATCTTTCAAATCTTTTGCGACACCTAATGAATTTGTAATTAATAAATCTCCGAGTGGATATATGTATTGAATCATTTTTTTCATTATTCTTGAGACAATTGTATTAGACGAATATTGAACGGAAGGAGTAGCAACTTCATATATTATTGACATGCTTTTATTACCAAACACTTGAGATAAAGAGTTTATTAAGTTTGGTCTAGTAGTCAAGGAGAAACTAAAGTCAGCATTTCTTTCATTACAAATACTTGACAATTTATACGACAATAATCCAATACTAAAAAACTTAAACCATCCACTATTATTAACCCTTTTATTATTCAAATAAACTATATTAATATTATCAGGTAACTCATAATCTATTGTGTTTTCAACAAGAACCAATGTAATTATAAATTCATTTTGAAATTCATGGAGTATAGTATTTAGTATTCTTTCTGCTCCTCCACCTGCCATAGAATTTATAAAGAATACAATATTTTTCATATTTACTATTTATTTTTCAAAGCTATTTCAATAAATTGAATGACACTTTTAAAATTCAATACATTAAAAATTACTTTTAGATTCTCTACATTTGCAATTGAAACCTTAATTTCATTTCGAGTAGAATTATTTATATTTATCTGATATCCTTTAATTTTTAAATAATCAACAATCATTTTTATAGAAATACCTTCTCCACTTGCTACATTTATAATTTGTGATTCATTTAAATTTAATAATTTAATATAACAGTAAACAACATCATCAATATGAATAAAATCTCTTATTGCCATACCATTATTTATTAATGTCATTTCACTATTACGTTCTACAGAGTCAATAATCTTTGAGATGATTGAAAATTTATCATTACCACCATACATATTAAAAACTCTTGTTACAGCGTAATTTATATTCATTTTATCACAGAACCCAATTACTAGTTTTTCACATGATACCTTTAATGATGATTGCAAGTTTAAGGGCATTAAATTATCACTTTCCGTACAATAATTATTTGTTCCATAAACAGAGGCGCTACTCGTATAAATTATTTTTTTTACTTTTAAAGAAAATAATTTAATTTGTTCTAATAAAGTAGCAAGTATTAATATTGATTCTTGTATATATTTTAGTGGATCTAAATAATTATTTAATTTATGAGATGGATAAAATGAATTAATAATAATTTGTATGCATTCATCACTACGATATTTTTCTAAATATCTTTCATCATTTATAATGTTTATGCCATAAATTAGCTCACTATTTTTAATGCTTGTGTGCAGTTTTATGGATAAGTTACTTCGAGATCCAAATATCAATGTTTTTATATACTTCTTATTTCCCAAGTATTTTCCTTAATAAGTTAATTATTGATAATGGTAAGTATGCCATAGTCAATTGATACAAAGAGTAATATAGTGCTTTCATATACCCACAATTCACATGCATAAATCGTGCTATTATAGCATATTTTATCTGGGTGAATTTCTTTTTATTTGTTATTGAATTATCAATAATATATCTTTTTACTAAAGGTTCTGCTAGCATTGAGATAGTTCCAACATCGGCAAGTCTCATCCATGCTTCAAAATCTTGTGATGTTTTATAGAATTCATTATATAGCCCAATTTTAACAAATACATCCTTAATGAACATAGCAGATGTATGTGCAATAGGATTATAAAGATATACAATTTGATTAATAGTTGCATCATCGTAGTATTTTCCAATTCTTTCACTATTTATCCCTACCTCATACTGGTTTGTTCCTAACAATACAATATTTTTATTATCTTCTAAAAAAGAAACTTGCTTCTCAAGTCTTGTTGGTAAACTAATATCATCATCATCTTGCCTAGCAATAAACTTACCTTTTGATATTTGTATTCCTATATTTAAACTTTTAGTTAAGCCTTTATTTGCTTGATCAATAATTCTTATTCTAGAATCTTTTTTTTTATACTTTTCTAAGATTCGTAAAGTATTATCAGTGGACCCATCATTAATAATAATAAATTCAAAATTTTCTAATGTTTGATTTAAAATTGACTCAATAGCTCTTTGAACATATTCTTCTCTGTTATAAACAGACATGATTACACTAACTAATGGCATTTTTATTCTCTTTAATAAAATTTGCATATTTCTTTGCTACTATTTTAATATCAAGTTCTTCTTCGATTCTTTGCAACATAGCTTCGGAATAGTATATTTTGTTGTCTAATACTTTTTCTATCATATTTGCCCAAATTGATACATTGACTTTAGGTATTTTATTTGCAGTTTGAAGTTCATAAAAGTCCAACTTTAAATTTTCTTTAATAATTAAATCATTACAAGCAATTAATTCAGAGGCCCCACTCTCTTCAACAGAAATAACTGGTAATCCGCATCCCATCATCTCTACAGTACTATTAGGACAAGGATCAAATATACTTGGACTTAATCCAATATCACAAGAGTTATAAAATCCAGGAAGTTCATTACTATTAATTACTCCATGAAATGTACAATTAGATACATCTATTTTATTAATACATTCTTGTGTTAAACTATCCATGCTACCTAAAATATGTAATCTAATATTTTTATACTTTTTCTTTAGAAAATTAGTTATAGCAATTGCATCTTGAAGTCTCTTATGTAATCTAAATGATGCAGTAATAACTAATTTAGGAAATCCTTCTAAATTTAACTTTTCTATATTTGGATTATAAATATCTGTAGGTACTCCATTTAGTATAATAGTATTTGGTTTATTTACTTCTCCAATAAAAGTTTGATGCATTTGTTTTGATAATTTACTTTGAAAAACAATTGCATCACTTTTTTTCATAACTCTAATATTAAGTCTATTTAAATGATTATTCAAAGGTTTATTTAAAAACATCGTTAGGAAGGTAGGGATATATTTAATTAATTCAACTCTTTTGTCTCTTCTTTGTTTTATTAAATTATAAAGATTTTCTGCTGTTACTTTATAATATATAACACCGTCTAAACGTCCAATCTTTAAAATATCAAGACGATCTAGCACAGAAATATTATCTGGACTCGGATTTATAATAGTATATTGTGGTAGATCATATTTATTTAACTCTTGTTTGACTCTATGCAAAAAATTTTTCGGACCTGTTGCCATTATTTAGCTTCACAAACTGCATAAAGTTCACCGAATTTAATGTGATAATCTAATATCCCTATCTTGGCTTCATTTAACTCGGCTTTAAATTCTTCGAAAATATATTCAATAAAATGCGTACTATCCAGTCTATATTCTAAACCTAATTCTTTTTTGTAAACAGCTATCCATTCTCTATTTATCATAGGAACTCTTATTAAAAATCTTTTTTTATTATTCCATTTTACTTGTAAAATTAGCTTTTTAAGAAAATCTACTCTATTGTCAATATGTTCCAAAACATTTGACATTGTAATATAATCAATTGCTTGACAGTTAGAATAATCATAAGTAGTCGCATCAGCACAAATATATTCAATATTATCTCGCTGTCTTAAATTTTTTGCTTTTACAACAAGACTTTCAACAATCTCAATTCCATAAACATATTTTGCTTTTTGACTCAGAATGAGAGGTAATAAACCCGTATTAGACCCAACGTCCAACACTACACTATCTTCTTTTATTTTTCCTAAAAACCACTCTTTATCTTCCATAATTTTATGTTTTGGATGCACTCCATCGTTAATTATTACCGAATACATTCCAGCAAATGAATAACTAAAACTATGTAATTTTAATAATGGTTTTAATAATAATTTTGCTAATACTTTACTAAATACAATTTTCTTAATTACTTGTTTCATTTCATTTAAACCCTTATTTAATATTCTAGTTACAAGCGTAAAGAAAAAAATTTCAATTTCTTATTTTATATCATTTGAACTAATTAATTTATAACTACCGATCTCTAGATAATAGATATAAAAACTTATCATTATAAATTGACTTACCATTTAATATATGATATAAAAGTATATATGGCTTTAATAATAAGCTTTGAAACTTGGTCGAATAAATCACTTCAGTACTCTTCGTATCACCTTGTACAAAAAATCCAAAATTGGTTCTAAAATTTTCATCAATATATTCTAAATATTTTACAGCTAAATTAAAATACTTAATATTTTTACTTTTATCATATATTTTTAGTAAAATTGTTGCAAAATCAACAATAGCATCAAGATGAATACTTTGATCCTTAAAAAAATTATAAGGGTACTCTTCATTTTCAGAAATTATATCGTCAATTATACTAATATAATCAAAATCTGTGGCAAAATTATAATCAATAAATAATGATATGGCAGGATGATTATGTACCAAATTGTATTGTTTATAATTAAAATCATTTGCTACTGTTGCAAATCTTTTACGTTTCTTATCATAAAAATTATCAATTAAAGGTGTTATAACATCTTCTTGTATATTGATTGACTTATTATACTCTGATAATTTAATAGATGCAGAACAATAATTGGACATCGTTTTTGATAAAACTGTATTATATGCATTAAGATTAAACTTCGAAAAAATACTATTTAGAAAAATGTTATTAATTGATGCGATAGTTGGAATACTATTTACTTTGTATGCTGAGATAAATGTATAAAGTTCATTTGCTTTTTCTAAATATTTATTATCATTAGTATATTCATAAATATACACTAATTCCTCTATATCATTATAAATAGAATAACAATAAATAATTGGTATTGAAATTCCTTTATAACTTAAACTATAAAAAGACTTTAAATTCTTAGGATAAAACTCTTCAAGATAGGTATCAATAGTTTTTAGAATATTAGATTTACAAACTTCTGAGATATCACTATATAACATACAATTTAAACCAACTAAAAAATCTCCAGTATCTATTGTTGAATCAAAAATTGATTTTTTTATTGATAAAAACTTTTTATATGAGTTTTGATTAAAAGTCCACTCTACGAGTTTTAAAATCTTATTGTTATAATCATTATGTAATAAATTATCAGCAGCATACAAATATTGAATATAATCTCCTAAATCGTTCACCATATTTTCTGATGAAGCAGGTTTCTTAGATATAATATTATACTTGTCAGGAATAAATAGATTATCGTAATTGACCATGTTATTCATAAAAAACTCTAATTGCTTATTTATAAAATTCTTAGTTTTGTTTATTTCCATTAGCTAATATCCAATCATAGATAAAAATTTATTTTTTACTTTATTCAAAAATAGTATAGCAGATGTTTTATAATATATAAAAAGTGATATTCTTTTAGGAGTATATTTATTATCATCACAAATACTTTTACAGAATTCATAGTACTGATTACCTATATCTCTCATATTAGGTAAAGATATTTCGTTTTGATACTCCTTATAGTTAATCATTATTCTATCAAGTAATGCAGGAATTTCATCTGCTTTATCAAAGACCTCTCCACTACCAGCACTTATTATTTCTGGGTGCCCTCCACAATTTAAACCCAAAGAGGGTAATCCACAATGCAAGGCTTCAATTAAAGAATTTGAACATGGATCTTTTTGTGATGCAGTGATATAAATATCGTTTTCTTGAAGTATTTTAGCTAAATCACTACTATTTAGAGGCAATATATGCTTAATATTTTTAAATTTTATTTTTGAGTTACCTACAAAAGTCATTTCATACTTATCAAAATCTAAATTATTATCAAGCCACTCATATACATCAAAACCTTTTGTATGATTAGAAGACCATGAGGATGCGATAATCTTGACTTTTAAACTTCGTTCTCTATTTAATATAGCATCATAATAAAATATTTTCGAATTTGGCGCATTTAAAATAGTAGTATATTTATTATAATTAAAGCCTATTTTATTATTTTCATCCCTACTAAAACTTGATTGAAAAACAGTACCATCTGATAATTTTTTATTAATATCAAAAACCAAATGATCTAATACTATCATATCCTTAGATTTATATAAATACATTGGACCATCAATTCTATGTATAAATATTTTATTTGGAAATTTATATTTTAATCTTAATATATCCTCAATATTATGGTGACTATTAAAAATAATAACATCCGCATTTTCCGACATTTCTTCGTACTTATCAATTGTTACAAAATAATCCCTTAAGGCTTTTAAAAACTGATTTCCACCTCCATATGGACCATCTAAAAAAGAAAAAACTATATTTATTGTCATAATGTTTTATCTTTTCTTTTTATCTTATATATAAGATACCTACTTTTAAGATTATTGTATATCTTTAATATATAATAGTTAATATTTTTTTCTTTCGGGAGAAGAGTATCTAAGTATTTATCATCAGGAAATATTAATATACTATCTCCATTAATATACACAAATTTAAATTTTAAATATAAATTTTTAATATCATTTTTATTTATCAATTCTAAATTAAGATGTATTACAAAAATCTCTTTACTACTTATAAATACTTTCTCTATTTGATTAATATAGTTATCATCCAAAGATTTAATATGTATTATTTTTAAATCAGATTTTTTATTATATTCAGAGATTATAGATAAGAAATTTTTTTTATTTAGCATATACTGTTCGGATAATATAACTTTTCTTACTTTTTTATCAATATCTTCATTTAAAGCCAAAAGCATATTCTTAGTAAATTTTTCTGATATTATTTTACTCATATTTTGCCAAGCATTAAACATTTCAGTACATTGTTCTTTATTTCTTCTTGCTTCGTCTTTAAAATCAATATATCCATTTAAAATTGGATGCCAACTAGACTTAAAATGTATAATATGTAAATTATCGTCTAATGGAGCACACAATACCTGATTGTATTTTTCACATTCAAAAAATATAATTTTTGTTGATTCATCATTAATGTCAATATTATATTCTTGACTATATATAGCTTTACGACTACTTACATTAAAATTATAGTGGAAAGGTATTTTATTACCTTGAAATATAAGTTCATTTGCACTATGCTGATCTGCAGCACCGGATTTTAAAGTAGCTTCCATTAAGTACTCATCATTGGAAAATATTTCATCTATTCTTTGTGCTGTATATTCAAAGAAATTTTTTAATCTTTTTGAATTATTACCTAAAATAACACCAAAATTAATTGGAAAATCATCTTTTTTATACGTTAAGGCAACATCAAACTTATTTTTAAATAAATGTTGAAAATCTTTTAAAATAAATGTATCACAATCCATAAAAGCAACGGATTCATTCTCTGGAATACAATCTAAAATTTTTCTAAAATGCCTTATTCGTCCTGAGTTTACTTTGAAAAAATTATATTCTTCACCTAAATCCATATTTATAAATTCTACATTTGGAAAAGTTTTCTTTATTCCTGCTAATCTATCAATTCTATAATCGTAGTATATCACTTTGACTTTAATATTTTTCATAGTATTAAAGACACTAGCTAGGAAGGGTCTTAATAATGCAGAATATTTATCATGAGAACTAAATGTTATAATTGTCATTTTTTATTATTCCTATTGTAATATTTTTTTAATAAGTCGGAAGTATACTCTTTTTTAAATAACATACCCATTTCAGGAAGATAAGGTTTAATTACAGAAATGTCTATATTGTTCACTTGGCCTTTTTCAATTAGCCTATTTTTTGACTTTTTACTTAATATTTTTTCTAGTAACTGTACTATTTCAATTATATTTATATTATAAGGGGATGCAATATTTATTATATTATTTGATAATTTTTCATTATCTATATAAAATTCTGCTATTTTAAATACATCTTCTACATCTATTAAGTTTCTAGTACTGCTTTTCCAAATGTCAAATTCTTCTTCATTATTGATTTTATCAACCAAATATTGTATGAGGGTTGAATTTTTAGTAACTCCAACAACTTGAGATAAACGAAAAATGTAATATTTTTTGCAAGAATTCCTAATATATTTTTCTATTTTTAGTTTATGTTCAATATACAATGTATTACTTTGTGTTAAATCATCAATACTACAAGTACTAAAATAAATAAATATTTTCTCTTTATTTTCTGTAATAATATTTTCAAGAAGAATAAATTCTTTTTCAAATTCATTAATCCTAGTTTCTAATGAGTTAGAGACACCACTAGCAAACACCAATATTTTATTATCGTTTTTAAAGTCAGAAAAAGCATTAGCCAACATACCTCTACCAACTATCACTTATTTCCCTTATACAAATTAGTCCATAAAACTTCAGCTATTTCAAAATCCTCTTCCCAATCAATATCATACGATTCTTTATGTGTTAACTCATAAAAGAATGGGTTATAGCCAATTCTGTCTTTGTTATTTTTGTAAATATTTATATCTGCTAAAAAGAATCCACTGTTTATTTCATAAACTGGTTCTATAGTTTGTGTTCTTGGCCATTTTTCTTTTTTTCTATCATATGTTATTGGTCCATTCTGATTCCAAATAAATTTCTGAATTTTAGTAACACTCATCAAAGAATCATGTTTAGAATAATTATCAAAGTAACTCTTAATTGCTTGAGAATAAATCTTCGCATCTACGAAAGGAGAAGTTACATGAGTCCAGATAACTAGGCCTTCCTCAATTATACTTGGGATATAGTCTATTATCTCATTTGTTAAAGTTTCTGAAGTTGCTAGATGAGCTGGTCTATCATCAATTACTAGTTTTTTGTTCTTAAAACTTTTAACTAATATTTTTATCTCATTATCATCTGTTGATACAATAATTTTGTCTATTTCTTTTACTTGTATTAACTGTGATAATTTAATAAAAGCCAAACCACCTTTTATAGATGCGAAGTCTCTAATATTTTTATTTTTTACTCGTACACTACCTTTTCTCATTGGCAGAAAAACAGTCACTTTATTTACCATGCACTCCATCCTCCATCTACACTTAAAACTTCACCTGTTACATAATTTGACATATTTGAAGAAAGATAAATGCATGCATTTGCAATATCTGATGATGTTCCCCACTTTTTCATAGGAGTCCTATCTAAAGTAAAATTATAAAGTTCCGTTTTCTTTTTAAAGTTTTCAGTATAAGATGTTTCACAAAAGCCAGGTGCTATAACATTAACATTAATGTTATATGGTGCCCACTCAATTGCTAAAGATTTTGTTAAACTAATTATTGCACCTTTTGATGCGCCATATCCTGTTAACTCAGATAAACCAAATGTTCCAACAACTGATGCCATATTAATAATTTTTCCTGATTTTTGTGCTACCATATGCCTTCCAACTTCTTGAGATAACAAAAAAGTACTTCCAACATTTACATTCATAATCTTTTGCCATTCTTCATAATTAATATCCAAAAAATTTTTTCGGAATCGCATCCCTGCATTATTAATTAAAATATCAATCTTTCCAAATTTTAATATCGTTTTTTTTACAAAAACTTTAATTGTATTAAGATCAGAGACATCTCCCTCCATCCAAAATAATGATTCAACAGGAAGATCTAACTCTTTTTCTAATAATACTAAATCACTTTTTGTTCTGCTAATTAATGCTAGTTTACAACCTAAATCAGCATAAGCTTTAGCACATTCAAAACCAAACCCTTTTCCTGCACCAGTAATAATACATACTTTATTTTCTAAACCTAATATATCTTTCATTTTTACTCTTTTATAACATATTCAAATGCAGCTCTTATTACAGAAAAAGGAACATCAGTATAAACTTTTGAACTCCCTATTTTATCTGCTAAAATTACACGAATATTATTGTCTTTTCGTTTTTTGTCTTTTTGTATATTTTCACAACACTTTTGCAATAAACACTCTTTCGTAAAACCTAATTTAGTTGCACTAATATTAATTGGCAATTTGTATTGAACAAAAAGGTTTTCATATGATTTCATTATTTCTTTTGAAATCCCTAAATGTTTTGTTGCAATATGTGCTGCTGCAACTATACCAATCGACACGCCTTCACCATGACGCAGCTGTTCTTGATGATTCTTTTCAGTAGAAATTTCTATGGCATGACCTAAGGTATGTCCGTAGTTTAAAAGAAGCCTTTTTCCTCCTTCTCTTAAATCCCCATTTACATGTTCTATTTTAATCAATATAGTTTTCAAAATGAAATCGATTACATAGTCATTTGATCGATTACAAATCATACTATGTTTATCTCTCAAAAAGTTATAAAATTCTTCATCATTAATAATTCCACATTTAATAACTTCGGCAATTCCAGCATAGTAGTCTCTATCGGGAAGACTATTTACAAAATTCAAATCCATTACATTATAAACAGGATGATAATAGTTTCCTATAGCATTAATTGTTTGTCGAAAGTTTATAGCAACTTTTCCTCCAATACTACTATCTACCATTGCCATAAGAGTTGTAGGGATATGGATTAGTTTCATACCACGAAGCCATGTACTTGCAATAAATCCAGCTAAATCACCTATTACTCCTCCACCTAACGCAATAATTAAGGAGTCTCTTGCAAAATTATTTTCCTCTAAAATACCATAAATTTTCAAAACCTCATTGATATTCTTATTCCCTTTTCCTGCATTCATATAATAAGTATGGATTTCATAGTCATCCTCTTTAAAAAGAGATTCAATTTTTTCACCAATGCTATTCTGAAAAAAGACATCTGCAACTAAAATAATTTTTTTATTCTTTGTTACTTCCCTGGAGTAATCAACAATATTTTCTACAATACCTTTTCCAAAAACAATATCATAACTTACTTCATCAAATTTTGCTTTTAATCGACTCATCTCAGTCATTATTTTCCTTTGGATACATACCTGAATTTATAATTAATTCCGCAACTTCATAATCTTTTATATTATTTACTTCATGTCCTTCGAAATTATCGATTAATTTAATAAAAGGCTTATTTCCTATCCTTGTTTGTTTTTTATTAAACGTATCTTTCGATATTATATAAAGTAAACCTTGTTCAATTATTACGGATTCCAAAGAGCTCAGTCGTGATGACATCTTATTTAACTCAAAATTAATTGGCGTACCTTTGTACCACGCAAATTTTTTATACTCTTGTGCAGTAAAAGAAGAATCATATTCACCACTTTTAACTTTAGTTATGCACTCATTCAAAGTTTCTTTTTGAATAAAAGGGCTATAAGGATGTAATAATACAATAATATCACAATCATAATCTTCTAAAAACTGTTTGATAATATCTTCCAGACAAATATTTTCATTATCTAAGAAAGAAGGTCTTTTAAGATAATTTAGCCCCGCTTGAGGATGAATATAATCAAATATTTGCTCATCCGAGGCATAAATTATTGTTTCATCAATGCAGGAATTATTTAAAAGTTCAATACTATACTCAATTAGGTATTTACCTGCAAGTTTTTTGACATCCCTACTACACTTATTTTGCATCCAAAAAGGAATTAATCCAACTATTTTCATTTTTATTCTTCCTTTAAAACTATTTTATTACTTGCTATTTTATAAGCCTTATCAAATTCGATATATTCATATTCTTGCAAAATTGTTTCATTTTTCTCCAGTCTGTATATACCAATTCCAACCTGGTTTGCACGATTTTTAGCAAACTTAATACCTTTATATATATCATCATCTTGTCTTAATTTAACGAGTGTACCATCTAATTGCTGATATAATCTATCTCTATCCCAAAAATGACCTGTATCCATGTGATCAATGCCTGAAAAAAAGATATTCTTCACTCCAATAAAATGCAAAAAAGGTAAAAAAATATTTTCAACTCCAGTATTTACCAAAAGATTAATTGGATAATTGTCATTTAAATAATTATCTGAGTCACTCGTTTCAATGCCCCTGAAGACTTCATCATATAAAACAAATATAGCTTTATTATTTATCATTTTTCTAAACTTTTTAAATATGGTAGATGAGAATTGAATATCCTTAGAATCAGAGAAATTAGAAGGTACGAAAATAAAAGTTTTAGAGAAATCTAATTGATTCGTTAGTTTCAATTTTTCTGCTTCTTTCATAAACATTTCAACTGATGGAGGATTATGAATAAACCACATATTTGGCATAAAACCATACTTATGATAACAAAATAAAGGTCCAGTAGTTAGAAAAAGTACATTTTTGTTTTTTAGTATTTCAAAGTTTTTGATATTATCAACACTTCCTCCAGTTCCAAATGCAAATATATCAGAATCCAAAAAAATGTTTTTTAATTCTCTTATAAAAAAAAGTTTTTTTTCTTTTCTTAATTTATATATTAATAACCAGTCTTTTAAGTTAAAAAATATTTTTAAAAAATTAACTTGTTTTAGAATAAAGTACTTTATATTTAAATTTTTAAACATTTAAATCTCACTAATAAACTTTTTAAATACAATCTCATTTTATCTGTCCTTCTTTATTATTTATTGATTAGCAAAAGTTTTACTTTTTGATAGATACTGAATACTGTAAAGAATTGTATTTAAATTTTGTATTAAAATATTTAAATGGATTCCATCCCAATAAATCGAATATATTAATTAAGAGTTTAAATCTGAACCTCCGTTGCATAAGTTCCAACCAAAATACAGGATGTGAATAAAAGTATTTTGACTGTTCGAACTTACTATCAATAACAGCTTTAAATTCATCAGGAAACCATTCAATAACATGCATTTTATCAAGGGGATATTCTGTAAATTTTATGGGGGTACTAATTACAACAATGCCATCATACTTTAAAACTCTTTTAATTTCTTCTAAATATTTATCAACATTATCTAAATGTTCAATAACATCTGATGAAACTATTGCATCGAAGTAATTATCAGAAAAAGGAAGTTCATAAGCACTTCCTTGTATAAAATTAATATTTTTACTTGCAGTTTTTTCTTTAGCAAAATTTATTGCTTCACTAGAATAATCGATACCATATGCTTTTGATTTTTTTGTGTTAAGGTAATTAGTTAAAACACCATCTCCACATCCTAAATCTAATATTTTTTTATTTCTTATATCTAATTCATTTTCTAAAAGTTTTAGTACATTTTCATATCTTGATACCACAAAAGGGTTTCTTTTCATAGGATTTCTGGATACTTGTTCCCAATGATAAGCACCTCTTAATTTGTATTTTTTAAAGTCAATTTTTTGTTTTTTATTATCCATCTAGAACTCCATCTTTTAATTTATAAATATCTGTGCATCTCTCTAGTGTACTCATACGATGAGCTATAATAATTAATGTTTTATCTTCACTAATATCGTAAATCTCATTCATGATTTGTTTTTCTGTATTATCGTCTAAGGCACTTGTTGCTTCATCAAGTACAAGAATATCAGGATCTAAATACAATGCTCTAGCAATTGCTATTCGTTGTTTTTGTCC
>Ga0105356_10000212_pt1 | contig 51377 bp, 44 predicted proteins | sample GOMGulsemesocosm_3_FD_83502 | JGI IMG/M metagenome (GOLD analysis project Ga0105356, IMG submission 83502) | Methane-oxidizing microbial communities from mesocosms in the Gulf of Mexico - GOM9D Gulf of Mexico | ecosystem: Environmental > Aquatic > Marine > Cold seeps | place: Gulf of Mexico...
ACGCTGAGTAAATGCTCCACTAAACAATTCCTGCACCTGGGTAATCGCTGCATTACTAACAAGAGGATCTAAACCATTATTTAATTCAGTACCATCGATAATGCCATCGATATCAGTATCGCGTACTCGTGGATTGGTGCCTGCGGTGAACTCCTGAAGATTTGTCAGGCCATCATTGTCTGGGTTTAATGCCGCATCACTCACTACACTGGGATCCAGACCATTAGCAACCTCCCAAGCATCAGGCATTCCGTCTTCATCAATATCAACTACAGCAACTGACAGGTAGTTTGAGAGAGTTTTTACATTATCACCAACTGATATTGGCAAAACTGGAGATGGATCAAGGATTGCTTTAACACGATCCCCTGCAACATTCGATGTCAAAGCCAAACCTAATTTTAAATTTTTAACTAACGCATCATCGACTAATGTACGTACATTATTAAAGTGTACATACGCTGCCATATCAGAGATTTCCAACCCAATACCAATACTCGTAGCATAATCAACTTGCTGCTGAGCCCCCAAAGGATTAGGCCCCTCAACTGCACCATCATGATTGAATGAAACCAAGTTGGCCTTACCTGTAGATTCACTGACTAACAATAAGACTGAAGCCCCATTAAAAAAAGGCATAGGATCAGATTGTTGCTTGGCCACTAAAAGGTCATCAACAAAATACAGAGAGGCTCCATAGCTCTCACTTTCACTGCTAATATTTATTTCAAAATAAGAGTTATTAGGTATATCTGTGTTTAACGCAGAACCAGCAACATAGCTTCCTGCTTCTGCTACACCAACAGGCTTAGGAATAATATCCAATACATATTCGATTGAACCTATTTCTATCCTCGGGGTTTCATACCCTCGCCCATCACCCGAAGGTTCTAATAAAGGTATATCAAACAATACCTCCGCCGAAGCCATAGGCATCGCCAAAGAAAATATAGCTAAATATAAAAGGGAAGCCAGATAACTGATTTTCATCTTAATCCTGTTCTCGTATTTCGAGGATTAGATGTACAAACTAAGAGGTAATGAAGGCATACGGAGAAGTGAATAAAAAATATATTATGTAGCAGTCACTTCCGTGTAACCTTAAAACGTTTAAAAACAATAACATAAACGCCAAAACTGATGATTTGTAACATCTGTTCAAATATTTGGCGAGATTGTAATTAAACGGTAATATTTTGTAAAGAATTAATTGACACTTGATTAAGTTAACGAGCTATCACAAATACTTTACTGCTTTATTATGACTAGTCCTGCTTAATAACATTAAGCTTATTTAATACAGTTTCAAAAACTCTCTGCGGTGCAATCGAACGATAACAAGGCGGTTGTGCAGGATTACCGTCATTGCGATCAGGATGAGTACATTGCTTACTCAAGCAAGGCGCACAGGCTAAATCACTGCTCAACACCTCTACTTTTGGCCCAAGCACACCCGTTAATACCGCATCCGTTGCGCCGTAAATGGCAACAGAGGGCACTTCTAAAGCGGCGACTACATGAGACAAACCGGTATCAACACCGACCACGGCCTCCGCATGTGCAAGATACGCATTTAACGCATTCAAGCCCATTTTAGGCAGTACTTCTACGCCTTCAACTTTACTCGCAATTCGCTCGGCTCGGGATTTTTCCTCATCATTGCCCCAAGGCAAAATAACCTTACGACCCGATTCAACGGTTAAGCGTGCAAGCTCGCACCAATAGACTTCAGGCCATAATTTTGTATCCCAAGTCGTACCATGCAAAAACAGCCAGTACTCTCCGCCATACCCGCCTTCCATTTCGGGGCGCTGCCAGCGGCTTTTATCAATGCCATAAGAAAAGGTATCAGGAAGGGTGTAATTCAATACTTGAGATAAAAGTTGGCGCACACGAGGAATCGCATGCTGACCTTTAGCAATTGCTTGCGGATATTGATATACCAAAGCAGCAAGGGGTTCGCGGCAGCTCGCTTTATCCAGACCATAACGCGGGCCTTTTGCTATCCGCGTGACAGCGGCGCTTTTGATTAAACATTGAGCATCTAACACGATGTCGTATTCTGTGCTGCGCAAGTCTTGATAAAAAGCTTTCATTTCAGCACGAACAGTCGCGCTCGTTAAATTTTTACGCCAGCGACGCCAAGCAATCGGAATCACTTTTGTCACTGCAGGGTGCCAGCTAGGGATATCGGCAAACGCCTCTTCCACCAGCCAATGAAACTCAATATTAGGAACTTGTTGGAAAGCATCTTGGACGGCAGGGAGTGCATGAAACACATCTCCCAAAGAGGACATTTTTACCAACAATACTTTCATCGAGAAACCTTAGCTACAACTTGGATAGACAGCGCACTTGAAATAGACAACATGTTTTATGCCGTCTTTATACCACGAGCCGCTAAACCAGTCACTTCTGCGCCGCAATCGTTTGCCCTGCAATACGTCCATTAAGAATGCACAACGATAAGAACGTGCCTTCTAACGAACGAATTCCCGCACAACCCGCGCCGCCAAAACCTGCTGCCTCTCCAGCCGCGTACAAACCTGGAATAACCTCGCCCTGTTGATTCAACACCTGGCTTGCGGTATTCGTTTCAATGCCCCCCATACTTTTACGACTAATAATTCGAGTACGAATGGCGATAAACGGACCCGCCTTGGGGTCGTTAATCTTCTGATTTTTGAGTGTCCTGACCTTATCGCCCCGCCACTTGCGTAAAAAATGGATACGGCGAATTTGATCGTCGGTGGTAAATTTCTCACCGCGTTCAATTTGTCCGTCATACGCCTGCACATCTCGCTCTATATTCGCTAGTGACACCTTTAATTGATCGTTTTTATTGCTGCCTTCACTACAGCTATGGCCAGTTTCATTCATTGCTATCACTAACGCGGGCAAACTATCAGCCACCACAACATCGTCACAATCATCTATTAGCCAATTAACAATTTCGCGATTTCCGCGCAGCGCCATTTTGATCACACCTATCCAACTCTTGTTGCGAAAGGCTTTATTAATGTGCGAGCCCGAAACCGCTAATTCTTTATAGGCGATCTTTAAATTCATCAGTTGCCAGCTGTATTGCTCAGGCAAATGCCCTGTGACTTTACACAAATTATGCGTATCGAAACCACTCATCAATGGCACTGGCCCAATGCGGTTACCACAGGCATCCAACCATAAAGAAGAACGCGCAGGCATAAGGCTTAGACCCTGGTTCTCATACTCCGGTTTAGGATGCTTTACCCCGGAAGCATAATTCCACATCCAGCCACGATTCTTGATACTGCCACCCTGCGCATCGAGTTCATCATGCAGTAGTCCATCCGCAAAAGGATGGGAACCGGACAAAATATTTTGCGGATATGGGCCATAACACTCACGATCCCAATGCTTTTCTACTTGTTTAAGATTGCCATTAAGCCCACCCGCGCAGACGATGGTATTTTCTGCAGTAACGGTAAAAGGCTCTAGCGCAGTTTGATGTTGATCAAATTTATGCCCACGACAACCAACCAGCTTGCCATCAGACCAGACAAAGCTCTCGACCTTATGCTGAAACTTCACCGTTAATTTATCGCGATTCGCATGACTCATAAGCTTCTTAATTAATGTCTGCGTGACTTCCCAGCCCGTGCCCCACGCCACGTGATAACGCGGAACCGAATTACCACGACTGCCTTTAGTAAAGCCAAACTCACCGCGCTCTACCCAATGAACAATAGGAAAAAAGCGGATGCCAAACCCTGTTAGCCAGTCATAAATATCTTCTTTATTGCGTTCAATATAGGTATGCGCCCATTGCTTGGCGTGGATATTTTCTTTTTCATCGGAACAAAACTCGGCCGCTGCAAACCAATCATCGAGGGCGAGTTGTTTGTTATCGTTAATCCCATTTGAGCGCTGCAGCGGCGTATCGACAAAGTGCATGCCACCAAAGGCTTCGTTGGCCATGCCGCCGAACTTCTCTTCACTATCACGATCAATAAGCAGTACAGTTTGATTATTGTCCAGTAACTCAAGCGCGGCACTGATGCCCGCGATACCGCCACCAACAATCAAGACTGGGCTAACGTATTCGTTAATCTTTTTATTATTGTGCATCCTGCTTACCCTCAAGGTAAATAACGGTGATTCAAAGGCGACATCAAACTTAATGAAAGTATTAAGCTATCTTCAAACCTTCTCATCGGATGCACTATGATTTTTAAAGCCAGAGTCATTGACCTAGGAAGCCAACGCAGGAAAAATTGATTCACATCATGCTTGCTGCCCCAATCAAAGGCGTTAACGGATATGTCGGATAAGATCGACCACCCGATTCGCATAGCCCCATTCATTGTCATACCAGCTAATGATTTTAAAAAAGTGTTCATTGAGCGCCAAACTAGCACCAGCATCAAAAATAGAACTGTGACTATTATGAATAAAATCGGAAGAAACCACAGCATCTTCGGTATAGCCTAGAATGCCTTTCAACTCCCCTTCGCTATAATCCTTCATCACTTGTTGTATTTCAGCTAGAGACGTTGGTTTTTGCAATCTCACGGTTAGGTCGACCACCGACACATCGGTTGTGGGTACTCTAAAAGCCATGCCGGTTAAGCGTCCTGCCAATTCAGGTATAACATGAGCCACCGCTTTCGCAGCACCGGTACTGGCGGGAATAATATTGCCTGCAACCGCACGCCCTCCGCGCCAATCGTTAACCGCCGCACCATCGACAGCCTTTTGGCTGGCTGTCGCTGCATGCACAGTGGTCATTAAGCCTTCTTCAATGCCCCAGTTATCTTGCAATATTTTTGCGATAGGCGCTAAACAGTTGGTTGTGCAAGAAGCACTGGATACGATATTTTGTTGGGGAACATAGTCAGTATGATTAACGCCCATCACATACATCGGGACGTCACTTGAGGGCGCGGAGATAACCACTTTTTTGGCCCCTGCGCGTAAGTGGCCAGCCGCTTGTTGCTGGTCTGTAAATAACCCCGTTGATTCGATCACGAGATCAACGCTTAATGCTTTCCAGTTGGCTTGCTCTGGTTGAGAAACACTTGATACCGCTATGGTGCGACCATTAACCACCAAGCTACCCTCGGTGAATTCGACTTGCCCTATGAATGCGCCATGAACAGAATCATAGCGTAGCAAATACGCCATATAATCAGCACTAATCCTATCGTTAATCGCAACCACTTCGAATTCTTCACTGACTGCAGCTTCACTCAAAACACGAAATACCAAACGACCAATGCGACCAAAGCCGTTAATAGCAATACGTAAAGCCATAACCTCACCTCCAATATCAAGCTGATACGTTCAGTATAGGTCAGTTTAATTTAGCCAAATAAGTCAAAACTAATACCCCCATCCTCCCCATTGTCCATCCACCCTATCGGCTTACTGAATGTCTGCTCGATTAACCGCGCCGCTGAATCAGGCAACTGTTTAGTGACCGCTTCACCGACCATGGCCTCAAGCTTGTTTTCATCCAGACCTAAGCAGGCGGCCAATTCTAGGATGCCAATCGCATTTTCTCGCATCAGCAACTGCGCTTGCTGCTGGCGTATTTCTTTCTTGTTACTCATGAATAATTCCTGCACGTTTGTTTTATTGACTAAATGGCACCAATATTATTCTGGCTTTAAATGCATGCTTATCTTTTAACTGCCATAAGATTACTGCATTATTAAGCTTCCGTTAACACCCGCTTAAATACAAATAAAAAGTCAAAGATAGAATGGCAAGAAGGAAGACTAAGAAAGTGCTCCGTAATATCTCTTTCATTATTTATTGCTATTACAGAGTCATCGATCGTTAGTCGTATCGGCATAGTCAATTTTCACTCGATTTAAATAGGTTCATATATGCGTCGCGTTGTAGTCACAGGAATGGGCATTGTCAGCTGCTTAGGAAATAACAAAGAAGAAGTCCTTGCTTCCCTAGAAGCTCAAAAGTCCGGCATTCAATTTGTCAGTGATTATAAAGAGCGAGGCCTACGCAGTCATATTGCAGGCCGACCTAATATTGATCTTGATGCGCTCATTAACCGCAAGCTTAAACGCTTCATGGGTGATTCTTCAGCCTATGCCTATTTATCGCTACAGCAAGCCATTGCGGATGCCGGACTTAGCGATGAACAGGTTAGTAATTTACGTACGGGAGTCGTCGCCGGCTCTGGCGGCGCAGGCTGCAGTGATATTGTCGAAGCTGTCGATATACTCAGGAAAAAAGGCGTACGCAAAGTTGGACCTTATCGCGTTACTCGAACGATGGGCAGCGCACTCTCCGCCAATTTAGCCACCGCTTTCTCTATTAAAGGGATTAACTACTCCATCACGTCAGCCTGTGCGACTAGCGCTCATTGCATTGGTCACGGCGCTGAACTTATTCAATGGGGCAAACAAGACATCGTATTTGCCGGTGGCGGCGAAGAAGAGCACTGGTCTCTGACAATGCAGTTTGATGCCATGGGCGCGCTTTCTACCCAATACAATGATGACCCGACTCAAGCTTCACGCCCTTACGATCAAGCCCGTGACGGCTTTGTGATCGCTGGCGGTGGCGCGATGCTGGTTTTAGAAGAATATGAACATGCCAAAGCCCGCGGTGCTCACATTTACGCTGAGATTGCTGGCTACGCTGCTACGTCTGATGGCGCAGACATGGTTTCTCCTTCTGGAGAAGGCGCGTCACGCTGCATGCAATTAGCGATGAGCCAAGCGCAGTGCGAAATTGATTATATTAATACGCACGGCACTAGTACGCCTGCGGGTGACATCACCGAACTCAATGCGACCTTGGATGCCTTTACCCAATTTAACGGACACTCTAACAAGCTCTCTTTACCCCCCATGAGCTCAACCAAATCACTCAGCGGACATTCTTTAGGCGCTGCTGGGGCACAAGAGGCGATTTATTGTTTATTAATGATGCAACACAACTTCATTACTGGCTCCGCTAATATTGATCTACTTGATGAAGGAGCGACTAAGCTCCCCATCATTAAAGACAACAAAACCGCTAAATTATCGGCAATAATGTCGAATAGCTTTGGTTTTGGCGGTACAAATGCCAGTTTGATTTTCAAGTCCGTGTAAAAGTGACATACTCGGGCTTTAATGATCAATCGACATAATTTTTACATCGGACACGATTGATACAAAAACAATAACGAATAGCTAATTCCAAACGGATTCAGATCGAATGACTCAAGTAATCATCGACCCAAAAAATACACAGCAAGCGATGTCAGAAGACAAAGGCATCGATAAGCTTTACCAAATTGCCGAAAAGCTAGCAGAAGATTTTTCCTTATTCCCTAATATCGACGACGACTCGATTTATAAACACGTGCAAGGTTTAGTTAGCGATAACGACTGTAAACGTGAACGCGAAGAATTGCGCAACCTCGACATCGACAACTATATAGAGCGCGTTGTCAGCCCCAGTGAAAATAATGCCCGCATGTCGGCTAAAGCCATGGTTAATACCCTGGCGCATAAAGTAATCACTGAAGTTGATGAAGGCGCTTTGTACGTTGCGGAAGTCGAACTAGACTTTGGTAATTATTTCCGCCGTATTGGCTTCATTTGCCAAAACCGCGAACATAACAAAGGCGCTTGGCTTCCTCAGCACCACCATATTGCCGCTCAACAAATGCGCAATTTCGCTAAGCATTCCATTCCTGTTGTTACCTTAATTGATACCCCTGGAGCCGATGCCGGTGAAGAAGCCAATGCCAATAACCAAGCCCACTCTATTTCGCACCTAATTACTGAAATGGCGAATCTTGATGTGCCTTCATTAGGCATCATTTGGGGTGCAGGTTATTCAGGCGGTGCTATTCCTTTAGCCACGGCTAACTTATTATTATCGGTTCGCGATGGTATTTTCAATACGATTCAGCCACAAGGTTTGGCGAGCATTGCTCGTAAGTACAATTTAAGCTGGCAGGAGTGTGCAAAATTCGTCGGGGTTTCCGCCTACGAACTGCAACAAATCGGCGTTATTGACGGCATTATTGATTACGCGCCCAGCGATGGTATTGAAAAACAGTTCAATCTATTACAAGCCATCGTTTCTGGCATTAAGTCCATTGAAGATGGGGCAACTGAATTTGCCCGCAACAATCCGTATTTAATGGAGCACTACCAACGCAGCGTGACGCGCTTTTTATCGCCATCGGATAAACTCGACGAAATGCAGCGCCAATCAAGCTTCTTTTTGGCCAGCAACCCGACTGAACACTCGAACGTATTCGGCATCACCTTCCGTTATTTACGTTATTTAACGCTGCGCCGTCGTATTCATTCTAAAACGCTGGAGAACTACGGTCGCTTAGCGGAAAAAGAAATCCCTGAAGGCGAATTAAGCCAGCGCTTAGAGAATGCAGCAAAGCGTAAATTCCAAAAGTGGATGCAAGCACCCGAAAAAATTGTTTATGATGATACCCTGCACAAGTCATGGAAAAACTTTTGGACCAAGTTTGAAGACCGAGATGAAGAGCGTAATACTATTTTCAAGATGTTTTTGGGCGAACCTAAAGACAACTACTTAAAAGCTAAGCAAGAATTGTGCTTCAATTTAGGTTTATATTTGTTCAACCGCTGGAAAGCGGATGCAACTAAAAACTTCCAAGGTCTAATGACCTACATGGAAGATTATAAGCAGAATCGCTTTTTATTACGTGCCGACGACATTCTCGATGCAGGTTCTATTGCTGAGTTCATTTTTAAAAATGAACACCCTCTAGCCGGTTTAGTTTTGGCAAAGGTAAGCCACGAGAGCCAGCAAAAAATTACCGCGGCGATGCAAAAAGAGCAAAGCAAAGGCGAATTGAATCAACTGATTGCTGCCGCCTTAAATAAAGTTTTACGTGATGAGCCTATTGCAGACGAAATTTGCGCTCAGCTTAAACTGTCTGACAAGACCCAAACACTGGCTAACAGCTTGGCCAATGTCACAGTAGAAGCCAACCGTCGTATTTTTGAAGAAGCGCTTGCACCGTACATTCAGTTCAAGCAAGAAAGCATTCAAAACCCTGCCCATCCAGACATCACTATTTTAGATGCTATTTTACACGATGAGCTGCGTCACGACTTCATTCAAGTCTGCCAAAACATGCTGGTATTTGGTGAGCTGTATGATCACATCATCCATAACCTACCGACTGTCGCCAAAGAAGCCAACGTTGATCGTGCACTGTCTCGCGATTCTGTACGCTCACTACTGCTCAACTCCCTCGCCCAAGCGACCGAAGGTGATAGTTATACGCCACAACAGAGAGAGTCATTTAACCATTGGCTTAGTTACTTCAGCCAAAGTAATCAACGTGGCAGCTTCTTAAAATCTGTTGAGGAATGGAAGAAACTCGCCTTCCCGCAGTTATCAGACACCTTATTTGTAATCATCACCTTCTTCTTTGAAAAATTACTGCACGAATACCAAGAAGCCGAAGAAGAAGGTAAAACGTATAGTGGCCGCATCAATCCCGTCAGTATTGGTCGACGTAAGGATTTCTGGAACCGCCTTACCATGGCGTACCACGATTTATTAATTCAACGTGTACTTGAAGATGTAAAGCGTGAGAAGAAAACCTCCTCGCCTGCTCTCATTGAAAAGTTCTTTACTAATTTTGAAGAAATAAACAGCAATTTGTTATCTGCAGATCCTGTTCACTTCCCAGGATTTCGCAGTTCAATTGAAACAGCCCTCAATAATAAAGTTACCCCGTGTGGAGTGGTCACAGGTTTCGGTAATTTATGCATTGATGGTGAAGAAAAGCGTGTCGGTGCTCTCGTATCCAACCTCGACTTTCAAGCCGGCGCTTTTGATATGGCCAGCGCAGAGAAGTTCTGTAAATTATTAGTTGAGTGCTCACGCCAGCAATTACCCGTGGTTTGTTTTATTTCGTCCGGTGGTATGCAAACCAAAGAAGGCGCAGCAGCACTCTTCTCTATGGCAATTGTTAATGACCGCATCACACGCTTTGTGCGTGATAATGACCTACCAATCATTATCTTTGGCTTTGGTGATTGCACCGGTGGTGTACAAGCCAGCTTTGTGACTCACCCAATGGTACAGACCTACTACTTCTCCGGCACCAATATGCCATTCGCCGGCCAAATAGTTGTGCCGTCTTATTTGCCGAGCACCGCAACGCTTTCGAACTACTTATCCATATCGCCTGATTCAATGGATGGCTTAGTGAAGCACCCTTGCTTTGATGATATTGATGATCGCTTAAAAGCCATTGATCCTAGCATTCCTGTTGCACGCTACTCTGTTAACGATGTACTGAGCCGCATTTTAAAAGGTTTAGTAGTAGCACAGCGCATGGCTCCTGATACCGGACTATTAGATACCAGCTCGGGTGCTCATAAAGAGAAAATATTCGCGCCGATTAAAAAAGTCATGATTCATGCCCGTGGCTGCACCGCCGCTAAGCTAATCAAGAAAGCGCAAGACAATGATATTCAAGTGGTACTGGTTCAATCAGACCCTGATATGAATTCGATTGCGGTTGATATGCTAGGGCCGCAAGATCGCGTAGTCTGTATTGGCGGTAATACTCCTGATGAAAGCTATTTAAACGCAAAAAGTGTGATCCGTATTGCGCAACATGAACAAGTTGATGCTCTTCACCCAGGTATTGGTTTCCTATCGGAAAGCAGCCAATTTGCCGCATTGTGTGGAAATTACAATATCAATTTTGTTGGCCCTTCTGTTTCTGCCATGGAAACTATGGGTAACAAATCGAATGCGATTAATACTGCGATTGCTGCCAATGTTCCTGTTGTACCGGGTTCTCACGGCATTTTAACCAGCTCGGCGAATACCGCCAGCGTGGCCGAAGATATTGGCTATCCGGTATTATTAAAAGCAGTTCACGGTGGGGGCGGCAAAGGCATTCAAGTGGTTGAACGTCCTGAGCAAATCCATACGTTATTCCACCAAATTTCTACTGAAGCCAAAGCCGCTTTTGGTAATGGTGATGTCTATCTTGAGAAATACGTCACCTCACTTCGACACATTGAAGTGCAGGTATTACGTGACTGCCTAGGCAATACAAAAATCTTAGGGTTACGTGATTGCAGCGTACAGCGTAACAACCAAAAAGTATTCGAAGAGTCTGGTTCGACAATGCTGCCAAGAATTCTTGAGCAAGCGGTTTACGATTACGCCGAGAAACTATCGAATGAAGTCGATTATGTCGGCGCGGGAACGGTTGAATTCATCTATAACCTCGATGCCGATGCGATCTATTTCATGGAAATGAATACTCGTTTGCAGGTAGAGCACCCGGTAACTGAAGCAGTTTCAGGGATTGATATCGTCAGCGCGCAATTTGATATTGCCCAAGGCAAGAGTATTGCCAAACTCAAGCCTAAACAAAAAGGTTATGCGATTGAAGTTCGCGTTACTGCCGAAAAAGCCGTTCGCAAAGGCGACAACATTGATTTCGCCCCCTTCCCCGGCACTATTAACGAGTGTGTTTTACCGCAATTTGACCACATTCAATTAATCACCAGCGCGGGGCCTGGCAAACAGGTCTCCCCCTTCTACGACAGCATGATCGTACAGATAATTTGTTATGGCAAAGATCGAGACGATACCATCGCTAAAATGCGCGACTATCTTGATCAAGTTCGTATTACCGGCGTCTGTACGAACATCATTTTATTAAAACGAATTTTAGACGACAGTATTTTCCAGTTAGGCGATTACGATACCACCTATTTACCTCAGTTCTTAGCACGTACCGATGGTGATGCTTTAATTGCCGATATGGAAGAGTCTGCTGAACTGAAGAATAATCAAGTTGACGCTAAGGCCCTTGCGATTGAAGGCTCCAATGAATTGAAAGTGCTTTCACCCAGTACTTGCATCTTCTATGGCTCTGCGTCTCCAACAGAGCCTGCGTTTGCGAAAGAAGGTGAGATCATCACCATTGAGCAAACCCTGTGTTTAATGGAAGCGATGAAAATGTTCAGCCCTCTTAGCCTCAAGCACTTTAATATTCAAGGTACGGAACTGTATCCCGCTAATCAGCGTTACCGCATTACGCGTATCTTGAATAGTGATGGTCAGCAAGTTAACCAAGGTGATTTACTGTTTGTGGTTAAACCTGTTTTAGGCGATTAATTTAACCGTAAAAAGACACGACTGGGCGCTTTCAATTTTGAGCGCCTCTTAATATAAGTAGCTTGTTATATTAAGCACTTTTCCTGCACTAATTATGAACGATGGTCTTAAACTAAAGCCATGATTAGTGCCTTAAAATACATTATACTCTCCCTATCTACATATTTAGTTAGAAAGAGTTAATAGTATGTCCCGTACTGATGCATTACAAACCTTCACTGCGGTTGTTCGAACCCGTAATTTCACCGCAGCCGCCGACTCCCTAGGAGTCACGCCTTCTGCTATTAGTAAACAAATTAGCGGCCTCGAAGAACGCCTGGGCGTGCGGTTATTAAACCGTACTACCCGCTCTGTTAGCCCCACTGAAGCTGGGCAACTGTTCTATCAGCATTGTGAAAATATCATTGAATCCATCGCCGAAGCCGAGCGCTTAGTGACCGATTTCGACGTCACGCCAAAAGGTCGATTGCGCATTACCGCCATGGCTAATTTTGGACGCCGTGAACTGGCACGCATGCTCAATGATTTCGCCCTTATCTATCCAGACATTAGCTTTGAACTCTATATCAGTGATCGCCCTGTCGATATTGTGCAAGAAGGATTTGATTTTGCCTTACGCATTGGCACACAAGAAGACTCACGTTTAATTGCTAAACCCGTCGCTAAGCAACGTATTATGGTCTGTGCTTCTCCTGCTTATTTGGCTAAATGGGGTACGCCGTCAAGCTTTGAAGATATAACCAACCACCGCATGCTGGTAATTGGCAACGCAGAATATGCTCGTTCAAATTGGTTGCGAGAATTTGAAAAATCACATTCTTTTAGTATCAATTCCGTTGCACGAAAATTAACCGTTAATGATATTGATCTCGCGTATGAAGCTTGCTTACAAGGAATGGGCATCACTGCCTTACCCAGTTATATTGCCGAACGCCACGTCCGTTCAGGGGAGTTAGTTCATCTGTTTCAGGACGTGGACATTCCAATCAGAACCATTAATGCAGTATTTCCACAGAATCGCTATCTATCAACGAAAAGCCGAGCATTTCTCGACTTCGTCACGTCCTATTTCGCCGATTCAGTCTAGCTAACTTCTACCTCAGAAGCTTCCTGTTAAGTGAAGACTATAGCTCTTCACTTAACTTGGCTTGTTTTTCCAGCGCCTGCGTTTTGTGCACGAGTATAGAGTCTGTGAATTTCTTCGGTATTTTGGCAATCTTTCGCTCATCATAATCAAAGAATACAATGCCCGTCTTAGCCACTGTCACCAAACGTCCTTCATCGGCACATGTCACTCGATAAATAAAATCACAGCCGTACTTATTAAAATCGTTAATTCCAACCTCAAACTTTAAGTTTTCACCGACAAATGATTCAGATTTAAACTCAACCATTAAGTCAGTCACCATGAGACCAAGACCACCAATATTGAACTCACTAAAGCCCATGCTGCGTAAAAAACGTAATCGCGCCTCATGCAGGAGCGATACCATACTGTCGTTGCCAACATGGTTGCCATAATTTATCTCTGTTACCCGCACATCCAAAACAGTTTCAAAGGTAAATGCTTCTGGAAGTACTAATTTAACTCTTGCCACTGAACTCTCTCAACTATTTAGAATCGAAGCTATGTGAATCACCGCTATACAGATGGATGCAGATACCTTAGCATCAAGGGTATAGTTTAAATGGTATAGCTTAAAAAGGTGCGCATAATAGCCTTGCGGGTATAAGCTCTACAATCTAATATTGATATTATATTGGTAATGTTTTGTTAATAAGAATTGATATGAAAAAAACACGTTCAGCATTTGTAAAAACCAGCGCTTTTTTGTCGTTATCGTTATTCGCTGCGTTTCCTGTTTCAGCCACTATTCCTACAGCTGAAATTGACGCCCCTTTTCAGGCGCGTGAATACACACCGAAGCAAGTGACAACCTCCAAGCAAAGCTTGCATCAATTACTCGGGCGTCATTATGAAAAGCAACGCTTAGACGATAACCTTTCCGGAAAAATCTATGATTTGTACTTAGAATCAATGGACGGCACTCGCAGCTACTTTTTAGCCAGTGATATCGAAGAGTTTGAACAATATCGCTTCAAACTCGATGATGGCCTGATTAAAGGCAATCTGAATGCCCCTTTTGTTATGTATAATCGACTACAGCAGCGTGTAACTGAACGCTTATCGTTTTTACTAAAACAGCTGCCTGAAAAAGCTAAGAAATTCGACTTTAGTAAAAATGAGCAGCTTAGCCTTGACCGTGAAAATGTCGAGTGGTCAAAAAGCACTCAAGAGTTAAATGATTTATGGCGCAAACGTCTTAAAAATTCCATTTTAAATCTTCGTCTTGCCGATAAAGAAGATGACGATATCTATGAGTTATTGAGCAAACGCTATCATAATCAGTTAAACCGAACGCACCTCGCCAACGAAGACGATGGTTTTCAGGTTTATATGAATGCTGTCACTCACGCGTTCGATCCCCATACCGCCTATTTCTCTCCTCGTAATACTGAGAACTTCAATATTAATATGAGCCTATCCCTGCAAGGTATTGGCGCGGTATTACAAACTGAAGATGAACATACCAAGGTCGTTCGCTTGGTTCCTGCCGGCCCTGCCGATAAAGCAGGTCAACTGCAAACAGCCGATAAGATTACCGGCGTGGGTCAAGGCGAAGAAGAAATTGTCGATGTTATCGGCTGGCGCTTAGATGAAGTTGTTGATTTAATTCGCGGCGCAAAAGGCACTACCGTTCGCTTAGAGATCATTCCTTCCGAAGCCAATGATTTAAAAACTAAAATCATTAACATTGTTCGTGATGAAGTAAAACTCGAAGAACAGTCTGCACAAAAAGAGATCATCGAGATTCCTCAAGGTGATAAAACCTTGAAAATTGGGGTTATTGATATCCCAACGTTCTACATAGATTTCCAAGGTCGCCAAGAAGGTAAAATAGATTTTAAGAGCACGACCCGTGATGTTGAAAGACTGGTTAATGAACTGAAAGAAGATAATGTTGAAGGCATCATCATCGATTTGCGAAATAACGGCGGTGGGTCTTTAGATGAAGCCTTGAACCTAACCGATCTATTTATTGACCGCGGACCTGTGGTTCAAGTGCGTTATTCCAATGGTTACGTGCAAGTTTTACCTGAACCAAAAAACCAGAAGCCTGGTATTGTTTATGACGGTCCTATTGCCGTCTTAACCAACCGCTTGAGCGCTTCTGCTTCAGAAATTTTTGCCGGTGCTATCCAAGATTACGGTCGTGGTATTATTGTTGGTGGCCAAACCTTTGGTAAAGGCACAGTACAATCGGTATTACCACTTGAACATGGGCAGCTGAAACTGACGCAAGCGAAGTTCTATCGCGTATCGGGCGACAGCACACAGCATCAAGGGGTTATTCCTGACATTCTTTTCCCTTCGCTATTCGATAAAGAAAAAATCGGTGAGAGCGCTCTCGATGAAGCCCTCGCATGGGATACTATCCGCCCTGCTGGTTATCAAGCAAAGCGTGACTTCCAGCAATGGTTGCCGGTATTACGTGAGAATCACCAAAACCGAATAGAGACTAATCCAGACTTCATTTATCTTCATAATCAAAAAGATTTAATGACTGAACTACGTCAGCGCACGGATATCACCTTGAACGAAAAGCAGCGCAAACAAGAACGTGAAGATAATGAGAGCCAACGTTTAGCCATTGAAAATACACGACGTAAAGCAAAAGGCATGGAACTTCTGACCGAGCTAAAAAGTGATGAAAAGAAAAGCGACGATAAGAAAAAAGATGATAAAGCTAAAGATGGCGACGACAAAGAGAATAAAGGCAAAGACAGTAAAGACGAAGAAGATGAAAAGAAAGAAGCCGATGCCTTACTACTTGAAACTGGAAAGATTCTTACTGACTTAATGGGCTTAAGCCAAAATCCCGCCGCGGAGTTGCAACAAGCCCAACAACAAACACAACAGTAGATACTGACTAAAATATCGACTATTTGGGCTACACACCACCGCACCTTAATCTTTAAAGTGCGGTGGCTTTCAAACCACTAAAACTATAAACCTAAAGCCTTCTTTACCTGCGGCTGGCTCATCATATGCAGCCATAGCTTATCAATGCTCTGATTGATCCATTCTTCGTTATACCCTACTCGCGGCGACGTAATGACGCTGCGTTGTTCATTCAAGGTAAACGGCTGTGACGTTGCAAACGAATCGTTATCAATCGATAGTACTAAGGTCATGGCAAGCTGACATTGACTCACCCACAGCCCGTCATTGCACTGATAAGCAAACGTCTCAATCGCCAAATCCACTTTTAAAGGTTCAAAAGGACTACTGCCACCAAAACCTAACTGCTGCAAACTGTTCTGCATCTTAGTTTGCAACGCTTGCTGTAAGCTGGGTTTCGCTAATAGTGGCGCCTGATCTGGCTGTGTACCACCTCGAGATCCCAACTGTTCAGTATCTTCGCGTAAATCCCGCACTCGCACTAGCGCACTGCGGCCCAACTGAGTTGAGCTTGCAGCCAAGGGACTGCTGGTCTGTAAGTTAATCATTTGCGGTGATAAAGCACAGCCACTGCTTAGCAAAATGGATGCTACTAACGTGCTGGCCAGCAGAGGTGATGCGATGCGTTTAAGCATTGGCTAACTCCTGCTCCGAACGTTTGAAGGTTAATGTCTGCGCATCAGACTCTGCTGCGACAAATCGATAACCGGCGACATCAAACTCACACAGTTGCTTAACACTACTTACTTTATTCTTGATGATATACGCCGCCATTAAGCCACGAGCTTTTTTCGCGTAAAAACTGATGATTTTATACTGACCGTTCTTTTCATCTTTAAACACCGGAGTAATAAGTTCAGCATTTAACTGCTTGGCTTTTACAGCTTTAAAGTATTCATTAGAGGCTAGGTTAACCAAAATCTTGCTATTACTTAACGCTAAGCGGTGATTGATCGCATCGGTAATGATCGATCCCCAAAAAGTATACAAGTTAGCGCCACGCGTATTACCGAACTTAGTGCCCATTTCCAAACGATACGGCTGGATTAAATCGAGTGGGCGTAACAAGCCGTAAAGTCCCGATAAAATGCCTAAGTGTGATTGCGCATAAGAAAAATGATCTGCCGTAAACGATTCTGCATCCAAACCTGTATAAACGTCACCTTTAAAGGCCAACACCGCTGCTTTTGAGTTACTTTGATCAAACGGTAAGCACCAATCATGATAGCGCTGCACATTAAGCTCAGACAATTTAGTACTCAACTTCATCAAAGCACTGATGTCATCTGGTGATTGTAATTTAAGCTGATCTATTAATTCCGCAGAATGATCTAGGAACTCCCCTTGCGTATGAACATCGGTAACCGCAGGGGTTTCAAAATCGAGAGTTTTTGCAGGTGAAATAAGCGTTAACATAATAAAAATCAATTATTCTGAATGAAGCCATATCATACCTAGCTTTAAAGACATTTTAAATCAGCCTCTATTGCCAATGAGGAATCAACAGAATGGCGTAGTCTGTAGAAAGTGAAATATTTATTAGAAGATTCTATAAAGGATTCAACAAGATGGCATCATTTTCATTCGGCATGAAACTCCAAGGGTTAGCACTGGGTTTAGCCAGTCGCTTCGCAGCGCACCCACTCGTTCAAAAATATGGCCTGGCAAAGTCGGCAGAGAAACTGGCCTACATTTCCACCAAAAAAGGCTTCCAGTTAATCCAAAAAGGATTGGCGAAAAAGAGTTTGGGGAATAAAAACGGCATCAAGGCATTACCCTCTCCTCCGCCTTTATTTGATCTAACGCTATCTGACGAACAGCAAATGATTCGTGATAGTGTGAAAGCCTACGCTGAAAACAATATCCGTCCACTCGCACTGGCCGCAGATGAACAAGCTAAACTGCCTGAGTCACTGCTACAGGACTCTCAAGAGCTCGGTTTAAATTACTTCTCGATACCGGAAAGTCTTGGTGGTGCAGGCCAGCTTTCACCCATGACCAGTGTTTTAATTGCCGAAGACCTTGCGTGGGGAGATTTCTCTCTTACCTTTGCGATTCTGGCATCGACATCCGTCACCAATACCCTCAGCCGCTGGGGTAATAAAAAACAACAAGCACTGTGGCTACCAAAGTTTTGTGCAGACCCCTCTACCAACAAAGAGACGTTCAATGCCGCGATTGCCGTGCAAGAACCGCAGCCGTTGTTCAATAGCGACCTATTGACTACCAGCGCCAAGCAGAACAAAAAAGGCTACGTACTGAACGGCACTAAGTCTCTCGTGCCTTTAGCAGGAACAGCCAACCTCTATCTCGTCGCCGCACAATTTAAAGGCAAAAATGAAGTTTTCATCGTGCCTGCCAATGCCAAAGGCGTATCTTTTAAATCAAGCCCAGCGATGGGTTTACGCAGTGCTGAAGTCGGCATACTTCAGTTCGATAAAGTCCAGCTCGATAAAGACGCTTTATTAGGTGCGGGTAATGCCCCCTATCAGCAATTTAATTATGAAAACTTCATTGATAGCAGCCACTTATCCTGGTGTGCCATGGCCATCGGCTGCTGCCAGTCGGCTTTGGATTATTTGATCCCTTACGTTAACGAGCGCTATGCCTTTGGTGAGCCCATTAGTCACCGCCAATCTGTTGCATTTATGATTGCCAATATGAAGATCGAAATTGAAAGCATGCGCCTTTTAGTTTGGAAAGCCGCCAGCCGCTTTGAGCGCGGCGAAGAATTTCACCGTGATGCCTTTCTAGCCCATCATTTATGTATGGAAAAAAGCATGGAGATTGGCACCAATGCCGTGCAATTACTCGGTGGCCACGGCTTTACCAAAGAACACCCTGCCGAGCGCTGGTATCGTGATTTGCGTGTACTTTCAGTCATCAACGGCGGCCTACAGCTGTGATTTTTAGGAACCACTCAATTTTTAGGAGCCCACTATGATCTATTTAGAAGTCCCAAAAAAACTGCGCATGCTCGTCGATCAAGCGCGCCAAACTGCTGACCATGTTTTTCGACCTATCTCGCGTAAATACGATCGTGCAGAACATGACTATCCTATTGAGCTGGATATGTTCGCCGCCATAATGGACGGTATGAACGATGCTCTCGTCGACGGCGGCGCGGGTTCCGGTAAATTACGTCAAGGAACAAAAGACAGCAGCCAAATTCAAAATGGCATCAATATGACCACCGTTCTAGGCCTCGCGGAACTGTGCCGTGGCGATGTCGGTTTGTCGCTAACGATGCCACGCCAAGGCTTAGGCAATGCCGCGATTGCTGCCGTTGCGAATGACGAGCAACTCGCACGTTTTGGTAATAAATGGGCCGCCATGGCGATCACAGAACCCGGTTGCGGATCTGACTCTGCCGCAGTCCGAACCAGCGCATTTAAGGATGGCGACGATTACATCATCAACGGCGAAAAGATTTTCGTTACCGCCGGTGAACGCGCCGATGCCGTCGTGGTTTGGGCAACTGTCGATAAGAACTTAGGTAAAGCTGCCATCAAGTCCTTCGTGGTTGAAAAAGGCACGCCAGGTATGGAAGTGACTCGCCTCGAAAAGAAACTCGGCATCAAAGCCTCTGATACCGCATCGATTAGCTTTAACGATTGCCGTGTCCCTCGCGCTAACTTATTAGGCAGCGAAGAAGTGTCTTCTAGTAAGGGCGGCGAAAAAGGGTTCGCTGGGGTTATGCAGACGTTTGATAATACCCGCCCGGTTGTCGCTGCGATGGCCGTTGGCGTCGCAACAGCATCCATCGAGCGCACCAAGGAGCTGCTAAAAGAACAAGGTATTGATATTGATTACAAACGCCCCGCTAAGCTCGGTTCACAATTAAAAGCAGAAGTGTATCGCATGGAAGCTGAACTCGAAGCAGCGCGCCTACTAACCATCAAGGCGGCTTGGATGGCGGATAATGGCCAACCAAATTCCATTGAAGCCTCTATTTCAAAGGCAAAAGCGGGCCGAGTTGCCAACAACATCACACTAAAATGCGTCGAGCTATTAGGCACAGTAGGTTATTGTGAAGATGAATTATTAGAAAAGTGGGCAAGAGACTCAAAGATCCTCGATATCTTTGAAGGCACCCAGCAAATACAACAATTAATCATTGCCCGCCGCTTATTAGACAAGTCGTCCAGCGAATTAAAATAAGGATTCCGATGCAAGCTCGTACGGTAAGTTTCACCAATGTCCTCCGTCATGCTCTTTTTCAAGGCGGTGCAATCGCACCTCTTGTTAAAGGACTGCATACCTTAATCAGCTCCAAACCTGACAGCTACCGCTCCATCGGTAGCCATTTAGAAGAGCATGCCCATAAACGCCCAAGCGCACCGGCGATTCGCTATCAGCAAGACGAGTTCAGCTATGGCCAGGTCAATGCTTGGGTTAATCGCTACGCACATTATTTTATCAGCCAAGGCATTCAGCCAGGCGATACTATCGCCATCAACATTGAAAACCGTACCGAGTGCTTAATTGCGGTATTAGCCGTGGTAAAAACAGGGGCGATTGCCGCCATGATTAATACCTCTCAGCGGGGTGAAGTCTTGCTGCATAGCATCAATCTTGTGCAGCCCAAAATGATGCTGATTGGCGAAGAGCAAATAGAAGCGATGGCTTCGGTGATAGAGAACTTAGAAATTCCTTTGCGTACTCAGCTACACTATTTAAAGGACACTGGGACTCGCCCTTGCCCCAGTTTTTATCAGGATATGGCACTCGTCAGCGCCCAGCAATCTGAAGACAATCCTGGTACTACACAAAAAATTCAGATGAAACAGCCTTGCTTTTACATCTTCACTTCAGGCACCACAGGCTTGCCCAAAGCCTCGGTCATGAGCCATTATCGCTGGCATAAATCCATGGCGGGCATGGGCCTCGCCTCCATGCGCTTAACCCATAATGATGTGATGTACTTGAGCCTACCGCTTTATCACAATAACGCCCTCACCGTTTCGATGGCGGGCATATTAGGGGCTGGAGGCTGCTTGGCGATTGGCCGAAAATTCAGTGTCAGTCGATTTTGGGATGAAATCCGTCAACACCAAGCAACGACGTTCTGCTACATCGGCGAACTGTGTCGCTATTTATTAAATAGCCCTGCGCAAGAAAGCGATAAAGATCATAAAATCAGGGCCATCATCGGCAATGGATTACGTCCTGATATTTGGATGGAATTCAAACAGCGCTTTGGCATTGATCACATCAACGAATTTTACGGTGCCAGCGAATGTAATCTCGTCTTCACCAATACCTTCAATCTTGATTGTACTGCCGGTTTTTGCCCACTGCCTTATAATGTTGTGGCCTACGATATTGAAGCCGATGAGCCCATTCGAAATCAGCAAGGATTCATGCAACCGGTTAAAAAAGGCGAAACGGGGTTATTGATTACCGAGATCAATGCCAAGCAGCCGTTTGAAGGCTATACCGATGCTGCAGCAACCAAGAAAAAGATTCTTCTAAGTGTTTTCAAAACGGAAGACCGTTGGTTCAATACCGGTGATATGGTTATCAACCAAGGCTTTAAACACATCGCTTTTGCTGATCGCCTAGGAGACACCTTCCGCTGGAAAGGGGAGAACGTCGCAACCATCGAAGTGGAAGCCGTTGCCAATGAATACCCTGGTATTGAACACAGCGTCGCTTATGGTGTGGAAATCCCTGGGACTGACGGCCGCGCAGGCATGGCGGCACTCACCTTGAAAGATATTAATGACTTTGACATTGGTGCGTTCTCGCGACACTTACGAGAAAAGCTACCCGTTTATGCCGTACCCGTTTTTATTCGCATCCGTGAGCAAGAAGAAATCACCGGCACGTTTAAATACCGCAAAGTCGAACTCAAAAAAGAGCATTATGATCTAGCTCAGGTCGATGAATCGATGTTTGTCATGCTGCCAGATCAAACTCAGTTTGTGCCTCTAAAAGCACCCATTGCGGATCAGATACAGCAACAGGCATTCCGTTTTTAAGAATCGATAGATTCGGGCGACTCAATCGCCCTTTTCTTCCTCTTGTGGTAGAATCCGCGCCTTTCTCGATCTGCTAGGACAAGACTATGACTGCGCTCGTTGGCATTATTATGGGCTCTAAAAGTGACTGGCCAACTATGAAGCATGCTGCTGACATGCTCGACTTGTTGGAAGTCCCTTATGAAGTAAATGTAGTTTCCGCTCACCGAACTCCAGATTTATTGTTCGAATACGCTAAAAGTGCGGAAGGCCGTGGCCTGAAAGTCATTATTGGCGGTGCGGGTGGTGCTGCGCATCTACCCGGTATGTGCGCTTCTCAAACCGTACTACCTGTATTAGGTGTGCCGGTTAAATCGAAAGCTCTTAATGGCATAGATTCATTATTATCTATTGCTCAAATGCCTGGTGGCGTTGCCGTGGGTACCTTGGCAATTGGCGATGCGGGCGCAAAAAATTCAGGTTTATTAGCTGCTCAGATACTTGCGACCAGTGATAGTGAGCTGACAAAGCGCCTCCATCAGTTTCAGAAAAACCAAACTGAGACAATTTTAAGCCAACCAGATCCAAGAGTAGAAGGCTAATGAGCACTGATCTTAAGCAATCAAAAGTAAAATCATTAGGCATTTTAGGTAATGGTCAACTGGGTCAAATGTTAGCAGACAGTATTGCTGAGCAAACCGATCTAAGCGTCAACTTGTATGATTTGCGCGCTTTTGATGAAACCAGTTTACAAGAATTTTTAATCGCGAATGATCGTATTTCATATGAAACGGAAAACATCCCCGCTCATATCGTTGCGCAAATGGAAAGTGTTGAAGCTAAGGTTTTTCCAAGCCTGACCGCGCTTAAAACGTTCCAGAATCGCATCACCGAAAAGAACGCGTTACGCGCGGCCGGTATTGCAACTGCAGAATTCCATGCGGTCAATAGCCTTGCTGATATTCATGATGCGATCGCACAGCTCGGCTTACCGATCATCATGAAAACCACAACCGAAGGTTATGACGGTAAGGGCCAGTTTGTTTTACGTGAAGCACAAGACGCACAAGCGTGCTGGGATGAAATTGGCAACCGTGAGTTAATTGCTGAAGCCTTTGTTCCTTTCATTCGTGAAATTTCTGTTATTGGTTCTCGTAGCGAAAGTGGTGACATCAAAGTATGGCCGATGACGGAGAATATCCATCACGAAGGCATCTTACGTTATTCACTGTATCCTGCTCATGGTTTCAGCGCTGAGAAGCAAGCCATTGCCGAGCGCTACATTGAACAGATCGCGACTAACTTAGATTATGTCGGCACCATTACTTTAGAATTATTTGAAGTTGAAGATAATCTCATTGCTAATGAAGTCGCACCTCGAGTTCATAACTCAGGGCACTGGTCAATTGAAGGGGCTTTTACCAGCCAATTCCGTAATCACATGTTGGCAGTGACTGGCCAAGACATCACTTCAACGGATTCTCGCTTCCCAGCGACCGCGATGATCAATGTGATCAGTGATGAAGGTCCAACAGCGGCTGCTGAAGGCTTAGAACAAACTTATGTTCATAGCTACGGCAAAGAAGCTCGCCCTGCTCGTAAACTGGGACACGTAACCATTACGGCCCAAGATACGGAAGAGCGCGATGCTAAAATAAGCCAGCTTGAAGGCTTAATCCCTACAGGGGTTTGGAAAAAATAGCGAATACGTTCGCGACAATACTATGCGCCTAGGCCTAGCCTAAAGCGCATAGTATTTATCACTATTACTCTTGCAACCAATAGCGCTTGCGCATTAAGTCACAGCGACTGATCTCTCCGCCTAAATTTTGTGTGCCACTTAAAATCACTGAACCATTCGTCTCACAACTATCGATTTCACACGCCTCTCCTTCGCAAGGTTTACATGATTCATGCGCGGGGTTTTCAGCGCAGAACTCTTCATCACCTTGGGTCGTAGTACGAACTTCAATCGGCTCTGCGGGGATGCCTATATTTCCCATTGGGGATTTATTGACTAAGGGCAGCGAGCCACTGTTACTCGGGTCATTATCGGCTTTTATATCGATGGTATAGGCTGAAGAAGTGCCAATATCTGCAATGCAAGAACCAGGGTTACTGTCTTTTACAGTCGGCGAGAAGGTTGTAAAATAGACATCGCCTTGAGCAGTTAACGCTTTAGAAAGCACTTTCTCACCAACGTCTAATTCAATTTTCCAACCATGATTCAATGATGTATTCGTTGTGCTACTGGCTGCACTTGTGGTGTCTAAATTAACCAAGTCTGAAGGCATCAAAGTATGATAACTACTCGGTGCCGCCATCAAATTTCGTTCTTTGATGACGAAAAAACTGTCACGTGCATTTGGGGCCAAAGGATGCGCGCGAAATCCACTGCCGATGGCTAAAGACAAGTATTCATCGTTATTTTTTTCATCACGAAAATATGAAATACTCGGAGCATAATAAAAACGTTTATAGCCTTCGGCTAAATCAGTGCGTTCATTGGCATCAAACAAAACCCCAGCCTTAGCAAAATCACTTTTTCCTTGGTTAGTTTTATTAATATCAAAGCGCCAAATTCGGCCCCCTAAATCACTGACAAAGAAATAATCAGTGATCATGTCACCATCAAAATCTAAGGTCGTCACATCACTGGTAATGGCACTGGTCATAGAACTTAAGTTCAAACTGCTGCTTGTATTACTCGCGTGCCATAAACGTTTACCCGTTTCAGGATCAATCATATACACAGCGTTCCCCATACTATGCTCTGTACGACGAACCTGATCATCCTCTACTGGGTCATACCCACCGCCGACCAGCAATACAACCTTGGTCTGGCCCTGCCACATAACTTTAGCCAGCACCATATCCGACCAAGTTTGACCCAGCTGCTCAAAATCTCCTTCACCACCATCTATTTGCCATACATATTCAGGTTTATCTGGGTTAGTAATGTCCAAAGCGTAATAATGACGACCGCCACGACGTAGACCAAAGAATAATAAGACCTTCTCTCCCTCATCGGCATCGACCTCGCCATTATAATTTTTATCCATGTGCCAATAGTTTATTGGCCCATCAATGCCATAGGTTTTATCGATCAGGTTTTCACCATCAACATAGGTAGGGATATTTTTCAGCAGCTCTTTTGGCATATATGAAAAATATTCTTTAAACTCTTTTTTATCCGCCTTAAAAGCATGTAGGTAGCCGCTATTAGTACCCACAAAAACTACTCCTTGCTGAATCTTCTCACCATTTGAACCGGTTGAATTATACGTTACAACCAAAGGGCGACTGTGAATGGGATCTTCTATTTCACGACGAACACCGTCCTCTGAGGTGGTCGACTTTCGATTAGCCCAATCGACCATCTGCTGGTGTAATCCATCAGTTGCAGTTGCTGGCAAGCCGAGTAACTCTTTACTCACGGTCGCAGTCGTCAACTCGGTATTAATTAGACTTTTTGATGTACCCAAATGAGTATAAATTTTAACGCTATGACCTAACCTGCTGGCCGCGCCACCAATCACTACGTCTTCACCATCGTGAACATTTTCAGTCCAATAACTTTGAGAATCTTTGGCAAATATTCCGCTGTCTAAAATTGCTGGATTACCGTTTGCATCAATTACCTCACCTGCCGCATTCAAACGATATGATTTTAAATTTCCATTCCAATTATTACCGGCTTGCGGCACAAACATGGCGTAATAGAGTTGATCTAGATGTTCCAAACTATTATATGAATTTGCCGCAACAGAAGGCGCAACAAATGTAACAGGAACATCCGAGGTCTCTTGCAAAGTACGCTCTAAAGCATCAACAATGCTTTGATAATCACTGGCTGGATAATATTTACCACCACCATGATGAGCGATCGATTCCATATAGCGGATATCACTGTTATCACCACTGCCATCAAAGAAACCACCAATCACAAAAGTGCGAATGATTTGCTTACCCGCCAGCTCAGTATTTTGATCAAAATTATTCAAGTAATAAGCCAACTCATCGGCACAACCGCCACTGCCTGAACAACTATGACTCAACCCAGACCCCGCGGGAAAATTAACCGCCGAAATCATTTTCTTAATTTTGCTGTTCGCTTGGTCATCATAGGAAGGAGCGCCATCGGTGAACAAAATAATGGTGCTGGTTGTTTGGCAGGCACTTTCTAACGGCGACAGGTACTGGTAGCCATTACGTGACAAAGAAACACTCGGAGTCTCAATTCTCTTCGTGGTATATCGATTATCTCCCTGATCGATAAAGCCGTCTTTATCCCGAATTAATGTCTCACCCGGCTTTAATATTTGCGAGTATGATCCTTTACCAAATTCAACATTGTCGCCTCTAAAATACAACGCGGCCTCATAATAACTTTCACTTAAAGGAGTACCATTCCAAGGTATGTAATCACTTACTTTTTTTCAAAGTCAGCACTAATATTTTCTACGTCATCAACGGCTATATCAACAAACCCACCGTTCATTTCTGAATCGAAGCGCATTAACCCTAATCGAATACCACTGGTACTTTTGACAACCGCAATCGCGGCCTCCCTCGCTATCTGCATTCGAGATTTTATTAATCCCTTGCCTAAATTATCTAATTCAATCTGGAAGTTAATATAATTTCCAGAATATAAATGTTCAATATTCGTTTTCCATTGTTTACTGTAATCTTTTGGTAATCTCCAGCTTTTATTGGTTACTATGTATTGATCATTAGAGTCTCGCCCACGCGTATCAACATAACTATTTTCAGGGTGCCTACCTTCATCTGCTTTGCATTCAATTAATGCTGATACCTCGTTACTCCCTAAAGGTATCGATTTATTGCTTTTATTGGGTAGCCAATCTTTTTTACTGTTATCCCAACGTTTAAATCGACCATTATAGAATCCTGTTTCTGCTAAGGCCTGCCCTGCGCTAAAACAGACCAACGCTTCCGGTGGGAAATATTGTTCCTGTAAATCATCGACATCAAGATCGCTCTTACCATTGCCCTCATACTTATTCGAGTAATAATAATATCCTGCGTTAAAGCCGTGATCTGGATAAACAATATCAGGATCGTAGTTCGGTGCTTCAGCCTCTTCGTACCAGCCCATACTGCCGGAGGTATCCATTACAAACAGTGAGTTCTGACGTATCCCCACCGATTGACCTCGATACACTTCAATATCTTCTGCCAGACTATTAGGAATATTAAAGCCTACAGCGGTCAGCATACTAAATATTACAAAGCATAATGTTTTATTCATAACAGCCCCTTTTCTTGCTCTTCTGATTGCGACCAACGGATATATGAAACCGTATTATCCAGATTATTAAATTGAATCCGTACGGCTTTAGAAGGATATTTTAAACGCGTATAGAGTAAGGAACTTAAAGCTATTTCTTCACCTTCAAAAATTAGAATACTGTTTTCATCTAACCGCAATTTTTTAGCATTACAATTACTACACAGTTTGATTCGAATTAGACCGCTTTCTTTTTCTGCAGAATAATTATCAACAACCTGAACATCGCTGTATTTTAGTATCACATTGCGACTAATAATATCAGCTTGTGTTACACCGTTAATTAGCAGTCCTGCGATTAGTATTAAGAAGTATTTCATGCTCGAGCGCCTAGCCATTAACTATTTTATTGAATGATTAATGGTTGATTAGTAAATTGAATTTTTCTGATTATTTAACCCAGGAAAGGTCAAACCTGTTTTTTGAAGAGCAGCCATATTACGTACAGCTAACCCTGCTGTAGTCGAGAGTTCGAAATCGTAATCAATTCGGCTATTGACTTCATTGCCTTCGGATAGAGATAACTCACCTTGGCGTGGGGGAATATGTAATAGATTGCTCGCCAGTTGAACGGCATCCGAGTCATCCTTGCTAGATTCGAGACTAACAGCCTGATAACTACGTTGGTTATTTTCATCCAAAACAAAGTTGGCCAATGGTTCAGATAATAAGGTATCCCCAGAGTCAGCAACTTTCAGTTGCATAAACCAATATTCTTGATCATTCATCGCCGTATTAAACAGCATTTCAACATGTTGAACATTAGCAACAATCTTGGTTTGCAAACCAGATCGCTGCATAGAAAATACAGCAACCAGCGTAATTGCCGTTAACAAGACCAAGCTAATAGCCAGAACTGAACCGTTATTCTTTACATATAGATTTTGATCAGAATTCATACATTATTTGTCGCTAAACGAAATTTAGGGATTACGACAAATGATAATATTTACGGGCTTGGATAACTCATGACTTATTAGACTAGCGGATATTCCGATGGGTAAAACGACGAAGATTTTAAACTTATTTACCGCGTAAAGAGTGGGGCTAAATTCCCTCTAGCCCCTTCTATAGTATTCAAACTGGATTAGAACTGATAACCGACAGAAATACTCATATTACTTAGATCCGTATTATTATCTAACTGAGCGTACTTATATTGAGTACCGACCGTTAATTGCTTAGCCACTTCATAAGATGCCCCTATACCGTAAGTAAATTCATCAGAAGACGCTGTCGCAGTAGAGCCCAGAAATTCGACTTCTTGCATCATAGATTCATAAGCAAGTCGGCCAAAAATCTGTAACTTAGGAATAACCTCATAACCGACCTTCCCCCCTAATGATAAGCTGCTAATAGTACTGGTTGCCGTACCAAAAGGGGTTTCAGTTTCCATCGATAAATACTGGTTGTAGCCTAACTCGGTACCCAACGACAATGGCCCATTAGAGAAAACTTGATAACCACCCAGCACACTAAAACTGGTGTCCGACTCACTTTCACTACCACTTTCAATTTCGGCTTGACCCAAAGCACCTTCAACGTACACATTATTTAAATCTGCATGGGCAGAAAAAGCAAAAAGAGAGGCTGTAATGGCTGACGCTAGAGTAAAATTTTTCATAATATTGTTATCCTGTTTCATTCCATTTAAGTAAAACAAATCGTTGTTTGCTTCGACTGGAATTAGATTAACAACAGGCAATGTACTGAAACTGAACGTAAAATGAACTGAAACTGAACGTAAAATGAACTGAAACTGAACGGACAAATTTAACCACGTTAAATTAGAATTTCGACCTTCAACCCCCCTAAGTCTGACGTTCCTAAGTGCAGCTTACCCTGGTATTGATCAACAATATCCACCACCATCGCTAAGCCTATGCCTTGCCCTTGCTGCTTTTGATCGGCACGCACTCCCCGGCGTAAAATGTCGGCAATCGCGGCATCATCAATACCTTGACCATTGTCCTCAACGACAATACGACAGCACGCGGGGGAATTTTTCTGTTCAGCCGCCTGCTCATTATTTAAGGCCAAACGAATCAAACCTCCTCCGTATTTTGCCGAATTGTCTAAAAGGTTACCGACTATTTCCAGTAGATCCCCCTTAGCGCCTTTAAAAACCACATCAGATTCCGTATCAATATCAATGCATTGCAAGGTGTCTTGATAAACTTTTTCTATCACATTAGCGAGGCTTTCTAATAAAGGTAAAACGTGAATAGTTTGCTGTACAGATTGTGGTCCAACATGAGAGGCCCGCTGCAGCTGATGTTGCACGATTTCATTCATGCGAGTCACTTGCTGGGCTAATGCATCAATTTGAGCAGTATCAAGCTCATAAGGTGCCGAGAGTTTATGCGGCTGCACAAGATGATGTTGATCGACCAAGCCCCGTAATACGGCTAACGGAGTTTTTAAACTATGAGCGAGATTCGATAAGGTATTACGATAGCGAGTATGCTGGCGTTTTTCATGCTGCAACAATCGATTTAAATTGATCGCTACCCCAGCCAATTCTTTTGGATAATGACCACTTAACTGTGTCGCCTTGCCCGTTTCAATTAGGTTTAAGTCATGTGCTAACTGCTTGAGAGGTGATAACCCCCAATACAGCGTTAAGGTAAATACAGCTAGTAATATCAGCGCCAATATACCTAACCCTAACCATAAGAACATTCGATACTGGCTCATACCTTGTTCAATTCGGGCAGAATTTTCTGCCATCGTCAGCGTATAGTTTTTTAACTGACTTGCTTGAACCTGCTTAGTCTTTATCTCCCACGCCACACCTAAGCTGGTATAAAAAAAAGACTTCCCTGCAATATCGAAGCTGCCTTGCCCTTGCTGCCCGGGTGTTTGCTTCAAGGGCTGTGTAATAAAATTCTGACCATAGCCTTGAGCGGATCCCGAACGCCAAACCTCTTCCCCTTGATCATTAATAATTATGGCAATACTGCCTGAATCAAGCTGGTTCAATTTAGGAAAATTCAATACCGCCGGCAGAAACAACTGCTCGTCTTCAAATTCAGCAGCGCCTAATACTAAATACAATTGTGTTTGCAGGCGATCTTGCAAGTCAATGTCCAGACTGCGTTTAAAAGCTTGATCAAGTATTAATGCGGTAATAACAATGAAGAGAATTAAAACAAGACCAGCGCTATAAAGCATGCGCCTGCGTAGGGAATAAGGAGATTTTAAAACCATAAGTTTAGAGCCAACAATTCAAAATCATAAAATTAGAGTACAACATCAAACCGATAACCCTGACCCCGAATATTAGCAATCGGCTTTAGGATCGATTCAGGATCTAGCTTCTTCCGCAGGCGACGCACAAACACTTCAATCACATTGCTATCATGCTCGGTATCGTCATCATAAATGTGATCAGTCAATTCGCTTTTGGATAATATTTTTCCGGGGTTGAGCATAAGATACTCTACCAAGCGGTATTCATAAGCGGTAAAATCGATGGCTTTATCATGTAAGAACACACGCTTTAGACAGGTATCCAACGACAAGGGTCCAAACACTATTTTAGGGTGTGACATGCCAGAAACCCTGCGCTGCAAAGCATTCAAGCGTGCGAGCAATTCAGCCAAGTGATAAGGTTTTACTAAATAATCATCAGCCCCGGCTTCTAAGCCTGCCACTTTATCTTCCCAGCTATCGCGGGCAGTTAAGATTAAAATCGGAAAGCTTTTATTCTGAAAACGTAGCTGGCTAACCAATTCTATACCATTGAGCTTAGGCAAACCGACATCAATAATCGCCAAATCGATGGGAAACTGAGTGCCCATATACAAGCCTTCCTCACCATCAGGAGCCCAATCTACGGCATATCCAGAATGCTCTAGCGCTTGAATTAATTGCTCTGCAATATTGTTATCATCTTCAACGACTAGTACGCGCATGGCTATTTAGTAACCTGTCCCGTTTGGCGGTGAACAAACAATGTTTTCATCACCCCCTGCTCACTGAGAATTTTTACGCGATAGACAGGTTGAAGTATTTCAGCCCCCTCTTCTCCCAGATATTCTTCAGCCTTTTCATAGGCCACAACTTTACCAGGCGTATGGGATTTTGCTGTTTCTAGCACGACATTTATCGCGACATCCACTTCATTGGCCATCGACATGCTACTAAAAGACACTACGACTGACAGCATCAATGTTTTTATAAGAGCCTGTAAAGACATGATGCTCGTGGGCAAACACCGCGCAATGGTTAAGATAGAAATTAGCTTGGTCATGTAAAGCTCTCAATGCAGATATAACGAGTATATGCCATGATACCCGTGAACAAGGGTAGAGTTAAAGTATCTTCCTGATTTTGATTATTTATATCGGTCTAATCATAAAGATATAGATTAAAATTTTGTTAACTTAAGTGCTTCGCATCGAGATAGGTTAAATTTGGTTATTTCAACAATTGGCCAAATCCTCCTATTTATTGGCCGCTAAATACCAGCTTATATGATTTTTATCCCGTAATTTATTGGCTGCCATTTGGCCTTACTCAATACGCATGGATAACAATAATGAAAATACTGCGCACGCCTCTGACTGCTGCCCTCTTACTACTATGTCTAATACCCGGTGCTAATGCTGGTTTTTTTGACCGCTGGAAAAAACAACCAACCTATGCCAAAACACATTACCCCATTGTAATGGTACCTGGTGCCTTTGCCTTTGATAACGCCTTTGGCATTCTCGATTACTGGCATGGCATTACCGATGAATTGCGTGATGAAGGCGCCAATGTCTTTGTCACAAACCTGAGTTCACTGGCACTTCATGAGACTCGTGGTGAAGAATTATTACATAGCGTGGAAGAAATCTTGGCCATCACAGGGGCAACTAAAGTTAACTTGATTGCTCATAGCCAAGGCGCTACCGCCGCCCGCTATGTGGCCGCTTTACGCCCTGAGCTGGTTGCATCGGTGAGCTGCACCCATTGCATGAATGAAGGCACGCCTTTTGGCAAAGGCATAAATGATACGTTTAAGGAGGGTACTTTTCTTAAAACCGCAGGTATTACCGTCATCAATGCTTTGTTTAACTTTATTGAGATGAGTTCGGCCAAGCCCAGCGATGGCGAATATAATAGTGCTGAAAACGAAAACCAAGATGCCAAAGCACTGCTAACCGCGGTCAGCGCAGAAGACTATGCTCGTTTTAATGCCTTATATCCGCAAGCAATGCCCGTGGTAGATTGCAACCTCATCAACAATGGCCTCGATGGGCATACCGGCGGTGGTGAACACGTAGTGAATGGCGTACGTTATTACTCTTGGGGTGGCACAAAAGCAGCCACTCGTTTACTTGATCCGCTAGATGCCTTAATCGTGCCTGTTGTTCAATTGTTTATGCCTAAAGGCATTGTTGCCGACGGTCTCGTGCCTGCTTGTGGACAAGCATTAGGAGAGTTATTACGGGATGACTATCGCACAAATCATTTTGACGCGATTAACCAAACAGCCGGAATGACGGCAGCGTTCGTCGATGTACCTTCAATTTTTGTAACTCATGCGAATCGTTTAAAGAAAGCAGGCTTCTAAATAAGCACTTACTGAGGAGGGAGCTTGACATCGCTCCCTCACCCTTTCTATTTTTGAGACGTATTAACCTATGAAGACTGATTATAAATTGGCCATTGCTGCCGGACTTTTTTCACTACTTGCCTTAACCTTGTATAACGCTGAGCCTTCTCTGGAAGCACTCACCGCATCTGAGAATGTGGCTATAAAAAATGTGATTCACCCCGCTGAATCAAATGCCGAGTCAAAGTATGTATTACCCATGGATAGTACGAAGAATTCAATCCACTCATTCCAAGACTTTCAGAACAATATCCCTAGCTATTTACGTAACACCGAATTAAGGGGCCAATTAAGCACTTTAGAAGATGGTTCATTATTGATCAGCGATGAAATCAGAAAGCGTTTCGATTATTTTTATATAATGATCGGTGATCGCTCATTATCTGAAATCAATGCCATTATTATTGACCATATAAGTCAAGAACTTGCCGAGCCAGCTCAAAGCCAAGCACTGCTTTTATTACAGCAATACACCGATTATTTAAACGAATACAGCACCTTTAGCGAAGGGGTAGACATTCGAGTCCTGCAAGATGATCCACATTGGATGGCCAGTGAAATTAATGCTCTGCGTATTTTTCACTTAGGAGAAGAAACTAGTCATATTTTTTTTGCTCAACAAGAAATTCTTAGAAATAATTACTTAAATCCGGACAGAGATTCGTTATCCACACATTTATTAGCAAATCAAAAACAAACATTACAACTATCCAACTTACAGGCAGAAACGGCGGCATTTAAAGCTAGCTATGCCGACAATGAAACCCTACATAACATGCGTATCGGACTGGTGGGTAAAGAAGCGGCGAATAGATTAGCGTTACTCGATAGCTCTCGCCAAAAGTGGCAGAAAAAGAAGCAAGCATATCAAGCATTAAAAACTCAATGGAACAATACATCGGGGTTAACCGATCATGATAAAGCAGACGCTTTTGAAAAGTTGGCTATGCAGGATTTAGGACTGACGATGACCGAACTGAAACGTCTCAGGGCGATTGAGTATATACAATCAAAGCGTGGTTAATACGTCGACTGTATCGTTACGTGTAACAGCTGGGCTGTTATACACCTAGCTTTCACGATACTGTTTTGGCGATACTCCAACCCAACGTTTAAAGGATTTAGAAAAATAAGACGCATCATTAAAATCTAACTGCGTCGATATTTGAGTAATACTCAATTGCGTTTCCGTTAAGTATCTCAGGGCTAGTTTCGTTCTAACCTCGTCGACTAGACCCTGCAAACACGTACCTTCTAATTTCAAACGTCGCCTTAAAGTTCTAGGACTCATATTTAATCCGATGGCAATTTTCTCCATCTGCGGAAAAGTAAAGTTCAGTAATTCATGTTCATCGCAGTTTAATATTAAACGTATTTTTTCGGTGAGACTCGATTGCTGCGGGAAATTCTCAAGCATTTTCTCACAACTCTTTTCTGCTAACTCACGCGTTAACGGCTCCGCCAATTTTAAAGCGGCTGACTTAATCTTTTTCGGCACGACCATCCTGCATGCCGATCGATCAAAAACAAGATTAGCTCCTAAAGAGTAGGCATATTCTTCTTGATAATCGGGTTCTGGAAAATCGAACTCAAAGGTTATTTTTTCATGAGCGCCACCAATTAACAGTTTAGAAACCTCTCTCAAACTGGTAAAAATACTTTCGATTAAAAAAGGCTTTACCTGCTCAATAGAAATACTTTCGTGCAATTCTAAAATAATGGCATCATCCGTTTCTTGATAGTGACATTCTATCACGGGGAATCGACATTTAAAAAAACGCGCAGTGAGTTTAATTGCATCACCATAAGTAAGGCTGGCCAGCGCGGCAATTCCCAGCATGCCATGCGTAGTAAGACCCAGCTCCGCACCCAACTGCAAACCTAAAGAAGAACTATTTAGCGCTTGATAGGCGTTGAGTATCATTTGCTGATATTGCTCAAAAGGAATAAACCCCTTTGTACTCTCTAATGTTTCTGCAGAGTAATCGGTATTCTTTAAAATTATCTGGCTGCTCACATTTTTACGTAAACACAGACGTAATAATGCCGCAGGGTAATTCACCGCAATCATATTATTGCTATCAATGGTTCTGATTCCAATGGTCACACTATGAAGACCTTTTATTATTTTTAGTGGGTCGATCCATACAATAATAATACACCTATCCTGCCCCGTTCACGCACGCCCAAATGCGCCCCTTATTATATTCCTTTCCTCTATACAAAATTTTCTTATAACTACTTGCATATACTTTACTTAAGTAGCCCCTGATAAAAATCTTTAACACCGATTTTCACCTCTAATAAGTAAAGGCAGGAATTTAGTCCGCTAGAATACTGAATAATTGATTGAAAAATCCATCACTAGGCCCTATAACATAACTGTACAGTCAATTTTTTATGATTTTCATTAAGGCAGAAAAATGATTAAGGTAATTATTGAGCGCAAGATCGCTCAGGATATGGGATCTACTTACGACGCAGCCATTAAAGATACTCTGCGCGCTATTTTAGAAGCACCAGGATATATATCAGGTGCCAACTTTAAAGATGCTAGTGATGATAATCATCGCGTCATCATTACCAATTGGAGCAGTTTAATCGCTTGGCAAAAGTGGCAGGGGTCGGAAGATCGCCGCAAGGTCATTGCTGCGATCCAATCGATTCTCACAACATCAGAGAAAATCACTGTCTTAACGGCTTAAGCTTTTAGCTTAAGTATTTAATTGCAGAATAAACTCAGCCACCTGTTCAATGGCGCTATCGATGTGCTGTTGGTGGCTGAAGCCCGATACTTTTCGCGGTTTCAGGTCATGATTACCATCTTCTAACCAATGTAGCTGTATCGACGAATTCAACTTTTCTTCTTTTATATAGCCGTTAACCTCTTCTAACGTGCCCATGGTATCTCTCGTACCCTGCACGATTAATAGTGGCTGAGTCAGTGCTTGCAAATGATCTAATCTATCTTTTGGCTCTTTACCCACAGCATGAAAAGGAAAGCCTAAGCACGCACTGCCTAATATAGGTAGGCGCTCATCCTCCGCTCGCAAAGCATTCTCCGCCAGCAGTATTGACGACATCCGACCTCCCATCGACTTGCCGCCAATCACCACCGGACAATTTAATTGCTTAATGGCCTCTGCATAAGCTAATAAGAGTTTCGGGGCACGATCAGGTGGGCGACGCTTACCATCCTCTTCTCGTTTAATCATGAAGGGGAAATTAAAACGCACGACCCGAATGCCTCTCTCGGCAAGCTTTTCAGCTACCTCCACTATAAACTCAGAATTCATGCCTGCCCCAGCGCCGTGGGCAAAGAGGTAAGCAGGGCCATCAATGGGGCCACTTTGGATAAGTTCCATCAAATTCACTCTTAATTAGATCAAATAAGCCATTTAACAAACAAAAACTGTCTTAGATCAAGAAAACCTTAGCAAAGCCTTCTATTATTCACTACTAGGACAATTATTGGCACATTCACGTTACTGGCACAGGATCGTTCGGTTGCAAGATACTTAAAACGTGTTCATTAATTGACCTAGAACTAGAATAAATGCGCTAAGCAGCTGTTTTAGTTACGAGTTTTATAATCCTTCGTTTGCAAAGTAGTGTACGAAAGATCATAATTGCGCCGTTTTTTAAACCCTCAATCCTCGCTGTTAAATGGAATCTGATCATGAGCAACGCGTTTGATCATCCCGTATATAACTACAAAGTGGTAAGGCAATTTGCCATTATGACTGTAGTTTGGGGCATCGTCGGTATGGCCGTCGGTGTACTTATCGCTGCCCAACTTGCTTGGCCGGCACTAAACTTTGATACTCCTTGGTTTTCTTTTGGTCGTTTACGTCCATTGCATACCAATACTGTAATTTTCGCCTTTGGTGGGTCTGCATTATTCTCGACCTCCTATTACATCGTCCAACGTACTTGTCAAACGCGTCTGTTTTCAGACACGATGGCTGCGTTTACGTTTTGGGGTTGGAATCTAGTCATTATTTTGGCAGCAATTACGCTTCCAATGGGCTTAACCTCTACTAAAGAATACGCAGAACTAGAATGGCCAATTGATATTTTAATCGCCATTGTTTGGGTCGTTTATTGCGTAAACTTTATTGGCACCATTATGAAGCGTAAAGAGAAGCACATTTATGTGGCTAACTGGTTCTTCGCGGCTTTCATGATCATGGTTGCTGTTTTACACATCGGCAACAACATTGCTATTCCTGTCACCATGTTCAAGTCTTACTCTGTTTATGCAGGTACGGTTGATGCAATGGTTCAGTGGTGGTGGGGACATAACGCCGTTGGTTTCTTCTTGACTGCGGGTTTCTTGGGCATCATGTATTACTTCGTACCGAAGCAAGCTGAACGTCCAGTTTATTCTTACCGTCTATCGATTGTTCACTTTTGGGCTTTGATTTCTTTATACGTTTGGGCTGGCTCTCACCACCTTCACTATTCATCTCTTCCAGACTGGGCACAAACTGCTGGTATGGTTATGTCTTTGGTTCTATTGGCTCCTTCTTGGGGTGGTATGATCAACGGTATGATGACGCTATCAGGTGCTTGGCACAAACTGCGTACCGATCCTATTTTACGCTTCTTGGTTGTATCCTTGTCTTTCTACGGTATGTCTACCTTCGAAGGCCCAATGATGGCAATTAAGACGGTTAACGCACTATCGCACAATACGGATTGGACCATTGGTCACGTTCACTCAGGTGCTTTAGGTTGGGTTGCGATGGTTTCTATCGGTGCTATGTATCACTTAATTCCTATTTTGTTTGGTCTTAAAGCCGGTGCAATGTACTCGACTAAGTTAATCAATGTACATTTTTGGCTAGCTACTGTCGGTACTGTTTTCTATATCGCAGCGATGTGGGTTAACGGCATTATGCAAGGGTTGATGTGGAGAGCGGTGAATGCCGACGGTACTCTAACGTACTCATTTGTGCAGAGTGTTGAAGCTTCGATTCCTGGTTATATGGTACGTGTTCTAGGTGGGGCGTTATTCCTAACCGGTATGCTGATCATGGCTTATAACGTTTATAAAACAGTTAATCACAGCGAAAAAGCTGTGACGGCTCAGGCATAGGGAGAACTGCTAATATGAAACATGACATTATTGAAAAAAATATTGGCTTGATGATCGTATTGATCGTTATTGCTATCGCTTGGGGTGGCTTGGTTGAAGTTGTTCCTCTTTTTTGGGATGACAATACCAACGAACCTGTTGAAGGCTTGATGCCATTAAACGCTACTCAGCTTGAAGGTCGAGACATCTACATCCGAGAGGGTTGCCACGTGTGCCACACTCAGATGATTCGTCCGTTCCGCGCTGAAACTGAGCGTTATGGCACCTATTCACGTGCTGGCGAGTTTGTTTACGAGCATCCATTCTTATGGGGTTCTAAGCGTACCGGTCCTGATTTAGCCCGTGTAGGCGAACGTTATTCAAATGAATGGCATCGTGCACACTTGTACAACCCGCGTGATGTTGTACCTGAATCAATCATGCCTTCTTATCCTTGGTTATTTGAAGATACTGTTGATGGCCGTGATACTCCTAAGAAAATGATTGCATTACGTCACGTAGGGGTTCCTTACACCGATGCAGACATCGAAGGTGCTAAAGCAGCAGTAGATGGTATTCGTGAAATTGAAGCTTTGGTTGCGTATTTACAGCAGCTAGGCACCGTCATGAAAGATAAGCAATAATTCATGGATATTAATGACGTACGTGGTTTAGGAACTATTTTTGCGCTGTTCTCATTTTTATGTATTGTGGGGTGGGCTTATAGCTCACACCGCAAGAACCGCTTTGAAGACGATGGCATGATCCCTTTTATGGACGAAGATGATGATGCAGCAGACGAAAAAGCAATTGATAGCAGCGTAAAGCAAAAGAACACGAACGACGACAAAGGTTCGGAGTAAAATTATGGACGCTTTAAGTACATTTTGGAACATTTGGATATTTGCCATTGTATTTGGCACCTTGATCGCATGTGGCTTGCTGATACGATTCGCTAGCAACCAAACAGACGATGGGGAAACGACTGAAACGACTGGTCATGTTTACGATGGCATTGAAGAATATGATAATCCACTGCCTCGCTGGTGGGTAATGATGTTCTGGGCAACGATCGTCTTCGCAGTGGGTTACATTGCGGCTTACGGTTTGGGCAACATGAACGGTTTCTTAAAAGTCGAAGTTGACGGCAAGCAAGTCCCTTGGTCGCAGAAGGCGCAATGGCAGAACGAAGTTGAACAATTCGATATCAAGGTCGCTCCGCTATTCGCAGAATACGCAGCAACCCCGATCGTTGAATTGGTTAACAATGAAGCGGCATTACAAACAGGCCAGCGTATTTTCGCCAGCAACTGTTCTGTCTGTCACGGATCTACTGCCAAAGGTTCTCAGGGTTTCCCTAACTTAACCGATAATGATTGGTTATACGGTGGCACTCCTGAAGATATCGTTAAAACCATCACTCATGGTCGCAACGGTATGATGCCTGCTAAAGGTTTAATGCCTGCGATGACCGATGAGCAAGTTGTTGCAACAGCTCAATACGTACGTAGCTTAAACGATGATGACCTTACGTATGACGCTGAGCAAGCAGAAGTTGGTGCGGGCGTTTTTGCTCAAGCATGTGCTGCTTGTCACGGCGGTGACGCTAAAGGTATGCATATTACCGGTGCACCTAACCTAACTGATAAAGTGTGGTTGTACGGTGGCTCGACTAAGCAGATTGAATTTACAATCCGCCATGGTCGTAGCGGCAAAATGCCAGCACAAGGAGAGCGCTTCTCTGAAGAGCAAATCCACGTATTGGCAACCTACGTCTATTCTTTGTCTCACAAAGAAGTTACTAAGTAGTTAAATACTTAGTGATTCTTGAGCTAGCTCAAGAAACGTAGAAAAAGCGACCCTAGGGTCGCTTTTTTTGTTTGCGCGTTCCATAATGATCTTTATAATTGAACAGTTATATAGTTTCACCTTCCTCGCTAAGGCACGTTCACGATGAGCAACACTCCTGCTAAAAAAGATCCTGTAACAAGCATTCCTGTTAAGAACATCACCTCAGAAAATACTAAACCTTTGTACGAGCAGGGAAAAATTCAGGTTCGGGAAATTCATGGTCTATTTCAAAAGATTCGTTCTTATAGCTTATGGGGTTTAATGGCAATGTTCTTTGCCACCTCTTGGTTAAGCTGGGGCGAACGTCAGGCCATCTTATTTGATTTATCCGCTCGTCAGTTTCATTTTTTCGGCATCACTTTTTGGCCACAAGATTTCTTTTTATTATCCGGCTTACTGATCATTGCCGCTTACGGCCTTTTCACCATCACCAATTTAGCCGGTCGTATTTGGTGCGGCTATACCTGCCCACAATCTTCTTGGTCCTTTGTTTTCATGTGGATCGAAGAAAAAACAGAAGGCTCTCGAAATAAACGTATAAAAATGGATAAGGCTCCAATGAGTCTAGAGAAATTAATACGCCGCGGTACCAAGCATGTTTTATGGTTGTTATTAGCATTAGCAACCGGCCTCACGTTCATTGGTTATTTCTCTCCGGTACGCGAGCTGCTGCCTAATTTATTAACCTTCAATCTCGATAGTTGGGAAATTTTTTGGATTGGATTTTTCACCTTGGCCACCTACCTCAATGCCGGCTGGTTACGCGAACAAGTCTGCATTCACATGTGCCCTTACGCCCGCTTTCAATCAGTCATGTTTGATCAAGATACCTTGATTGTCTCTTATGATGAAAAACGCGGCGAAGGCGAAAAAGGTCGTGGCGCCCGTAAGAAAACAGCAGATTATAAAGCAGAAGGTTTAGGCGACTGCATTGATTGCGAACTCTGCGTGCAAGTATGCCCTACCGGCATTGATATCCGCGACGGCTTGCAATATCAGTGCATTGGTTGCGCGCTGTGTATCGATGCCTGTGATTCGATTATGGATAAAATGGGCTACGAGCCTGGATTAGTGCGCTACACCACAGAGCACGCCTTAGAAGGTGGAGAAACGAATTTCATGCGCCCGCGTTTGATTGGTTATGCTCTGGCATTAAGCCTCATGTGTGCGGGAATGATCTACGCCGTCGTATCTCGTACTGCCTTCGAGCTGGATATCAGCCGTGACCGTGGCGCCCTTTATCAGCTGACCCCTAATGATACGGTGCAAAACACCTATACGTTAGACATGATGAACATGACTCAAAACCAGCGCTCCTATCGCATTCAAATATTCGGCTTAGAAGGCTTAGTCACCGATACGCCCGAGCTGGTTATATTGAAGAGCAATGAAATGCGTTCATTCCCAATCAATATTGAAATAGATCCTGAGAAACTGTCCAACAGTAAGACTAATATTGAATTTGTAGTAACCGAACAAGAGGCGCAAGAAGAGGTAGCTCGTGAAGAAACGCGTTTTATTGCGCCAATTAATTAAGCTTTACTGAACTAAAGTGCGCGCTTTACGTATCTATACTAGCCCCATCGCCGCCAAGTGGTTAAACTTGGCGGCTTCAATTTATTGACCTGCATTAATTTCTGAGATCGCTATGAATTCCCCCTTAAATAAATCTGATGAGCCCTTCACACCTTGGTATAAAGAACCTTGGATGTTTTTAGTGCTTGGCGTTCCTATTATCGCAGTCTGCTGGGGCATGGTCATTATTACCCTAGCCGTTACCGGTAAAGATTCTTTAGTCAGCGATAGCTATTACAGAGACGGCATGGCGTATACCGAAAACAATACCTTTATTGACAAAGCTAAACGCTTACAAGTCAAAGCGGGCATGGTTTATAACCAAGATGAAATTCGCGTAACTATTACCGGTTACCTCGATGAACAGCCTAGCTTCTTGCTTTTACAGCTTATTCATCCAACGCTAGAAACCCGAGATGAATCTGTTATGTTGCAGCAAACCGCTGATGGCAGTTATCTAGGGCTTAGCGAAAATAGCCACCTCGGCAAGCGTAAATTATGGTTACAAAGCCCAGATCAAGAATGGATGCTTAAAGATGAAGCCTTGATTGAAAATGGTAAGCCGCTGACCCTTAGTCAATAAGTACTCGTCCGTTAGTTATAAGTAATGAGATCTAACTCATGAGTCAAAGTCTGTGCTTTCACTGTGGTGAGATTGCCCTTGAGGGCAATCGTTGGTGTTTAGAAATTGATGGCAAAGTACAAACCATGTGCTGCCCCGCCTGCAAAGCCGTCGCTGAAACCATTATTGGCAGCGGCTTGAAAGATTATTACCGTCACCGCACCGCCCTACCCGACGTTTCTCCGCAGCAAAAACGCAGTGCTAATAACGACGTGCGCGACGAATTAAAACTGTACGATGAACCTGCCATTCAGCAATCCTTTGTCCAGCGTTTCGGCAGTTCTAATGCGGAAACGGAGCAAGTTGAAGCCGAAGCCGTTTTGGTTATTTCCGGCATCAGTTGCGCCGCCTGCGCTTGGTTAATTGAGCATCGCTTAAATCAACTAGAACATGTGGTCTCGGTTAATCTCAATCTAACTACCCATCGCCTGCTGATTCGATGGTTAGATGACGAAGTAAAACTGTCGCAAATTTTTGAAGAGATCCACCAACTCGGTTATCAAGCCCACCCCTTTTCTGCCACCGAAGCAGAGCAACAAAGAATTCAAGAAAGCAAAACTGCTTTTCGTCGTTTAGCCGTTGCTGGTTTTGCCACTATGCAAGTGATGATGCTCTCTGTTCCTTTGTACGTGGGAGCAATGCAAGGAATCCTCGCGCAATACGAAGTATTTTTACGTGCGGCCTCCATGCTGTTCGCTACCTTTGTGGTTTTATACAGCGCTCGACCCTTTTTTAGCGCCGCCTTACGTGACTTAAGAACCCGTCATTTGACGATGGACGTGCCGGTATCCATTGCGATTTTATTAGCCTATTTTGCCAGCGTTTGGAGTACGGTGAATCAAGGCCCCGAGATTTATTTTGACTCGGTTTGCATGTTCACCTTTTTCCTTTTGACTGGGCGTTTCTTTGAGATGCGCGCTCGCCATCGCATGACTCAAGCAGGCAATAATTTATTAGACTTGATGCCTTCGGCCGCCATCAAATCGACCCCCGCGGGCGACATTGTCATTGCCAGTTCTGATATTCAAGTCGATGACTTGCTATTAATTAAGCCAGGCCAGCAGATTCCCGCTGACGGCATTATAGAATCCGGCAGCAGCGCGGTCGATGAAGCCGCGCTAACCGGTGAGTATCTACCGATTGATAAGATCGTCGGCGACCGCTTAATTGGCGGCACCCATAATGTTGAAAGCCAGTTATTAATGCGGGTAACGGCGACGGGGGTTGATGCTGAATTAAATACTATTATGCGTTTGATGGATCGCGCGCAACAAGAAAAACCAGCGATTGCGATATTTGCTGATAAGGTCGCCTCACGCTTCGTCGCCGCGGTACTTATTATCGCGACAATCATTGCTATTAGTTGGTGGTTTATCGATCCTAGCCAAGCGTTCTGGATCACCTTAGCCGTATTAGTGGTCACTTGCCCTTGCGCACTGTCTCTCGCCACACCGACGGCGCTAACCGCCGCGACAGCGTCGTTACGCGAACAAGGTTTCCTCATTAGTAAAGGCCACGTATTAGAAGGTTTAAATCAGATAGATCGTATCGTCTTTGATAAGACCGGCACCCTAACCCGTGGTGAGCTGAGCCTCGAGCAAACGATCGCCGCCAGTAATGAGGTTTCATTAACCTCACAACAAGCACTCAAGGTTGCCGCCACTTTAGAGCAATACAGCAATCATCCTATTGCGCGGGCATTCAGTTATGTCGGTCATTTTGAAACCGATAATATTGAACAGGTGACGGGGAAAGGTGTCGAAGGACGCTTGCTTAATATCAACAACGGCGAAGATACTATTTACCGTATTGGTCGTGCTGATTTTGCCTTTCCGCAACAGCAGCTGAGCCCGCCCATTAACGATGAGCGCCAGTGGTTATTATTGGCCGACAATCAGCAACCACTGTATTGGTTTGCACTTTCAGATACTCTGCGCCAAGGCGCAAGCGCGACTATCGCGCAACTTAAAAACTGGGATATAAAAGTTTCAATATTAACTGGGGATCCTAGTGCCCAAGTAGAAGCCGTAGCCACAGCATTGCATATCGATGATGTGCATAAAGGTTTAAGTCCCGCTCAAAAACTCGAGCAAGCTTCAACATGGCAACAGCAAGGTGAGCGCTTAATGATGGTCGGAGACGGCATCAACGATGTGCCAACTCTTGCCCGCGCCGATATCGCCGTCGCCATTGGCCAAGCCAGTGATCTAACCAAGACCAACGCCGATGCGGTGATTACCAATAACAGCTTAGCGACCTTGCTGCATGCCATTAGCAAGGGCAAAAAATCGACCCGCGTTATTCGCCAGAACATTTATTGGGCATTATTGTATAATCTGTTAGCACTTCCTCTGGCCGCGACCGGGTTTATTCCTCCTTGGGCTGCCGCAATTGGAATGTCGGTGAGTTCGTTAATCGTGGTAGGGAATGCATTACGCCTACTTTCTAGCGATAAGCAATTCAGTGACAAACGATTCACCAACAAACAGTTCAACTAGATAAAAGTTCATTAGCCTTAACTTAAGCGAATAAAGATTTTATGGATATTATTTACATACTCATCCCGCTCTCAATATTACTGATCGGCCTCGCCGTCACCGTTTTATTTTGGGCCATTAAAAGCGGCCAGTTTGACGATATGGACTCCCCTGCCCATAAAATCTTATTTGATGATGACGATCAGCTGAAAAAATGATCGAACCTCTCTCGTTAATAACGGCCTTACTACTAGGCCTTATGGGGGCCAGCCATTGTCTGGTCATGTGCGGGGGTATTGCCGCTGCCGCCAGCAGTGCTAGCTCAGGCAAAACAAACATTTCTTTTTTGATGCTATTCAACCTCGGCCGAATTCTAAGCTATACCTGCGCGGGCCTTATTGTTTCTTTATTAGGTCTCTGGTTAGCCGATAGCCATCAAATAGCACAACAAATTCTAAGAAGTATTTCCGGAGTACTGCTCATTTTAATGGGGTTTTACGTTGCTCGTTGGTGGATGGTACTCACTCGTTTAGAGTCTGCGGGAAAATTTTTATGGCAATACCTACAGCCCATCACCCGTAAACTTATTCCTATCAAATCACACCCTCAAGCACTGGCGCTCGGATTGCTCTGGGGCTGGTTACCGTGTGGTCTTATTTACAGCACCCTAGCCTGGGTCGCCGCGAATGCTCAACCCGGCATGGGCGCATTAACCATGTTTTGTTTTGGTCTAGGCACGCTACCAGGCATTCTAGCCGCAGGCGTATTTGCTCGCCAGATTAGTGGCTTCGTTCAGCATAAAAATTTCCGTCAAGTCGCAGGCTTACTGCTAATGCTATATGGTTCTTGGACTATCTTCGCTATTTGGTAAAACAAACACAAAGACCACATGAGAGTTGTTGACAATTTGATTCATGATATCCATTATGACGGAAAATGATTCCTTGTATTTCACACGGTATTTTCTAAGTTAGTGAGGAACAACATGCCTACATCTACTCCTGCCATGAAAATCAGCCGTGGCACTCAGCCACATTGCCAAACTTGCGCACTAAATTCTCTCTGTTTGCCGTTATCGCTTAATGATAACGATATGGATAAATTGGATGACATTATTCGTCGTGGCCGCCCCATTCAAAAAGGTGCGATCCTATTTCAGCAAGGCGAACCCTTCCAGTCGGTCTACGCCGTTCGCACGGGTGCGTTAAAGACATATACCCTAGCGACAGGTGGCGAAGAACAGATTACGGGTTTCCATCTTGCGAGTGAACTTATCGGCCTGTCAGGGTATGACAGTGGTACTTATCCACTAACGGCCAAAGCACTTGAAACGACCACTGTCTGTGAAATCCCCATTTCTCAGCTTGACCAATTAGCCGATGATATGCCAGAGCTACGTCGCCAACTAATGCGCAATATGAGTGGTGAAATTCGTCACGACCAAAACATGATGATGTTATTAAGTAAGAAGAATGCTGAAGAACGTATTGCCTCTTTCTTAGTCGATGTTTCTGAGCGCTTCGTACGCCGCGGCTTTTCCCATACTCAGTTCCGCCTATCAATGTCTCGTGTCGATATCAGTAACTATTTAGGCCTTGCAGTAGAAACAGTTAGCCGAGTATTCACTCGCTTTCAAAAAAATGAGCTGATTGCGACTCAGGGTAAAGAAATTACGTTATTAGATGCCAAGGCTTTATATGCCATGGCAGGATGCTCCGAAGAAGTCCGTCAAGATTGTAGCCATAGTTAATCATTGATCAAGTTGAGCGGTTCATACTGTCGCATTACTGCCGCTCAACTTTGTTAGATTTCGCATAATGAAAACCCTCCTCTTCGTCCTGCAGCCCTCAAACTACCAGCAAAACCCATAGTCAATAGCTAAAACAGTCTTATTCTGACTTTTTTTGCATAAAAATTAGACAACCAGTTCATTCATGCTCTAAGGTATAGAGATTACGGGGCTTTGGCCCGAATAGTGCTCCCTACTAAGGAATACGCTACTTCAAGGAAAGACCAATGGGAATTTGTGCAACAGAGCTCCGCCAATGGGTTATAAAACCAACGCTAAAACGTCTTGGCGTTTATAGTAAGGCAGCAGAAAATTTATTATTAGCCACGGCAGCGCAAGAATCTGGCTTAGGTTCTCACCTGAAACCGGCTGGCCAAAGAGCCTTAGGAATTTATCAAATTCATAGCCTTGCGCACCGCCATATATGGGATGATCACTTAGCCCTTCATAGTGATATGGCTAGCTTGGTCCGTGGTTTAGCAAGCCAGCACGACTTTCTTTCTCAACCTCACGCTGAACTTGCGACAAACCTCTCTTACGCAACCGCAATTGCTTGGTTTATGTATGCCCGCCATGAAAATTTTAGCTTACCTAAAACGAATGACATTGAAGCCTTAGCTGGGCTCTGGAAGCGCTTTTATCACCCTAAAAGTAAGACCACTATTACCGACTTTAGCGAGAATTTTCACCGCTATGTCGCCGAACATGAAGTTGCAGCGTGAAGTGCGCGAGAATAACTTAGACTAAGACTTACTTGTAAACTGCAACTCAACACTAGTTTCCCTTCTTACATTCTGATATAAGAGCAGCCTTCTGCGCTATCAACGCAATTTGGAGTAGGCATGTCGCAACTTTCGTCAGATACATCAGCATCATTAATCGATTCATTAGATCAAGATCAACGTCACGCATTTAAAAAATTAAATAAACGCATTCGACATAACGTTGGCAAGGCGATCGAAGATTACAACATGATCGAAGATGGCGATAAAATCATGGTCTGTCTATCGGGCGGTAAAGATTCCTACGCCATGCTGGACATACTGTTAGCCCTTAAAAAAAGCGCGCCGATTCACTTCGACATTGTTGCCGTCAATATGGATCAAAAGCAGCCAGGCTTCCCTGAACATATACTGCCTGCTTATCTAGAAACGCTGGGGATAGACTTCCACATTCTTGAAAAAGATACCTACAGTATCGTCAAAGAAAAAGTACCAGAAGGCAAAACAACCTGCGCGCTATGCTCTCGCCTACGTCGTGGCAGCCTTTATGGCTATGCCGAAAGCATTGGTGCTAATAAAATAGCGCTAGGCCATCACAGAGATGACATCGTAGAGACATTATTCCTGAATATGTTCTACGGAGCCAAGCTCAAGTCTATGCCGCCTAAGTTATTGAGCGATGACAAGAAAAATGTTGTTATTCGCCCTTTAGCCTACTGCAAAGAGACCGACATTGCTGAATTCGCGCGTTTAAAAGAATTCCCTATTATTCCTTGTAACCTTTGTGGCTCACAAGAAAACCTGCAACGTCAAAATATTAAGAAGATGCTGAACGATTGGGAACTAGAGCAGCCTGGACGGAGTGAAAATATTTTCCGCTCCATTGCCAACATTGCGCCTTCTCAGCTGGCCGACAATGATCTGTTTGATTTTAAAAGCTTACAACAACAGCAACAAAAATCGCACTTGGGTGAGCGCCTGCCCTTGTTCAACCTTGATGTCTCAAGTACTGACGTTGAGGATGATACGGTTATTGAACGTGCGCCGACCGCCATCGAAAATGCGGTGCAAGACTTTCAGCCATAGAGAGTCCTGTCCGGCTTTAGGGTAACGGTAACTTGATACCTCCATCTAAAAGCCGCGTCATATGAATCTCATATTTTCCCGGCCCCATCAGATAGAGCGTCAAACGGAAGCGACGCTCATCGACCATATCTTCCATAATGGTTTCAATCGAGCACGCCCCTGCCATGAGTCGCCCATCTGGTAACGAAAAGCGATAATAACTACCCTCATTTATTTCCTTAATGCTGATCGTCGATAGCGGCGCCGCGCCAATACCTGCAATTCCTTGGCGCAACCACTGTACGTATAATCGATGAGCACCGCCTTCTTCAATTTGCATTAAGCGAATCGTGCCCTGAGTTGTTGCAGAACGCCATGGACAAATTTGCCTCACCTGCTGAATATTCGGTGACATTTTATAAAATTCTTTTATGTTTAAGTCTTCAGCTACGGCGCGGCTAGCCATAGCACTGGCAAAAAACAGGACCAACCAAGGAGCTAGAACCATCGCCAAAACATTACGATACTGCATGTAGACCTCAAACTATCGACGAGTTACTTTAAGATTAGCAGCAATATGGTATTTAGCAGGTTAGAGAACCGTCGTTTTATGTTTTAAAACACGATGCTCACGGAAATAATAACGCCCATGTTTACTTAACTGTTTATTTATCGATTTAGCTCTTTTTTCTTAGCTACAAACTCAGCTATCAAACTTCAATACTCCAGGCGCTTGATACCAAGTTTTCTTATCCCACGCAGGTTTTTGATAATGGATGGCAACGATACAATAACTAACAGCGCCTTTCGGCAAGCGTACTTCAACTTCGTCATCTAGGCGCTTACCCAACAACCCACGCGCAAGCGGCGCATCAACACTAATATAATCATTGGGTAGATCAATTTCATCTTCACCGACCACTCGATAACGGTATAACACCTCTTCGTCATCTTCCAGCTCAATCCAAGCACCAAAATAAATGCGTTCAATATCAATCGGAGGCCGATCGACAACGTCACAAATTTCTATCCGTTTACGTAAAAAACGCACACGACGGTCAATTTCACGTAGACGTTTCTTTCCATAAATATATTCAGCATTCTCAGAACGATCGCCGAGTTTAGCGGCATCAGAGACTTGCTGAGTCACCACCGGACGCTCTTTACGCCAGAGGAAATCAAGCTCGTCTTGTATTTGCACCAGCCCTCTAGGCGTAATCAAGTGCGCACGTCTTGGCAATGGCTTTTTTTCTTTATTTTCGCTCATATCAAACTTTGTCGTATACTTAAGTTAACCCAATAAAACTACTATAACTTACTCCATTGTGAGTGTGTAGAAACAACGATGAAGAGGCTCTCGCCTAAAAGGAATCGCCATCAACCAGCCCCGTCGCCCAGCAGAGAAACATAATAACGAAGAGCAAATTACTGAGCTGCTCGATATTCTCGCAGTTTTATTAGATGAAACACCTCAAGGTTTTTCTGAGCACCAACTGTTAACTTTATTACAGCAGCCCCCTCATACCTTTTTCTCCCGCGACGCGATGCGCGATCCGTTAATTTTATTTCAAAGCCACTTTTTATTATTCCATTGCCTGTATTTATTACGTAAAACATGGCAAGCAAATCAACAGGCCAATTTAACGATATCAGCGCTTAACATTCAGAAAAGCGCCTTTAATTCTTCTTCGCCTTTTGAAGCTATTAAAAGTGATTCCTATAAACCTACGAATCCCATAGTGTCAGATCCATTAGCCCAATATTATTTAGATTGGTCACACTTTTCCTCGACCACCAGCGATGATGTCGATGAACTTCTCAATGGTTTTTGGAAAAAGATGCGAATGCCTCAGCAACAAGAGGAGGTGCAGCAAGCGCTTATGTTTATGGAGCTGGAAAATCCTATTCCATTACCTCAATTGAAAGTACAATACCGACGTTTAGCGCAACGCTATCACCCCGATAAAGGGGGCGATAGTGAGCATTTCAAAAACATTTGCCAAGCGTTCCACCAGCTAAAACAAAATACCCGCTAAATTAACCTACATGACTCGCTATAAGATGAAGGCCTTCTTAATGTTATCTAGATTTATCCGTATTGCTCTGCCACTGTTGTTATTATCTATCAGTAATATCTCGCACGCTCTGGTCGTCTTGCAATACCATCATGTCGATGAAGAAAGTCCTGCTTCCACCAGTGTCAGCCCTGAACAGTTTTTACAACACATGCAACTCATTGAAGACTTAGGCTTAGACGTTGTCGATCTAGAATTAGCTAGCCGCCAGATACTGTCGAGAAATGCCCCGCAAGCCAAATCGAATACGGCAACAAAACCGCAGGTTGCCATCAGTTTTGACGATGCCTATTATTCAATTTTCGCCAACGCCTATCCTGAGCTGAAACGCCGCAACTGGCCTTTTACAATTTTCGTTAATACTCAAGCAGTGAATGAAAAAAATAGAGACATTATGAGCTGGGCGCAGATAAAGCAGCTGGTTGCGGATGGCGTGAGCATTGCGAATCACTCCGTCAGTCACGCCCACTTACCATCTGTTCCAACAGACATGACATTGCCTCAATGGCTGGATCAAGAAGTATTAACAGCACAGCAAGAGTTACAACAGCGTCTTGGTAAAGTAGGCAATATGTTGGCCTATCCTTATGGTGAATTCACCCTAGCCATGACCCCTTGGCTAGAAAAACACAACATGCTGGCGTTCGGACAACAATCTGGGCCGATTGGTGCTTTGAGTCATCCGCAAGCCCTATCACGATTTCCTGCTTCAGGCATCTACGCCGATTTGAACAGCTTAAAAACTAAGCTATTAAGCTTGGCCTTACCGGTTGATAAATTTCAATTAAAAGACCCCGTAATCAATAGCGACAACAATCCACCAAAGTTAAACCTAGTATTATTAGACAGTGATTATAATGCTAAAAATATACAGTGCTTTGCCAGCCAGCAAGGTACGATCGAGACTCAAGTGCAGCGTGTTCGATCTAAGCGTGTATTATCAACACAAGCCGCACTGCCGTTAAGCAACAAGCGCGCACGTTACAACTGCACGGTGATGAGTAACCAGCCGGGACGATTTTATTGGTACTCTCAGCCTTGGCAGATGCACTAGTTCCATTACCG
>Ga0105356_10000213_pt1 | contig 51206 bp, 88 predicted proteins | sample GOMGulsemesocosm_3_FD_83502 | JGI IMG/M metagenome (GOLD analysis project Ga0105356, IMG submission 83502) | Methane-oxidizing microbial communities from mesocosms in the Gulf of Mexico - GOM9D Gulf of Mexico | ecosystem: Environmental > Aquatic > Marine > Cold seeps | place: Gulf of Mexico...
CGATATTGTGTACATTCTCGTTTTTCCATGTTGAACGTAGCTACTCCTAACATCACTTAAAATCAACTCCGTAGCTACTGGGGTTTCGTCACTGGATGTTGTCCAAGTCGTTCCTGACACATGAGCTATAGTTGATGCGGCGTTAGCGCCTATTTCGTAAGTTGGTGCTAAAGGAATAAAAGCGTGGTCGGACTCGCTCCACGTTGCTAAATCCCCTTCCTCCCATTCCTGAATATCAAATGATTTACGCATAACCCAAGCGCCTAGGCTTCCGCTAGCTAGGTGGGTGTTCGCCCATGAGGCTTGCGTTGCTGTTAAATCCGACATCAATATATAATCATAAGCCCTACCATTCTCATTAACCGTGACGGACGCGCCAATTACTGGATCTAAGGCTGATAGGCTGGCTACTGTTGCGGTCGGGGTGAATACTAAACTTCTCTCCCTATGTAGCTTTTCCTTTGTGGAATACTCCCAAGTTGTGGCGGCGGTGATTATTCTCCACTCCTCGTAGTCATTACCAGAGCCGATACCCACCACTACCCCGTCGATTAGATTGGTTAGCGCCTCGGCTTCTGCGGTATCAGCGACACCGATAAACGTAACTGCATCGTCTGACGCGCCACTAGAGCCTTCTCCATCATTAATAACATAAGACCAGTACGTAGTGTCTTCGCGAGCTATACATCGACCTACGTATATCATACCGTCTAACTCCGATGGTACTACCATTGTTCTTGCGGAGGATAGATTTACTGCGCTAGTAGAGCTTGACTCTACGAATTGCGGCAACAGCCCATAAAATTGACCCGTTGCGGCATCTCGATATATTTCAACTGAAACCGCCTCGTCTGTATCAACTAAATCAGCATCCACAATACTTACTAGTATTCCATCCTGCGCAGCATCGTAACCCCATGATATTTGATATTGGTCTTTAGCTATCGATAGGTTGTCTAAGTCGAGAGCGGTTAACGCCTGCCCCTGAGATGTCATATATAGGATATCTATGTCTGACGCTGCGGCGTGATTGTACTCTGTGATATCACCAGTTGAAGATATTGAGCGGTAAGTTGTCGCCTCAACGTCCAGTCTGCGACTCCCACCGTTAGAGATTTGACCGCCAACTATTTGCCACCCCTCGTTACTGATATAAGTTACCAATGATGATATTTTTGATATCTCAGTAGGTAATCCAGAGACAGACGCTTGAGACTGGGTGCCGTGATGATTAATTCTATTAAACGAGTCTGACTGAATATCTAGTGGATCGTAAATGGTCGATAGCATGGCGTTATCGACTGTTACGTTATCTATCGCGGTGTTCACTTCGCTAATTAATTCGTTCACAGCCCTTTGTGAGTGGGCTACTACTGTGCTAGTGCCTGATTCATCATCAGATATCAAATTAGATAATGCGCTGTTAATTTGCGTTGCTACTTGCGATTCGGTTTGCCCGCTCAACGGGTCTGTTGATGCGGACTGCCCCGATGATAGTGAAGTGTATGACATGATTGTTTTCCCCTATTGTGTTTAGCCCTCTCCGACTGAGTAAGATTATAGCACAATAGGGGGTTGACGATTACCGCAATATGCGACCGAACCCGCAGTAATCAACAGTTACGCCGCCCGTAACACCCGTAGCAACAACTCGATAAGCTGCTATATCGCCGTATCCGTTTGGCTGCGGTCTGTCTGGATCGTATGCGTCTACAGCGTTAAATAATCCGCTATCCATAGTTTGCCACACCTCGTCAGGCGGTAGCGTTGCGCTACCTTGGACGAGGAACGTACCACCTGTTGGTGTTACCTTGTTGCCTCCTGCGTCGCGAAGGATTGGTGGGTTAAATGTGAATACCGCGTACTCCATTGGAATTAACCGCGTATCAGACGCACCGCTTACGGTTTGGTCTAAAAGTTTAAATCTCTGTGTTTGTGCTGACATATTTTTATCTCCATAAAAAAAGGGAGCCTAAATTGGCTCCCTGTATTTTATCACGATTCTTTACTTGCCTTTGGCTTAGGCTTTGGCTTAGGCTTTGGTTTTGGCTTCTCTTCTATCTCGCCAACCTTTGTAACCTTTGGGGTGCCAGTTGCGATTAAGTCTTTCTCAAATGAGTCCTTAAACCTGACATCAATAATTTTCAACCCTGCATCACGCGCAAGTTTCTTGACGTCTTCGTTGTAAATTAGGTTGGCGGGCATTTCTAGTAACCAAACTTTACTTTGCTTGCTTTTGAATTTTCCAATCAATGAGTTATTCATTTATATTCACCTATAAAAAAGGGGCTGCAATAGCCCCTATGTAAATTTATTGTTACTACTAAAGAGTGGTAACTAGCACACCAGCGGTATCTTTTACGTCAGTAGCAACGCGATCCCAGTTTGTGGCTGTAGCTAGAGCTGCATCATTAGGTGAGCGACCACCATTGGCAACGTCCCACGTGTAACCTTTCATGCCTAGATTGAAGTCAAACTCGGCCTTCATGGTGCGCTCAACGTTAACTTTGTCGATAGCTTGGTCATGATAAACTTCGTAGTTACCATTATCTTCTAGTAATATAGCGCCGCGAACAAGGCCTAATTGATGGTAGTGATGAACGCCAGCCGAAACAGCATCAACAACAACCAAGCTAGGACTATCAGTAACGATAAGTGGGCGACCCGCAGAATCAGCAACAATTGATACCGAACCGAACTCAAATAGGCGCTCTGCATTCTGTAGATTGGCATCGATAATGTCAGTCTTAGACGTAGAGTGCATAACCCACGCAGCGATTGCAGAAGAGCGATCTCCAAACTTACCAGCGCCAGCGTTTAAAGCTCGTAACGAAGCCTTACCGCTTGTGGCTACGTGTACCAAATCAGTTACAGCGCTAGTAGCAGCAACGTAAGACGCGATAGCAGAGTTCAGCATATATTGCATAATACCGACTGCAACTTGCTCACCGAAAGCCATACCAGCTTGCTCAGGATCCTCTTGAATCCACTTGAATTGCGTAGGAGTAACGCGCATCAACGCAGTACCACCGCCAACTTTTACGCTAGCTTCTTGTAATTGCTCTAAATCAACAGCAGTTAAATCACCAGTTGCGCCAGAGTCGCGGTTGATAACGATATTAGCGATAGAGCCGAATAACGTATCGTAATCATAATCACCGATATTGCTACCAGCGCTTAGTGTGATAGTGCCGTTTGACGCACCGTTAAAAAGGTCGACTTGCTGACCGATTACTTCTGTAGCAGCGCTGTAAGCGAAGCTATTGAAGATTTGCATGTTTGCTGTGCCCATTAGTTTAATTCCTGTATTTTATAATTAAGTATTAAGATGCGTGGCTTTTCTTGATTTTAGCTGTCTTTTCAGCCCTGCTCATTTCATTCCACGGCTTGTTCAGGTCTAACGCAGCACCGCCTTGTTGTCCCCCTTGTGCGCCAATGCCCGCTTTGGATTGTGGCTTTTTGGCTAGCGCTGCAAATAGGGACTCCCCTTTCAGCATTTCTGTGTTTGCTTCTAGATTAAATGCAACTGCTGCGCCACTGGCGTCAGTCATTGCAAATTGTCCATCTGCCTCTACAATACGTTGTCGTAACAAGATTTCTGCCGCTGCTCGTGCTTCATCACTAGCGAATGCACCTGCTAGTTGTGACGCCATTTCACCGATTTTTGCATCAGTGATTGACTTGCGTAAGCCGCTTAGCTCATCGTCTTTAGCTGCTAATGAATCTAAAACTTTTTGATGCTCAGCTTCTTTGATTTCTTGCTCAAGTTTGTTTAATGCGCTTGTGTTGTTCGATGCTTTCAATCGTTCGCGTTCAGCTTCCAAGTCGTCTGCCGCTTTTGCTTCTGCTAGCGCTTGTGCTTGCGATGCTTTTTCATTGGCGTCAGCTTGAAAACTATCAAACTTTTTACTTAATTCAGTGAGTTGACCTTGATTGCGATAAGTCGCTTTTGTCTGCTCTGCTAAATCTTTGTGCATAAAAACGGTTGCGCCGCCTTGCTCGAATGGTACGAATGAATCTTTAGCTTCTTGCGGAACGTCCGCTTCGTTGCTGTATTGTAGTTGCATGTGTTAGACCCTAACTAGTTGCATGTATGTTGTAAGTGTCTATTATAGCATACAACTAATTAGTGGTTATTTTGACCAATTACATTTCGAGCTCAGCCAGTATTACATCAACCTCTTCTTTTAGTATTCCTCCGTCACGCATCTGTCTCAAGCCCTCTTGCTTTGATATTAACGTTGTGGTGACGTCATTGGCGATAGCCTTACGCTCCTCAGGGTCTAACTTACTTTGGTTGAATTCTTTATTGATTACTAGCTCATATTCAGGTTCTTTATTTGATGTGGACATAAACCCAAAGCAGATATCGATTAGCATTTTATAGCCCTCTTCGATAGAGTTGGCGATATTGACCAATGCGCGTAACTGCTCTGCTGATTTAATTTTAGTTGTACCTACTGCCTCCTCCGTTGCCTCACTGGTATCAAACGAGCCGCCGAAAGCTTTAATCTCTTTCTGGTTAGCTTCTAGGTATTTGAAATAATACGAGTTGTCAGCTTTGTTTTCTAGGTAGCTAGCCGTAACGCCAGCGGGTAGATTAATACCACCACTTGAGCCAAGCTTGATAGCCATGGTGCCGCCATTCATCTTCTTGTACGCGTCTATCATGTCGTCACTATCCCAACCCGTAGTTACAGGAGTTGGTTGTGCATCACGATGTAGCACTTCCTTTAAGTCAGCGTTAACTTGGTAGCGTGAGATTGTTTTTAGTACGATAGGGTGAATAACACCATAGTTAAGTGGCATTTCACTAGAACAATATGGACGGTCTGTAACGATGTAGTGCGGGATATGCATCATCGGCGCGCCTTTGTATTCAGGGTAAACCATTTCGCTCCTCTGCTCGATGCCGTCGCTATCAATAGTAATTTGCTGTTGATAGTAGTGGCCGTTTTCGTCAAGACCAAGAATTAGCGCAGTTGAGCGTGACTCACGTGCTAGCGTTTGCTTATTTACGTGCGACGTATGCTCGATTAGTTTTGCGTATGATAGCTGCTTGATGCCGTTAATCATCTCGTAATCCCAATCGAATACAGACTCACGCGGGTAGTGCCTAATATAAGCCTGTGCGCCATCGTAGTCAGCTAAAAGGAAGTGGCTACCCATTTGCATAACCTGATAGGCTGTAGCTCTCATGGACTCTGACAGTGTTGTGTTGGCACCATCGGAATTGTACATTAGATATTCAATTTCGCTCGGTAGGTCATCAGTAATAGCGGGCGTTTGCCACATTGCACCACCTAAGCTAATTAGTGTTGCGCCTGCTACCTCGTCAAATTCAGCACGCGCCTTGAATCGATTATACCTAGTAATTGCGCCTTCGCTTGTGGTATCGGTATCACTAGGGTGCGGTAGGTAAATTAATGAATTAACACTATTCTTTACTTTGTGCTCACCACCTACAGCGTCACGTATTTTTAATAATTCGTCTTCGTTTTCTGTGTACTGCACGTGTTTTACGTGCATAACTGCGTGTGTCATGTGATAAGCCCTGATTAAGTTTAGGTAATTATATCATTATTAAGTGTTGACATAATATTGTGAGCTGTTAATATGGTTACATCTAAAACGAAGGAGAATAAAAATGAAACATACAGGAACATTGGTGTCACATAAAAAAGAAGTAATCATGGCTGCGGTGGCCGATATGCGAAAGACGATGAGCTTAGCCGAGATAGAGGCCTTGGTTGGCCTCAGCGCGCCAACGATATGTAATATAGCTAACGGCTCAGTGTCGGAAAGAACCGCGCTAAAAATCATTGCGGCAGCTAAACCGAAACAGGAAAAGAAGGTGGTAGCGCTAAAAATGCCAGAGCTAAACAATGACCTGTCGGATATCGCTATCGCGCACAAATACTGCCAAAAGGCCGATAACGCATCAGCGGCTGGTCACTCCTTTAAGTTGAGTTTTGACGAGTATAAAAACTTGATATTGCAAAAGTTTTGTGCGTATACCGACATTAAAATGACGAGAAGCGGTAAGGGGGCACAAGCACAGACCGACATCACTATCGACCGAGTGGACAACAGTAAGGGTTATGTCGATGGTAATGTCGTTGCATGCTGCTTCGCTGCTAACCAATTAAAAGGTCACACCGAGAGCCCTGCAAACGCACTAAACATTAACGGCGCGCTTATGGTTCTTAATCGAGCTAAGGCACTACTGGAGAAACAAAAATGATTTACACAAACAATCTAAGCCGCACCCAATACCGCAAATCAGCTAATCACAATTACGCTGAATACCGTAGCGATAACGGTGCATGGAAATTGAGCGCATCGGTCAGTAATGATGAACTAGATGACATTAAACGATTTAAACAGGATTTTAATAATGGGTAACGAAACGGTAACACTGAACAAGGCAACGTATGACTCAATGAATAGAGAGATTGAGGAATTAAAAGAACTGGTTATTGCAGGCGCGTACAACCTTACTTTTGAGTACGTGTACATTAAGGATATAACCGATGTATTCCTAATGCCGCCACGCGGTGATAATGGCCTTTCAGAGCGCGAAGCGAGTCAAAGACTGAGAGACTGCACCTTTAATCATAATGTATCTATAGCTAGCTTAGGTGATAGTCTGGATGAAATTCAAAAGCGTCAATCTGAACTAAAGTGGGCGTCAGAAAAACGCGAGCAAGACGCTAAAAGTGCCGCAGATAAAGGAATAGAAGAAATGATGGAGCTTTGCGACAAGGAGCGAGAGCTAGCAGCGAAGGCGTCAAAAAAATTAAAATCAAAACTACCGGGGTGGTTACAATGGTAAATAAACAACAAACAATCAAAGAATACGCAGACGAACTGGTCGGTACAAGTTACGGCAGTAAAGCAGCATTAGCTCGAATGATTAATAAGGCTCGGCAGCAGGTTGACCGCTGGGTAAAAGTTAACGGATTGGTAATCGACCACAAGATATATACGCCATCACAAGGTCACTTTAACGAGGTTACCACAATAAACGGTAAGCCTTACAAAATGGTATTTGATGTCGCGGGTTACTTACCATGAGTCGCAACTCAAAGCAATGGGTGCAAACGTTCGCATTGGCGCTAGTATTTAGCGTTACTATGCTGGCGTTACTTTATTAACACATACAGAGGTGGCAGGATGAAAATTAACAAGGATTACGTCGGTGATTTTATTATGTTTATTCTAGCCATCACGTTTCTATGGATGGTATTATGAAAACATTTAAAGGATGTAAATATGTAATCACCGCGACTGGTGAGGTTGTTGAAGCTGAACTTAATTCGCTGTCAATACTATTCGCGGTTGGCATCGATGGCGCGTACTACAGAAGCGAATTCACAAAGCTCATCATGGACGATAAGCCTTGGAATGGTGGGAATGATGAGCATGTCGGCATGTCAATGCAGATAGCTAACGACGCAATACGTAAAATGATTAGCCATCAATAACCCTAAACGCCTTATCGGCAATACCACTTTCGCGCAACTCATCGAGCGTCAGTGGTCGGCCTGTTATGTCAGTAAACTTACTGATATGCAGCTTCCCGTCTAGAAACAATCTAGCGCCAGTAACACCCAAGCTCGACTCCACAAACGCCCTAGGCTGCATACGTAAAAATTCATCACTAGCCATATCTGAACGCACCTTTTGCACACCGTAACGCTCGTCTTTATTGCCTTTACGCTTAGTCGAGTAATCGTATTTGTCAGACGTGCCTTGTGTGGCTGGTTTTGTTCCATGTAGCGGGTCGATGCCTTTTAGTCTAATCAAATAAACGCTACGGCAGTTCATGTGCAACGGTATGCGCGGGTAATTCTTTTCGTCTAAATCCCACTCTTGCAGGTTAAATCTCATGCACGTTTTAGTTGTACGGTTATCCATCACTGCATAAAAAATACGCGTTTCTGCAATGTCTTTATTAGCTTGATACATTCTATCGCGAGCTGAGTTTGAATAATGACTAACGCCAGTGCGTACTAGTGTAGACGCCTGATTCTTTGTTACGCCGTCAAGTATGCCGCCGCTGTATGTTTTTGTGCTGCGATTGTACGTGCCGCGAATGTTGCGCGTAATCTCTTGGTTTGTTAGTCCTGCGCCGTAACCAGCGTCAATCTGGCCTATTATCGCGCGACTAGTTGAATCGATATTGTTGCGCACGAAATCAGCCCACACGCCCGACCTAGAGCTAGCACCACTTGATAGTACCATTGTCGCGGCGTTAGCATAACCTATCAGCGTCTTGTCTTCTGGAATAGCAAATGATGCGCCTAGGAAATCATCGTAAATGTCGTTAACGTGGGCAACGTCTAGCGCGGTCATGTGTTGCATTTGCTGTGTAATCAACTCAAATTCTGGCTGCATTAGCGCTTTGATTGACTCACGGATACGCGCACGAATAGCGTTGCGTTCGGATTGATTTAGTTGCTGTAGGTTGCCAAACTCTTCGATAATTGCAGGTAGGGATTTTGCGAACTCATTGTATGGTACGCCAATGTGTTGATTGATAAGCTGTGACGCGAATCGTGACAAATACACCTCGCGGCGTACAAGTGATTCAATGATGGTATCTTCGTTTGGAGTAGCCATAAAAAAGCCCTATTGTTTATATAGGGCTATTATAGCATTATGTTTGTTTAGGACATCAAGCCCCAGTCTTCTTCGCTTAACTCTTTCGTTGTTAAGTTCAATCTCATAGCTCCCCCTTGATTACATCTGGATCGAATATGAGCAGCCACATTAAACAGAACTCATTCATGCTGTCTGCGCTAATCTTTACGGCGTTTCTTATTTCGTTGTCGGATTCCTTTCTTCCGATATACACGCCGCCGTCACCCACCACTGCGGCTAATTCATGAGAGTAAACACCTTGAACTTCTCTGTCATTCATTACGTACCCTATCTCGTCACTCATTGACTTTTCTCCTTAATCATTCTGACAATATCATCAAGCTCTTCTCTTTCCGAAACATGCTCAAGGATGAAGTTGGCTTTAGCTGTGATTATACTCCTTTCCAGCCAAGCGACCACTTCGCTACCACCCTCTGAGATATCGATTAATTGTTGTAGAGTGTCTACTTGTACGTCTAATGCTTCTAGCTTATTCATTTCTTGTCCTCTATTGATTTACAGATAAATGACACGGCGACAAACATATTGCTAATCAAACCGAAATAGTCATCCACTGTGAGCGCGTACGGGACAAGCAACCCGGCAGCTATCAATAATGATGCCGCTGAACACTTCATAGCTTAACCTCGGCAGTAACCGTGCAGTGAAAGCCCCAAGTCGACACCGGGGTTGGTTCAGCCATCAAATCAACCATTAGCGCGAAATCTGTTTCTATTTTAAAGTCGGTGGCGGTTAGCCCGGTGTCGTCATGAAATGCAGTCACCAACTGCTTAACATCATCCTCTAGCTTGGCTTTCTTTTCTTGTAGTGTCATATTAATCTCCAATTAAAAAACCAGCTTATCACGTCCGTGTGATATGTCAACTATTTAATTGGCTTATCCTGATTGCCACCGAATCTAGTTAATGCAACCTTGGCAATGCTACCCATATGCGGAGCCGCAAAATAGAATCCTAGTATCAACATCATGGCACCTGTCATTGATTGCGCATCGGCACTTATGACCGCAGCACTTGCCATTAGCTGTTCTGGATTCTCGACCCATACGGCAGCTATCAATAAACCCTTAGCAATCAAGTATTGAATCAACCAGACAGCCGTAATCATAAGCGCAAGAAAGCGCCTAGCTAAATTCTGACCCTTGGTTGACTCCATCCATCCGATAAGGAAGCTAGCGGCCTGAGCCTTCGCCTTGGCGCCATCCTCAGCCTTTTCTTCATCGGTATAGAATAATTTATCAATACCATTGGTAACACCGCTCACAACGCCGTCAAGCGCCTTGTCGCTACCAAATAACCTACCCCAAAAACTCATATTACTAACCCCACTGATTGAATGATGGTAAAACCGTTGCTGGTTTAATTAATGGATATTTCTTGGCGATAAAATAACCACACGCATCGATAGGATGGTCGGTGTCGCTTGTCTTGTCCGGCTCGCCATTTTTGTTATACGCTTGCTGCTCAAATGCTTCTACTGTTAATGGGCACTTATCAGGATTAACTAGATACCTACGTAACCCATCAGCATTGCAAAACATGGCGTTTACCGCGTTTATTCTATCCCTAACTCTAGGGTTTGATTTATCCACAACAACCCTGAACCCAGCATTACGAAGTAGTGTCAAGTCTGTCTCACTTGCATTAACAGACTTTCTGTTGTTGCCACTAGAATCTGGATAAACGTATATTTTAAACTTCTGAATATATCGACCTGTAGCGACGTCGTACTTCCAGTATTTGTCCTGAATTAGTCGTATCATTTCCGGTGTATCAAACGCACCCATTATCTCATCAACCGCATGAGCCTCACCGCCTCGCTGGACGTGTGTTACCGCTGACATCTTACCAACGTTAAAATCCATACCTATATGCAGTACGTCGCTACCTTCGATTACTTCTGTAGACTTGTTTAGCTTGCGGTCAAACTGGTGATACACGATACCGCTGGTCAGATTGGTAAATTCACCATTGATATACGCGTCAATGAGGTTTGATGGGTAAGTGGTGCGTAACGTATCGACGTAATCACTAGGCAAAAATGGATTAGACAGTGTGCTAGCCTGAATCATTTCATAACCAGCTTTGGGCGTCTTCTTCCAGTATTTGTATACGAACTTAAACCCTTCCGGCGTAGTGTAAACTGACACGCGGTTAAATGGATTGTCGATACCTTCCGGTGATTGTCTGTTACGCGCTATAATCTTTATCCACGCATCTAACGCCTTCTCTTCCTTGAGCGTATCCAATTCATCAACGTGCGCACGGTACGTTTGATAACCAATGATTCGAGCCGGATTATCTAGCGTACGTAAAATGAAATCACCCATCTGACCGTTGCTGGTATAGATGATGTTCTCGGATTTGTTGTACTTGTAGCGAATGCCGTACTGCTGTAGTTTCTCCTCCATCCGTGGAGCCATGATTAAGCGCACCAAATCATAAGTAGGCTCATACAGCCCGATAAGCGCGTTGGATGATGAGCACGCGTCCATGAAGGCTTGGTTAGCCATCGTCTCTGATTTACCTGTACCAAACCCGCCAACAAAAGCGGGGTGCTTACAGGTCAGCGCATGGAAGTCTGCTTGTGGCTGCGTAGGCCTTATCTTAACCGTTCGCACTGGTCACAACCTCAATCTCAATCTTGCCGATAGTTTGGTTGTCGCCCTCTACTTCTTTCTCGCCCCACATTTCAGGTGAATGCTTAGATATCAAGAACTTAGCAGCCGCAACATCTGGCATGATTTGCTTTTCCATGACTTCTACGCGTGCGACTTCGCCGTTTTCTCTAACTGTTTTGGTCTCTTTGAAGCCGTAGCCTTTCGCGCGCTTAACTAACGAGCGATGACACATTGAGGTTAGGTTGATATTAACTTCATTCTTTGCGCGTGACATTGCCGGGTATCGATCAATCCAACCGCCAAGGGTTGACTTGTCTATGCCAAAAAATGCTGCAATCTCAGGATGGCTACAACCGATAACGGCGTAGTTAGCGTAATGCTCGGGATGATATGTTGCGTCGTACTTTTGATTTACGTGCTTAGTCTCGCCTTCCGGATTGTCTTCGCGAGATATTACTTTTCCATCTGCCATTAATAGACCCTATTATTTGACTGTGCCGGACTCCGGCTAATAGGGCATTATATCATGACAATAAAAAGCCCCGATTAAGGGGCTTGTGAATTAGTGCGCTTCTTTGTCATTAACGTGCTTATCGAATAGCTTTTTATGTCTGCGCGAGAACCTTGCCACCCAAGCCACCGCCGCCGCAACCAGTACAGTAATCGTTACGTGATAAAAATCAGAGGCGGCGACCACTAAAAGTGGGAGGAAAAGCAATGAAAACGCAACCATAAAGAATGCTACTATGCCATCTGAGTAGTAGAGTCCGCATCTTTCTTTGTAATTCCAAGCTCTTGAATCGCTCTCCTCGTACCCGAACAGTTTCCCGAATACGTAACTGTTTACCGCGCTAACCCTGCCAACCTTCGAATCATCAATCCAAGACCAAAGCCACTGAACGTACCAGCCAAGAAGGTAAGTAGCGAACCAGCAAGTAGAGAGAAGGATACCGACAATAAAAGCGATACCGTAAGCGTTAATTTCATTCATTTTATTTCCTTTTGATTAATTGAGTGCCTACAATATCACACGCACACCACTTGTCAACACCTTATTTAAATTAAACACAAAAAAACCACCCTAAGGTGGCGAAAACTGCTGCTTACTAGCTGCCAGTTATTTTTTTTGGGATTCAACAATCTTTTCTAGAAGTTGGTTGGTCTTTGCTTCTTGGGTCGTTGTTTGGTACATGTCGGCGGCAAACATCAACAGCAAACCACCAACAAAACTGACCGCTAGGGTGCGTACACTTTTACGCATTTCGTTAACGCTATCAGTGGTAAATGAGTTACGCATAATTGCCTCGTCATGCTCGTCTGTTTTGGACTCGCATTTTATCACTCGTTTATCTAGCTGATTAAGCTCAATACGCATTGACTCACTAGTTGCCATTGACTCTGCGATTTTATCTAGGGTCGACTCCATCTTTTCCATGCGCCTGTCGCTATTTTCGTTTGCCTGCGTCTGAACCGCTATGAAACTGGCTATCGTTTGTTCGTCGCTCATATTTTACCGTCTGGATTATCAAAAGTACTATCACGTATGATACCACAACACCAATAAACGCAAACGCAAACGCTAGAAACGAGATAAAAAAGTCCATTTGTTATCACCACCATTGCTGACGCTATCTCGATTGAGAAGTATATGTTTTTCCAGCTCAACATATTGTTTTGTTTTATGTCCACTAATAAGTAATACATATCAGGATGAATCATTATAGCATTGAATATGCCTGATACTGACATTGATAGGCATAGTAGCAATGCGAAAACTCGTTGTAACCCTCTTCTCGGAATGATTAGCAAACAGGCTATCGAGGTGGCAATGTATGTGAATGCTGCGACCGTATTGGCTAATCCGTACAGGTACTCATGTACGTAATCCATTGCGGGTGAGGACACAAAAAAGCCAGCGGTTAAACTGGCAATTAAAATTAAAAGCAACCGCATATTATGGCTTATCCGGTGGTGGTCTGGTTGTGCCGTCGCCGCGTTTATCTGCCATCAATCTATCCTCTTTTGAGTGGGACTTAATTGTATCATAGAATGCAAGCGCCACTGAGTAAGGTAGCACTACGGGGGCGAGCGTCACGTTAAGCCAGATAGATTTACCGCGCGGGTACCTGTACAGAATCCACGCCACCAGTGCGCATGAGCCGATAATGTATAGTAATAATAATATTAATGCTGTAATCATCTTTTGTTCCTCTTGATTTCTTTTTCGTAGTTAGACGCTTCGTTAAGCCAGTAACTCGTTAGCTTTTCGTGCTTCTTCGTAACATTGTCCTGCTTTACTTTCGTAATACCCTGTCATTATTGCCCCTTCAATTTAATATCTAGTATCGGTGATTCTAACAGCTTTTCAACTACACTTTCACCCGGTAGCGTTCCACGTACCAATGATAGCATTGTGTCCTTGAGGCTTGCTCTTATTGGCTTAAGGTACTTAATGTGCCATTCGACAGCCGTTACGCCACCGCTACATATCTCCGACCCAGCCAGCACAACGTTATCATTTGATGATACGTCGTGAGAATACACCTTTACCTCCTTGCCTTCCCATTCCGAATCGCCCCAGCCATCGATTCTACACATCGTACCAACTGGCGGTAACTCGCCATTGTCTTTCATTTCTTGTGTGAAGATTGGTTTTATCGTTTCAATCTTTATCGAGCCTGATGGCATTGAGTTGAAAACGTCTTTAAATGCGGCAGCCTCGGCTTCTGCTTCTTCATGAGAGTAGCCAGAAAAAACCTTCATGTCAATTAGTTTGGTTCTTTCGCTTGGGGTTTCGGTTGTACCCTCGCATGACCATTCGCAACCCTTCTCACCGACTGAGAATGTGTAATGCTCGCCATTATTACCGTTTTGACCGATAGCATCGATACGGTTATTGGTAGGCCATTCAATAGCTGTCAGCGGAGACGAAAATGTAATATCGCCACTTTTAATTCTACCGATTACCTCATCATGCAACGGGTGGTCAGCAATCGACACTGCGACCGCAGCGACACGCTTACTCACATATTCATTACGCGCCATTTCGACAAGCTCAAGCTCCGTGAATTTAGCGGTTTTTGTTACGTAGCGTTTTTTGTTATTTCTGTCATCGGCGTCATTAAAGTCATCGCCATCGGTCGCCTCGATTAAAAATAGCTCGCCACTAACGCCAATAAACTTATCACCGCCCTCAAACTTATGCCCTGCCTTCCAAAACCAGTCAAGCGTTGGGTAGCCGCGACTGGATTGGTCGTCTAGGTTTAGGTCTGAAAAATTATCAATCTCACACTCATTGATATCATTGACATCCCTATCGCCCCACGTGATAGTCATATTTTTACGTGAAAACATTGCGAATTTCCTGCGATGAAAGCACCAATGTAAGTCACTCGCATCTTTAGTGTTTTCTAATGTTAATTTATTATCTTTACCGCGCATGTTATTCTCCTAGTGCCAGTTTAATTTTGGTTTCGAGCGCCGCCATCCTACTTACTGCCATGCAGCGAGCCTCCAATAGCGACTCACACTCACGGACAGCATCTAGACATTCGCGACTTGCTAGAGCAGAGATCAGCCCTTCAATTGTCATATGGTACGTGGTATTGCACAGCTTTTCTTCACCCGGAATCTTTGCGTCATCACCAGCGATAGACACTTCATGCAACTTGTATTGGTGCGCGTCCGATGTTATCGCGTATTTATCTAGCTTAATCATATTATTTCCCCTTTGATAGTTTAATTGTGTATTTTACCTGTGAGACGCTAAGGTCTAACGCCTCACCAATAGCATCGTAAGACATTTTTCCGACCAGTGCAAGCACTTTATCTGCTCTTTTTAATACTGAGCTTCGGCGCCCTGAATTGAACTTTTCCGAAAACTGCGGGAAGTCGCTATTAACTCTAGCCATAACGCGATGCTTGCACACGCCAAATTCAGTTACTAGCTCTTCGATGGTGCCACATTCACGAACCATGCGACCTAGTCGTGCGGTAGAAATTGCAGGCGTACGAACGAATTTGCAATACTCAGCTGGAAAGTCACGCGCAACACGATATTTAACAAACGATATTTTCTTGTCCCACATGCGACACAGGTCATCGTAAGTACTTGCCTTGTCGATACATTCTTTTGCGTACTTGATTGTTACCGGATTAAGCCAATCGATAAACTTGCCCTTGCCGCCCCTTTTCATTACAAACATTATTCCCATGCTCCCTTGTATTTCTTATTAAACTTTACCGCAATCTTATACACATGATTCAATGTACAGCCCGCGTATGATGCAATTTGTTTTGCTGTAAGTGTTGGCGATATAATATCCGCAACCTCTTGCTGTGACAGGTTGCATTTGACCCTCAATTCATCAAGTATACCGCCGTACAAATCCATATTGCGACTAAGTGTGCCCCTGACACTATTCTCGCTCTGACCGACCAACACAGCCAGAGAATTCATCGAGAAGCTTAGGTCATTATCGATATGCCACGCAATAGCATCAACCGTTTGCTGATTTCGCCATTGCATACAGCCACCGCTAGAGCGTGACACTTCCATTACTTACACCACTGTCTAACGTATGCGTAACGGTTTTCGCACAGAGACTTTATGGCTTTATTTTTGGCTGTTATAGCCGCGCCAAGCGCCTGTACGTATGATTCTTCTGCCAATTCGAACTGATGTTGCCGCTCTTGCTTTAACGCCTTTAGCGCTAGGTCTTTACATAGTTTCATTATTTGTTACTCCAAGTGTTTTCTCGTGAGTTAAATTCTTCTGGTATCGCACCATTATTATCAATAACGTATTGGCATCGTTCTTTTAGGTCTTTGAAGGTACTAGGCCAATTATATTCAAAAAAGAATGCCCACGGGTCATCACAAGAATCACTCACACCAAGAAGGCCTACTGAATACCTTTCATACATGAAGATATCCGCGCCATAAATAAACTCCTCTGGGTGCCCATCTAGCGCAGCTAAATAGCCAGCGAAACAAAATGATGTGCCGCAAGCATTAGTCTTTGGCATGCCTTCCTCACTACCGCAAAAGCTCCTCATATCAAGCTCAAAACTTTCATCAAGTGCAATGCCACGTTTGGCTACTGCTAGGTTTAGTTTTTTATTCATCTTCTTTTCCTTTTAATTTGTTGCTTATTCTGTTTCAACTAAGATGTCGCAAAAGTCGAGGCCAGCAACGTTCATCTCCTTAGCCACCATCGGCGTTAAAAATAACACACTAACAACCTTCTCGCTCATGTAGCTTACTGGCATGTGGTCTCCCACGGTAGGCTTGCACGGTAGGATTATTAGTTCAGTCTTTCCATTTAACTTGTTCGTTACATATACCTTCATTTTCCTTTCCTTTCCCTTATTAAGTGACACCATAATTACATACCTAAATCATGGCGTCAACATTTAATTTAATTATTTTCCCAAGCGCCCATTTGCTCGAACAAATCCATGACGAAATCACCATTATTCATATCAGCGATGTCGTATCCGTACGGTGATGCAATCCAGCCAGTGTTAACGATATTTATGCCAGCGCCTTGCTTGAGTTTGTCGTGTATCAATTCGAATTCATTAGCTATATTAATGATGCTTTTTAGCTCGCCTTTAGACTCTTGGTGAACCTTGATAAACTTCTCTTTTGCTGACTTGATATAACCGTGCACAGCGGCAACGTAAGACCATTTATAGTTACATCGATAGAATGCCTCTACTAGTGATGGAGTTGTCGCTACAAAGCCACCAGTGGATAAATCTAACACTCTAATAGGCTCGCTGCCGATAGCACACATGACGTAATCTTTTAGTAACCCCTGCATTGCACGCTCTTTCGCTAGCCTCGGGCTGTACTTCTTGCGCTTACTCATCGTTTTGACTCCTGATATTTTAGTAGTGAGTCGATGTGTATGATGACCTGACTAGTGTGGGGCGCTGGAAAATTTAATATCCACGCGATGTCAGTACTAAAAAATGGCACAGGGTACCTGTAGTACACTTTACCGTCATGTGATTTTGCTGGCATACACGGCTGAACCTCCCAGTGACAATCTAAGAAGCACAGGAATTTAATTGAGTTACGATTAAATATTCTCATGTCTGGCATCTCATTAATCCAAGGCATATTATCAAAGTCGTTGTCGCAATATATACCAACGAAGCACGACAACTCGCCGCTAGGTACGCCTCGATGGTCAAGTTGGTTGCCGAATAAATCGAACGACGCGCAATCGTCAGTGGACGTAGTACCCTTAATGATACCGCTAGCGACAGACTCCACTAGCAGGTGCTCTCCATTTGACATTGCAGCGATATCACCGACAACTGGCAGTCTTGGCAGGTGTGTTCTATTTATCATTTTCATTATCCTTAATCTGCCCACGGATATCATTACGCACCAGCGGTAAATTCAACAGGTCGCTAATGTCGACATCCTCATTATCGACCACCGTATATAAATAATTAAGGTCGTACTCTTCCGGCCTGTACGCGTTAAATTCGTCCGCAGCTTCTTCTGGATAATACCAGTACGATACAAAACAATCTAATGTCTCGTCGCAGATGTCAAGTGTTACTAATTCGTTATATGTTGCTGTCATATTATTCTCCAATAAAAAACCCATCGTATTACGGATGGGTTTGTGTGTCAACGATTATTTAATTTATTTTGGTGCTATTATCTGTCTACTTCCTCGCTGTCATCGCAGTAAACGATATACCTTACGGTCTTGTTTTTGTATCCGTCTTGGTCGCGAATCCATGACAAAGCCTCATACAGATTCTTTAGCCCACACAGTCGCCCAATATGAACTATCATTTCCTCCTGCTCGCTCATTTTGTCACCTCTTTATTATTTAATTTATTTGCGAACTCACTAGCCCTAACATGCGGCTTATCATCAAGCCCTAATTCGTAGCGCATGCTTTGCCATTGGCGCTCGCTAATCCCTCTTGACGGATTGTGACATGTTATCATCATCTCCTTGCTTACGTGCATGCGCCCATTACCAAAAATCCACTCGTCAAGGTTAACCGCCGCGAATTCTAAATCGTTTTGTGGGATGAATTTCCAAGTGGTCAGAAGGTCTGATATTCTGGTAAGGTAGTCGCCGTCTAGGTCAGCCTTACCATGGCCAGTTGACGTCACGGTCTTGCGTACACCTCTGCGACCCCAAATCTGCCCCACTTTTGGTTTAGGTTGTTTCATTGTTTAGTACCCTTCCGGCTAAATACAGCTCATGAACGGGAAATGATTCCCACGAATCGCACTCTGATGCCACATCGATTAGCTCGGTTAACGCAAGCTCAAGCTCATTAACCCTGCCCTCTAGCTCCACCTCTAACTTTTCGTAATACTCAACCAGTAACTCGTTTAGTTGTTCTTTTTTTAGAACGTGACTCATTGTTGGCTTAATCATTGTTGTTTCCTCTATTCAGCAAGACCTGAATATCATGTAGCGTTTCCATATCCCATAAATCCGGCGGTGTTTCCATTTGCGGAGTGACGCGATTTAGCCTTTTGCTGTTAATCTCATCAATAGCCATATGCAGCTCACGCGACACACTACCAAGCATAGCCTCAAGCTCTTTAATGCGCTCTTGGTTAGCATCGTATGCGTTGATAGCATCCTCTGTATACTCCAGTGCTTCCTCGGTCATCTCATTGTATCTACAGTAGATATGTCCTCTCTCGGAAAGCCTTAAGTCTACCGCATTCTCAAACACATCGCTCATTTTAATTTTGTTCATTATCTTCCCCATTAATAATATACTTAGTCACTACAGCTAATTGTGTTGGTTTGTTTTTTGAGCAATCAAGGGCGTTGTTAGCCAGTAATAGGCACAACTCCTTAGGCTCGTCGTCCCAGTTTCGTAGGGCATTAGCAAGGTCATCGACGATAATCTTCCATAGTTTTGCATCGGTCATCTTAACACCCTCCACACTTTATACCACCAATAAATACTAAAACTCCACACTTATTGATACGAATGCCCACCTTACGCTAGCAGGGTGGGTATGTCAACTTTAATTACAGCCTGTTGGTTGTTTATTTATTAAACAGGCTTTGGATTGTTATTTCAGCACTCGGCATTTTGACTTAAATATCGACTTGTAGTATTCGCAACCAATGTATCTTGACTTTAACTTATGCGCCTTAATTAAGCTTACAATCCCGACCGTAGGAACTATAGCCAGATACAGCACTGGTACGTACGCCACTTTAATCAAGTCTAGCAAGCACCACCTTAGGGGGTTGAGGTTAACGTCAGGAAAACCAATAGACACCTCGTTAGCCCATAAATAATGAAGTCTCCACCTGTACGGCATGGTTTCGAATTCTTTTATATAAACATCTCTTGTTACTGTTTTCATTTCTTAGTCCACCATACGATTGCGTTGCCTTGGGTTAGGTATGGACGACAATCGTTAATTCTCACACCGCAATCCACTAGGCCATCACTAAGGCTAACTACGTAATCAACGCCCTTACGCAGCTCTTTGTCATCATAATCGTCATCGGCACTAAACTGCTCAATATTAATCGTGTCGCCAACCTCGATGTTATTACGATTATCTTCTGTCACACGCACTCGCTCGGTAACAGCAGGAATTTGCTTTCCCTGTTGATATTCGCGCAACTCTTCGATAGATATTAGGCTGTCGCGCCATTGGTCTTGCGTTAGGGTTGGCATACGCACAAGTGACAATAACGAATAGTCACCATGCTTGACGGTGAAATACTCTTCGCCATCGTGAATTTCTGGCTTGGCGGTGTACGCGTACCACACGCACTCGTCCTCATCATAAGACAACCACTTAACATCATCAGTAAAAATACCAGCGTCAGGCATATCATCAAGCCACGGGCGAGGGTTTACTTTTGATATGATGTTTAATTCAGGCCTGCCACCACAGTTTGAGCCATCGTTAAGATGTACGGATGGCAGACGCCCGTCAGCAGCAAACACATAATAAAACCCGTGCCTTGCTATTAACTCGGTCTCGTTACCTTCACCATTCAAAAACCTATCACCAACTTCCGAACCTTTTAAATTAATCATTTTTATTTTCCTTTTTGTTAACGATAACGACATAGTACAGCCAGTAGTGGTATTCACTATCATCATCATCATTTAGATCGTCGCACTGCTTCGTCGCGTCATCAACATTGTCGTGAACGCGCACCGTTGTTATCTCGCCCATTTCGTACTCTGGCATGTTGACAGCCGCAACCTCGTACTCGTATTCGTTAATCATTGTCATTCTCCAGTGTTATTTTTCCGGTGTAGTCCTCGAAGCAGTCCATGTTCCACTTTGTCTCGGAATACCCCACGCTATGGCAGCCACTCCTAATCACGGTGCCACACCCGGGCTTAGAAAACAATACAATACCGACAACCCCGACACCAATCATTAACTTCGGATACTCACTACCCTTTACTGCCGCTGCTTCTGTTGATTTAATCATTTCACTCTCCTAAATTTATATTCTTGAGGCTTTAACTTATCATCTTTGCGCTTAAATGCAAGGATTACCGCGATAAATATTACAAGCCCGGTTAATAATGCCGCTGCTATTTGGATTGTTAGTGTTGTCATGGTATTCCTTAATTAAAGCCCGCATTATTGCTTGCTTGATGTAGCCATATTAATACGGCTTGGTTGTAGTGTCAACACTTTATTTGATTAATATCAAAAAAGATTGCCAATCTCCTGTGACCGTTAGGTTCAACCAGCTCTATAAACTTCCCATCGCCAGACGCTTTTATTAAAGCGTTGTAGCACGATGAGTTAAATACCGGGGTGTTCGTAACCACATTTAAAAACACTCTATTATTATACAACTGTAGCCCACTAAAGCAATCACAAGGAGTAAGCTCAAAGCCAATCTGCTTTTTAATTTTCGATATTACATTGCTTATAATTTCTGATTCTTTCATGGGTTTATTCCGTTTCGTTTCAGTAGGCCTATACTACCTAACCCCTAACTAAGTGTCAACACTTTATTTAATATTCTTCATTTATTTTTTCAATCATCTCTTCTAGCGTGTATTGCGACTCATTAATACGCATATCATCATCGCGCATTTCTTTAATTGCCGCGTCAATTGCCCGGTTTAGGCGCTCTAGCTGTGCGTTCATCATGTTTCTAGCTATTAAAAGCTCTTTAAGTGCTACGCTCATATTTACCTCGATTGGTTTACAAGTGGTTAAAAAATGTACTCAAAAGTTGTCAACGGAGACGTCTAGACGTCTAAACATCTAAACGTCCAGATGGCTAATTGAGCGATAAATAGTCTAGCACTTCTTGCTTTGTTAGTGGTGTGTATCTATCGTATGGTGCGTGACCGCTGTATCTCATTAAGCATATATCACCATCACCACTGCGAACCAAACACGGATACTTAACCGTTACTGGGACTTGCATTTGTACATATTCGGTATCTCTTTTGTAATCATCAAGCTCATCACCATTTACCGCTTTCAATGGGAGATGCCCACGACTAAATAGCGTAACCTCAGCTAGCGCCTTACCGCTGTTCGCATGCCGATACCCAACAGCCTCACCCATGCGGTCAGCGTCAAATGGTATCCATTCTAGGTTTGTTGGTTGTTTGAGTTCGAATTTACCGACTAGGTAGCCGTAACCTGACCGATGCACGCCACCTTTGTCGTCAATAACACCAACCTCGCCATCTAGCGCTGATATCTTGTAGCTACCATCTTTTGTGAAGCAGCTGCCTGACTCGCCAGCGAAAACAACAACATCCCCAACTTTCAAAGCCTTTGCTTGTTCAATATTCATTAAATCACCTTCGTATTGTTAATTGAATCTTTCAGCTCTTCGTTTTTAGCCTCAAGAAAATCTATTTCTTCGTTGATACCTTTGCGAATGAATGTCATCGCAAGCTTGTAGTGCGACTTGACTTCAGTTTGGTGGAAGGCTATTTCAACCTCCGCCTCGCCATTAGTTATGTGTAGTGACCTTTGGTTTCCGCCTAACGTGGTGCCGCGAAGGCTTTCAAGCGCTTCGATTCTTGACGAATTGCTACGTAGCTGGTCTAACATATCGGTGGTGCGCGCTAGTATTTGCTGGTTAGATTTCATTATTCCGTTCCTTTCATTTGCGTTAAATCGCCAACGTTTTGCGAGCTAACCACTGTAAACTTGCCAACTAAATTAATTGATTTGAACTTCTTTTTGTTTGTTCTGCTAATCTTCATCTGAACCAGGTGTGAGTCGTCGGCATGGTTCACCACGGCAACATCGACCCAGTTAGACCACCAACTAAAACGGCCTATTTTTACGTCATCCACGGTTAGTACATTTACCTTAGGCATCACACATCCTCCTTTTTAATCCACCAAACCACAGCGCCGTTAGTTGTTAGGTCTGGGCAGTACATATCGCTACTCGCCGAAATGTGTATACAATCATCGTCACCGCTACCGTCATTGAGAGTAACTTCGTATAGCTCACCTATAGTTAGGTTGAGCTTATACTTGCGACCCTCATCACTGCTAAACGCCTCAATAACAATAAAATCACCTTTCGGTATTTCACTACGATTGTTCTCAGTAACTAGCGTTCGCACTGGCTCAATCACAGTCGCTACAACAGGCTTTTTAGCCACGCCACCTACAGGATAACGCAACCGCTCAAGTGCTGCATCATTGATGCGTGTACGTGTTTCTGAGGCCGCGATAAGCTTATTTAATTTAATCCGTGCATCTTCTTCGGCTATGTTAGCCATCATTAATTGTTCAATCTTCATTTTGCTCTCCTTTAATACACTGTGTCATTGTGTAGGTGTGGTGGTCATGTAGCGGCATGGAAACAGCCATAATATCAACTACATCATTAGTTATGGTTGTCATTACGTAGTTTTTATAGGTGGCAGTAGATGAAACCTTGAATTCACCACCGCGCAAGCCTATCGTAAACACCATCACCATCAATCGATAGGCTTCATCTTTATTGTTACTGTTCACTCTAATCGTTTCAATCTTCATTTTATTCTCCAATTCTCTTTATAATGTATTTGTGTGAGCGGTCGCCGTCGAGTGTTTTAACTGACTCAATTGAGGTTATACCGTCCGAAAGCTTTATACCAATAGCGTCTTCGAATACACCAACAGAAACCATCTTAAACTCATCGCCTCTTAATGCCATTGAGAACAGCTCGCCAGCTAACCAGTGCCCGTTACCGTCATCGGTGCTACATGTGATCACTGTCTTCATCTTCTTCTCCAATATTAACTGTCAACACATACAATAAAGCACTACCGCCAACAAGTAAAGCGGTAAATGCTAATAGCCCATAAATAATCATTCTAAGGACTCAACAACAGCAACCAGCGCACATTTACGGTCACGCGGTAATTCTTTTTCGCAGTGTTTAATTTGCTCGCCGCTGCCTTTTTGGTAGTTCGGGTCATTGAGCGCGGCAATAAACAAAATAAGCGCGCCAATAGCTATACCGACAGCAATACCATTTACAAACTTATCCATATTATCCCACCTTCTTATACATTTTAGTGTTGTTTTGATTATGGAATATAAATCCGGGCGGGTGTATTAATATGGGGGTCTCAGAGTGTCCGCTATTTGAGACCACCGAATACTCCCTATAAAGTTCGATACTATCGTTGTCGCCGCGATCCTCAAAAGCTACAGTATCGTACTTGTACACACCACCCACGTTATCATCAGTCACCAATTGCCACATAGACGCATCCGTAAAGTCCATACGCGCATTATCTTCATCATTTGATACCATCGTACCAGTGATAATCTTTAGCACCTTATGCAGTAATTCTAGGCGTCTGGTTTCGATCGCGATCATTGAATTAAGTCCAGATATCACTTGCTCTTGTTTTGTTGTGTTCATTTCTCATTCTCCACTTGTGCCAAGATTTCTTTGGCTAGTTTAATTACGTGTTGTGGCGCCTCACGCCATGATAGATTTTTAATAAACTGCTGGTTGAATGGTGTAGTGTTACTGTCCGCTTCGTCGTGCGAGTCCTGCAAATCGTAAGCAAGCGTTGCTGATATGCATTTACCGCCAGAATTATTTAGTGCTTTTCGTACGGAATAGTCTGTAGCGCCCTGAGTGTTAAAGCTTTCATCATACTCACTATCATCAATGCCATGCCCGATAATGCATTTGTTTCCGCACGGTGCACGGTACAGGCAGGCGCCATCCGAGTTAACCGACCGAGCATTCTGCTTAAACATACCCATAAACATCTTGGTTAGTATTTCTGTTTCTGTTAGTTGTTTCATAATATTCCCTTAGTTATTCGTGGTCTTCTTTTGCGTCTTCCCACCCGTCAGACCAGTATTCGGCATCAATTCCAGTGTGGGGGTTGTCGCACTCAGTTTCGCCGTAGTCATAAGCCTCATATCCATCTCTATATATCTCTTGGTTGCGTTCGTTCATTTTTCACTCCTTTGCCCCGAAGGGCGTTAATGTTTATACGAAGTAGCTATTGCAAATCCATTTGCCATCTTTTTCTTTTACCGCAACGGTATCGCCATTTAATTCAAGCTCGATGATTGTGCCATCAAATGCTTGTAGTGATGACGCCTTGCGTTTAGCTGCTGTCAAGTTCTTAGCTTCGAATGTAACGCCTTCGCGTTGTGAGTTCGTGTTTTGCTTTTCGGTCATTGTGTAAGTGTTCATAATATTTCCTTAGTTAATTGTCGTTTCGTTTTATCTGCAACCATCATAACAGCCTGATATCGCATGTCAACAATTTATTTGATTAATCTATACATGTAATAAAAACGTGTATAGATAATGGGATTATGTGTGCATGTTGGTTGAAAAAGTCGTTAGCAGAGAATTCGGAGGGGCTACCGACTTTGCTACCGACTTTTCTTCTCTAAGTTATTGAATATATTATATATATAGATATATATATATAGTTAATAGTTAATAGTTAATAGTTATCCTTCTTTTTTTTAAAAATACCTAAAAACAGACTATAAGTAAACTCTCTTTTAACTATTAAGTGTGTATATCTATATATGTATCTATACTACTGCTATCGACTTTTGACTTTCGACCAGCGGCTTTTGGCTTTTACTTCATAAGAATCAGTCACTTAAAAGTAAAACTCGCAAGTAAAGTCGTGCGTTATCGACTTTTCTCCTGCTATCGACTCCTGACTTTCGGTTAAAAAACGCACAAAAAAGCCGCAATTAAGCGGCTAAGTGATATTGACTTGTATTTAAGTTAGCATCCAGAGGATATGCTTCTTTTTGTTTCCAACTTTAGGAACTAGCACTTTAGTTGTAGTCCCTTTATTTTCTAACCAGTCGAGAGCTTTAGAAACATCCTCAGATTTGTAGCTTCTGCATCTGTTTTTAACTTGACCGTGTGGCATTCCCACTTTTTTATCGAGCATGGATTCGATTCTTGCGATTAAAGCGCCACCTTTATCGTTGTCTTCTTCTGCCATGTTCGACTTAGCGAGCCTTATTTTGCCGTCAATATCCTTTCTAACAAGAGCGTAAGCCCACGAAACATCATCAACGTGACGCGTTTTATCGTCATGCCCGATAGCTAGGACGAAGCTTATTTTAAGGACTAGCTCGAACCCTCGGCGTACAACCGCCTCTAACCCGGTAGCTCCTTTGTGGTGCTCTGCGTAATCAAAGAAGAAGTCTTGAATGTCATCTAGTGCCTTTGCAGCTTCCGAACTTGTCTTGACGGGCGTCCTTTCCTGCCTAAACTCGATGCGTTTATCTGCTAGTGTGTCGGCGCAGCCACCGCCAGCTAATGATGAGATGCGCATTTTCAGAATATCGCTCATTGGCTTTTTCTTAAATCCTCGCTTAGCCCTAGGGTTGGTTTCCTTCTCTTCAAATACAAGAGAGCGACCAATAAACCCGTTGGTTGAGTTCTCGTAGCTCACTACGCTGTTGAACGTTACTGGGGTTGTGTAGCCTATCAGCGATAAGAATGGGCGCACTAGGCCGCCTGTCATTATCTCATTTGAAAGCTGTGTTAACTGTTCTGCCTTCTCTTCGTTGCGCTCGGGGTTGGTGTTTTCGCTTGCAAGTTTTCTAAAGTGCGCCGCTTGCTTGTTTAGCTCACCAACTGATGATGACATTAAATCAGAACTAAGAAGCATTCTGTCGTCAGCTTTACTATACGCAGACATTAACGTCCCGATAACGCCCTCTAGATATGAAGCGCCACCCTTGGTACGTGCGTTTTCTATCTTTTGCAGGAATATACCAAGCTCATCCATAATGTAGAAGTTAGCTTGGTGAGCCAGTAGGCCGCGTACAATTTCCTGCTCAGATTTAATACCGCCCATAGTTGCTGCGCCAAATCCTGCTGCCATGTGTATCTTGGCTTGGGACTGCTGAATGGCCTCCTTACCTGTTGAAGAACCTGCAACACATAATATGAACTGGTTTGCAGTCACGCCGTAATCTTCATCAAAATGCGTTAAGCCGCCGATATTACCAAGCGATGACAAGGCAGACGCTACCGCTAATTGTTCACGTGGGAAACGAGAATTGCTATTGATGTATTCCACTAAATCACCAGCCAAGCCCGTACATTTTAGTAGGTCTACTTTATCTATGTTGACCGGATGGCCACGCCTAGCGGTTGGTTCTTCCACTACTTCACTTGATGGCATGACCTCATTTCCGGTCATTACTAAGTCTGTTACGAATGTTACGGACTCCTTGTAACCTGCCTCCTCCGCTAAATGCTTTAACGTGCCAAATGTCACTGGGCTGCTAGACTTGCCGAAGCTGTGCCACTTTTGGTTGATCGCCTCATGCCCGCAATAGTCTGTACCTTTGGCGCTCCAATCATCCCACAGTAAATCACCCTCACCGTTAGTAGCGTCATGAATAGCCATACCTATAGATACCCACTGCTCGTAGTCGCAATCGGGCGATATAAACTCAAGCATGGAGTTAATATCTTCGTTACTAACCTCTTGTGAGCAAGCAAAGTTATCACTACTCGGTGTACGCACAGCTCTTGTTAAAAGCTCGATAAGTTCACTTGGCATATCGCCAATATCACTTGGGTGACCCTTTTCGGTCGAGTAAGTGCTTCCGCTCTTATGCATTGAGCCAGAGCCGACCACGAACCCGTTGTATTTAAAATCGATGCCCGGGTAGCTCTCAAGCTTACCAAGTAGGCGAACATCATCTGGCGCGTTGAAGTATATGTGATGACCACCGCCACCAGTGGCAACAACGAACTCCGATGCGTCCTTGTAATCTATGCCTGTGTCCTTACACATTTTAACGTAGCTTGCATCACCACCGTTTCTAGGGTCGATATCTATAATAAGTAGGCCATCGACAATTACGCCGAAGCCAGTCTTGAATTGACCTGTCATTTCCATGACATCAAGCTGATCATCTGTCCATGCTGGTGTGTGCTGCCAGCTACTAACGCGGGGGTGCTTATATAGCGCTTCACATTCCACGTTGCCACACTCACAATTGCCGTTGGCATCAACACCATTTAAACCAAATACCTTTACATCTGCCTCTACATAATTCCATACCGACATTATACTAACTCCTTATAGTTGTTGTTATGGTCACACGGCACCCATTCGACGCCTGTGTTATCAAGAGCCTTCTCCCAACTATATCCTTTAAAGTTGTTGCTGCCTGTCGTGCGCCAAAAACCCTCCATGCCTTCGTCGCTTTCCTTTATATAGATAACGTAAAACGTTAGCGTGAGCTTGTTACCGCTATCGTCGAACATTTTTGGCGCTCCTGCATCACTGTATTGCCCCATAAACACTAGATTTGGATTGAGCGAACTAAGGTCGACTATCGCCGCTGTACCGTCTTTGTTTTCTTTCATTGCTTTTTACCTTCTGTTTGTTGAACCGCTATAATGCACAAATACGTGCTAACTGTCAACTGTAACTACTAATATAGATATTAATATATTTATTTAAAATAAGTGTTGACTAACAAAAACCGTCATGGCAAGATAGCTCCACTAACACGAACTAAGGAGAAGTAAAACATGGCACTATCAACAGTAGAAGTTAAAAAGACAGCACCAATGATAACGGTGGTGGGAACGCCCGGCACTGGCAAGACAACGTTAGCCGCAACATTCCCTAACGCTATATTCATTCAAGCGGAAAGAGCAACAACAATCTTCGAATCTTTCGATGATGATGTTATGCCGCAGGTGTATCCAGTATTACCGCGCAGTAATTACAAGCGCACAAACAAGTTAAGCACTAAAGATACATTACTTGCGCAACTGCGCGAACTTGCAACAGAAGAGCATGACCGCAAGACGGTAATCATCGATAGTATCACCTCGTTACACGCAAAATTCGAGCATGAGCTATGTGAGATGTATAACGTAGACAACGTGGCAGATTCCGCGGGCGGCTATCAGAAAGGTTATTTGGTTGTTGCTGAAATGCACAATGAGATTATGAACGCTTGTAACGTACTGCGTAAAAAAGGTATGGCTATTGTTTTCTTGGCTCACACTGGTGTGCAGCGCATTAAAGATAGCCCGGAACTTGACGAGCATTGTGTTTATACGCTTGACATGCACAAACAAAGTGTGCCAACATACGTAAACCAAGTGGACGCGGTTGTTTACATCACCAAGGATTCATTTGTTAGCGGTAAAGAAACAAACAAAAAAGGTCAAGTCACAAAATACGGCAAACTGATTCAGACTGGCGACCGTAAATTGATCACGGCTTCTGACGGGAAGATCGGATACGTAGCAGCAAAAACAAGATACCCAATGGACGTTGAAATCCCATTAGGTTTAGGTGAAAACCCTTTATTAGAATTAATTCCATTTTTTAACGAAACACAACTAAACAAAGAGAGTAAATAATATGTCATTTTTTCAACTAAGCGATAATTCAGCATTCGATACATCCGGTTCATTTGAAATGGGCGGCGGCAAGATTGAGCCAATCCCAAACAACACGCAAGTTAAAGCTATCATTGACGAAGCAAAATGGGACGACTACAACAACGAGCGTTACATTAGTCTCCGTTGGTCTATCATCGATGGCGAATTTGTTAACCGTAAAATCTTCCAAAAGGTAAAGGTTTGCGAATCAGACAGCGCCAAACGCGATAAAGCATTACGCATGTTAGCAGCCATCGACACAAACTCAGGCGGCGGCTTAATGAAGTTAGGCTATGAGCCTACGGAAATGGATTTAGCGGCAAACCTAACCAATAAACCGCAAGCCATCCTGCTACAGACTTGGGAAATGACCAAGGATAACGGCGAAGAGATTAGCGGCAACTGGGTTTCACAGGTAGCGCCAGTGGGTAACAACTTTGCATCAGCGCAAAAATCAGCGCCACAACAAGCAGCCCAACAAGCCGCGCAAGATGTAAACTTCGATGAAGATATCGACTTCTAGGGGTTAATCAGGTAATAAAAAAGGCGCTTTGTTAGCGCCTTTTTTATGTCAAAATAAGGAGTGAGAAACCATGTCATATACATTAAGAAAATACCAGGACGAGGCTGTGGAGTCAGCTAAGTCACACCTAAAGAAATCAACAACATCTTGCGTTTTGGAGTTAGCCACAGGCGCAGGTAAGAGCATGATATGCGCTGAATTGGCGTACTGGCTTAAAGGTATAAGCGGTAAGAAAGTATTGTGTTTACAGCCATCTAAAGAGCTTGTGGAACAAAACCTTGAAAAGTATTTAGCTACAGGTGCGGAGGCATCAATATATTGTGCATCGGTAAGCAGCAATAAAGATATGTCAAAGCCCGTGGTCTATGGCTCGCCGCAAACGGTTTCTAGGTCACTAGATAAGTTCGGCGCTCAGTTCGGTGGTGTAATAGTCGATGAGGCGCACAGAACCGACGATACGGTAAAGCGTATTATCGACCATATGCGCTCAAAGAATCCAGCACTTAGAGTCATCGGCATGACGGCAACACCGTACAGAATGGGTTCAGGATACATATACGGCGTTGGCATCGATAACAAGACATTAGGCGAAGACCAGACGCTAAACCCATACTACGGAAAGTTAGTGCATCAGGTTCTTGCGCCGTACCTTATAGGCGAGGGGTATCTAACCAAGCCGACAACCGAAGTAACCACGGGCGCATACGACACAAGCAACCTAAAAACAAAGTCTAACGGCGAATTTACGCAAGGGAGTGTCGAGGCTGCATTTGTTGGTCAAGGACGAAAGACCGCATCAATAGTTGAGCAGGTTGTGAGGGCGTCAGTCAGCCGAAAAGGTGTAATGATATTCGCATCGACAATACAACATGCTAATGAAGTTATGGAGTCCCTACCAGAAAGCAAGGCGGTAATAACAGGGCAACTAAATAAAGGTGAGCGTGAGTTAATAATCAAACAGTTCAAGGCAAAGAAAATAAAATACCTAGTAAGTGTTGCTACGTTAACTACCGGATTTGATGCGCCACACGTAGACCTAGTTGCCGTAATGAGAGCTACCGAATCCGCATCGTTATTCCAACAGATAGTTGGTCGAGGACTAAGGCTTGATGATGGCAAGGATGATTGTGCAATCATGGACTTCGCCGGAAACATAGAGCGTCACGACCTAGAAGACGATCTATTCTCGCCAAAAATAACCACAGGAATGCGCAGCGGAGAATCATTTAACCTAGATGCGACCTGCCCCACATGCAACACAGTTAATGAATTTACCGGGCGAAGCGACCCTGATTTTAACGACTTCGAGGTTAACGATAACGGGTACTATATAGACCTGTCAGGGCATATAGTCGAAAACGATGAAGGCCAGCAAGTGCCAGCCCACTATGGGCGAAGGTGTTTAGGGAATGCAATAATCAAAGGAGAGTACCAGCGGTGTGATTATAGGTGGTCTTCTAAAGTTTGCTCTGAGTGCGAACAGGACAATGATATAGCCGCTAGGTATTGCAGCAACAAGAAATGCAAAGCGGAGTTAATTGACCCTAACGAAAAGCTGGATATAGACTTCAAAAAGTTTAAGTCAGACCCGTACTCACAGACCAGTGATAAGGTGCTAGGTTGGATGTGTAAACCGTGGCATAGCCAGAAGGGCAATTACACGCTAAAGGTGGACTTTACCACAGAGTACAGAACGTTCAGCATATGGCTGACACCAGAAGGTAAGACAGTATCGCAAATTCGCCAGTGGAACGCATTTAGTGAGGCTGTCTTTGGTGAGGGTCATGCTGCGCCAGACGTCGACACACTGGTTAGGGGGCTAAAAACAAAACATGCAACAATGCCGAAAACGGTAACAGTTAAGCGCATTAACGGTAGTTCGTTTTACAACGTGTACTCATACAATGACAAAGAAACTGTCATTAATGGTTGACACAATCAAAACAACAGCGTATTGTTGAATAACTTAATAGGGGAATGATATGAAGCTAACAATAGAATCGGTAGGCAACATACTTTGCACGTACTGCAAGCCGGACAGTGCAAATTTGTTTGAGCGCGTTGGTAATGTAGACAGTGGCGGCATTGACCCGCTATATGGAAATACCGCATCAAACATGGATTTTAAAACATTTACAATGACGGTGACTTACCATGTCTAAACAATACAGAGACAATAGCGGCGGCTACATAGCAATAATTATAGTCGTAGTGTTACTGGTTTTATTTATAGAGGGTGTACCATGAGAAAAAAAGACATACAACAACTAATCGATAATGACATACCTATTTATGGTGATATCGACTATCGCGGAAAATGCCCTCAAGAGACACCGGAGCAAATAACCGCCGTAGGAATCGTTAGACGCACAATGCCAAAACTTGGCGCTGTCATGTTTCATGTAAAGAACGAAGGTAAGCGAATCAGAGGCGCGGCCAAAGAGAAGGTTTCAGGAATGGTTACAGGAACTAGCGACCTAGTTGCGCCCGGCAACCCTTCGTTTGTGTGTGAAATAAAGCGCAAAGACCACACGGAAAGCAAGATAAGTGACGAGCAGATAAAGTACCTAATCAACGCAAAGGCTTTGGGTTCGTTCGTGTGTGTAGCTCTAGGGCATCAGGCCGTAATCGACGCAGCAAAAGATTGGGAGTTATTACAGTAATGAGTATATTTCAAAAGATAAAGATTAAGTTGTTCGGCAAGCAAAGATGGCGTGTGGTGGTCACTGGTGACGCCAAGGCGTTCGACGTTATATGTTATTACAGTCATTCAAAACCTAGGGAGATTGATGGTTGGGCTATGCTAGATAGAGTAAATTACAGAAGAATGTATTTAAACGAACGAATAACAATATACAGGCGCGTAAAATGAAACCAGACCACTGCCATGAGCATGACCTAAAGTGGGCTGACGAACTAATAAACAGCCTACCTAGGGAGTTACACTTAAGGGTTTGCTTGGCTTACTGCAATGCGTATAAAGATGCGTACAGCAACGAGCCAATAGAGCACAAAAAAGAGGGCGCTGCTAGAATTGAGGCAAATACTAGACTCAGGAAGTTTGTAGCTAAATACAACGAAAAAAACAAAGACAATTGGAGCTTTAACAAATGAATTTATTTCAAATGAACCACCAGCAGCGAGAATTACTATCAGTTATCGAAAACGGTGAATTATCACCAGAGGACGCGGCTGACACATTGGACGCAATGGACTATGATTTTGACAAAAAGGTCGAAGACATATGCCACGTGCTACGTGACTTAACATCGAGAGAGCAGTCGATAAAGAATGAAATGGAAAGACTGACCAGTCTCAAGTCGTCAGTGTCTAATAATATTATTCGACTTAAAGAGTACGCGCTACAAGGTATGATATCCAGTGGGAAGACGTCTATAAAGTCAGACCTGTTTAACGTGTCATTAAGAAAAGGTCGTCAAGTTGTTGATGTTAAATGCCATGAAAGCATACCTGACGAGTACGTTAGAATTACGCCAGCAACAGAATCACCGGACAAGGCAAAGATACTAAAAGCCCTGAAAAGCGGTGAAAAAGTAGACGGGTGCGCAATCACTACAGGTAAGCAATCACTAAACATAAAATAAAGCTTGCAATTAAAATCTAGATGCTTTATTATAATAAACATTGAAGTACGGGGATGAAGTTTATCCCTAAGCGGTTTTAGTAGATGCCGATTGCCTGTTGTGATGATTCCCTTCCTTAATCATTATAACGCTCTCAAGGTGATAATCTGTAGGCGGGTTTAGATTCCCTCTCCGCGCTGGTCACGTTGCCGATTCGACCGTTTATTTTGTGTAGCGCCTTAGATGTTTAGGGTGTTATTCAAAGTACTTGTACTTAGGCAAAGTTATTACTATTCAGCGCTTGGTCAGCGTGCCGATCCGACCATGAGACAACATTAAATCTGTCAAGGCAAAGACATAAAAATACACTTTATTAGCCTTATTGCGGAGTTAGCGGCAAATAGGTAGCGTAACTGTGAGTTGGCCGCTTTAAAAGCCTACAAGAGCCTAGAGATGGCCTAAAACATCCGACTGATAGCCGTAAGTTATCAACTATATTTGTATGCGCTCTATGTAATTGTCGAATTCGGCTTGCCAGTCGTCAGGGTCTTTTAGAGCGCATAACAAATATAAACAATGCACCTCCCGCTTGAAACGGCTGGATATAACAACTGTCAGCGAAAACGCGTAAGTAGCTGACGGCGAAATAGTTGAGATATTACTCGGCAGGTGCGCCATATTAAAGGTGTAAAAATGATATACGAAGCTAGCGATATAAATTCAATGCTAGATGTTATTGATAAAGAGTTAGGCCAAGATATGTGGTCTGGTGATCTTGAATTCATAGCTGACAGCATAAAAATCAAGCATGTATCTAGAGTCGACACAGCAAGACGAGAGGTTGTGGTGCTCATTGATAGTGCGGAAGGTCGAATATATAAAGGGCTAATTAACGAAAGGTCGCTACTAAAGATTAGGTCTTTTAAAGCTACGTACTCGGGGAAAGTTATCTTCGAATGGAGCGCTAAGGATTAACGAATTAACAACACCTTCCACGCCTAACTTAACAATGCGCTAATCGGAGTGTTACTATTATAACTATATCGCATTGCCGCACACGCGGTTACCCCTATGCTGAGTAAGTACGTATAATAACTATATCCATCTGCATTTTCGGCCTCTTAATTGAGGTCTTTTTTTTGCCTAAAATAAAGTGTTGACTTTAATTGTCATTGTGTTAATTTGTATGCTCTTAATAAAAGGAGACTAATATGACAAAGTTAAGGCAAGACGATTTAATAGAGTGCGTAAGACTCAAAGAGCAAGAGGGTATGTCGTATCGTCCTATTGCCGAGGTTATGGGCGTGACGGTAACGTCGATTGGTGAGTTTTTTCGCCGTAAGACATTTAAAGATTTTTGGGAACAGCACGACAAGAAGCCGATTGCAAAGGGCACCATTCTAACCAACAAAGATAAGCGCGAGCCATTAGCGGGTAAACGTTTCGTGTTTACGTCAGCTCAGAACAACACACACGTACACAAACCGTTTCTTGATGCGATACTACAGTATTGTGAGTATAACGGCGCAGAATTGATTGTAAGCGGTTTTACCTACGACAAATCTGGGCGTCAAAGTAGCGAAAAGGGCGATGACGGATTGTGGTATGACCCTGCAATTACTCCATACCTAATTAACGAAGAGCGCCAAATAGCTAAAGGCCTAGTCTGGTGCGGTGATGTTAATACCCTACCAACAAACAAAAGTCCAACCACGCCGTTTGTTAACCACACGAACCATGATAGCGCGATTATCCCACACGCTAAATTGCAGCTGCGCTCAGTCGCAACACCAAAGGCAATGGACGCTCGATTACTGTATTCGACTGGCTGTATTACGCAACGTAACTACATACAGAAGACAGCCGGGCAAGTTGCTAGTCATCACCATTCATTTAGTGCGTTAGTTGTTGAGATTGATAGCGACGGCGATTGGTTTGTGCGGCAGTTATGCGCCGAGAAATTAACTGGCGCGTTTTATGACCTAGGTAAATACTACACTGGTACTGGCGTAGCTAACAGCGAATCGGTAGAGGCTATTAATTTTGGCGATATCCACAGTGCTAAACCAGATGATACTGTGGCGCTAGCCAGTTGGTGCGGTAAAGATTCGATGCTTGATGTGTTACGCCCTAGGTTTGTGTTCCTTCATGATACGCTAGACCAGCAAGCGCGTAATCACCATAACGTGCGCGACCCTCATTTCATGTTTGCTATGCATCACCATAAAACCGAATGTGTACGCGGAGAGATTGAGTTAACTGTTGATACCATGCGTGAATTTGAGCGTGATTTTTGTACCACCGTAGTAGTTGAATCTAATCATGATAAATCAATCGAGAAATGGTTGAAAGAACAGGACTATCGGCACGACCCGGTAAACGCAATATTCTTTCTGGAGTTGCAGTTAGCTAAGTACAATTCAATCGTAAGCGGCGGTAATTTTAGCGCGTTCGAACATGCATGTAGCATGGTGGGTTTTGGTGGCGACGATGCAATATTCCTACGCGAAGATGAATCGTTTATGATTGCTAACGGAATTGAATGCGGCGCACACAGTCACCTAGGTTCGAACGGTGGTCGCGGTAGCGTTCAAGCATACGTTGTGACGGGCGTTAGACACAATATAGGCCATAGCCATAGCGCAACGATTAAAGACGGCGTATGGCAAGCTGGCGTATCAGGTTCGCTCGATATGGGGTACAACTCCGGCAATAGCAGTTGGTCGCACAGCCATATCATCACATACAAAAACGGAAAACGTCAAATGATTACAATTAAAAATGGGAAGTGGCGAGCGTGATTGCCATTCTATTTGTAGCAAGTTTCGCTCAAGTGTTTTTGCTTGGGCTTAACTCGCAATTCGTGCGCGACCAGCGGGTAATGATGGTGTTCATTGTTAGTTGGTTTATATCAATCTCACAGTACACATACACCAAAATAGTAGCTAGCGAAAATAGCGATTGGTTATTTATCGCTAGCGCTATGGGTGGCTCACTCGGTATCGTTAGCAGTATTTATTTTTATAGATGGTTACTGCCTAAAATTAAAAAGGACAACAAATGAAAAAAGTAATAATATTTAACGCACCACCACGCAGCGGTAAAGACATGGTGTGCGATTGGCTGAATGATAAATACGGATACACTAAGTTATCGTTCAAATCTAAGTTAATCGAGATGGCAGCTAGGTTTTTCGATATGTCAGTTGATGAATTTATGCAGCATTATGACGAACAAGAGGTCGATGGTTCATGGTTTAAAGATGTAGAGCTTTATACGCTGGCTGTTGGTAATGAATACTACTCACAACGCACAGCGCTACAACATGTTAGCGAGAATGTAGCTAAACCGATGTTTGGCGATGGCGTATTCGGTCATGCGCTAGCTGAGCAGATGAAAGGCGATGGTGTGTACGTTGTTAGTGACGGCGGTTTTGATGCTGAATTGCAGCCAATCATTGACGCTGTGGATTATGATAATATCCTAATCATTGAGATAGAGCGCAAGGGTTGCACGTTCGATGGTGACACTAGGGATTACTTCACCGTTAGCGATTGCTGGCATACAAGAATGGTAAATAACGGAACTGAGGAAGAGTTTTTTAATAAGGTCGATAATTTAATTACGGAATTCTTAATTTAATTGTTGACACGTTATCAGTTGTTCGATATTGTGGAGCAACTGAAACGAATAACTAAACAAAAGGAATAACATGAAACATTTTATCGGAGCATTATTTTTAGCGGTAGCAGGATTGATTGGTATGCACATGATGAGTATTAACGCATCAAGCTCAATCCATCAGGCATATCAAGGCATCTTACTGATTGCATGTATTTGTAGCGCTGGTTTTGGCTGCTTAATCATGAAGGGAAAATAACATGTACGAAGATAATACAGACTATTTTGGCGAAGACTACCAAGTTGAGGTTAAATAATATGCAAACATTAGACTTTAGACATACGGGCGAAAAGGCAGAAGCTAACGCGGTTCAGTGCCGAATCAATGACTTAAACGAAGCGGGCGAGCTTACGCGTTATGACCCTAACACCAAGTCAACACCAGAAAAGCGCAAAATTAAAGCACGAATGGATGCGTTACGTGAAAAGCAAGACTTTGACGATATGGTCTACAGTGACCCCGACTTGCAAATTTAGCCAAAAAGTGGTAGATTAAACTAACTAATCATTAGAATGACTACCATGAGATTTTATACTTACGAAATGTGTATGCAGATTGAAAAAATCGCATTGCAAAGATTGAACGAAGAAGACTACGAGCAGGCCACTTACGAGTATAGGCGCGCACGGGCTAGATATGTAACGCTGATTGAGCGAAACATTAATGTCGATGCGCCGCTTGCTCGATGCGACTTACAAATAGAATATATGTCGGACTTCCTTGATGAGGATGATGACTTTAACACTGAGGGTGATGACTTTGAATAGGTTAATTATTGAGCGATTTAGTACGCACCCTGAAACGATAGGGCAGGCGACTTATGGTGACTTTCAATGTTTTACTATCGAGCGTCCGTGGTTGCAAAATAAATCATTTGTTAGTTGTATACCGCCGAATATTTACAAGTGCAAAAAGATTACAAGTCCCTCTAATGGGGAGTGCTTCGAAATTCTTGATGTTCCTAATCGTACTGACATTCAAGGTCACATTGCTAATTATGTTCGCAATGTCGTTGGCTGCGTCGGGTTTGGTGATTCTATTCGCCGCTCTGATAAGGATGGCAGGTGGGTATCAAACAGTAGCAAGACATTTAAAAAACTAATGTCGTTGCTACCGGATGAATTTGAGTTGGTTATTGGTTAAACCTCTCTTAATCTAGTTGCGCCATTACTATTAATGAATGTTGCGCCAGTATCAGCCAGCAGCGGGTTATCAATCCCGCTTTTAGTTTTAAGGCTTCCATTGTTTACCAGTGTCGTGTTTGCGTTTAGCGCTATAATCATTAACCTCTGACCCGCTATAGCACCAGTGACCCCAGTTATGCTTGTTGCTGCTGAGAAGTTCGTATATACAAGCTCATATCCTGACACGTTGAATTTCCCAGTGGTAACATCTGCATCGGTAACAGTTAGGGAGTCAAACTTTCTAACTATTCCGCTTGTGCGATAGTGGTCTGCTGCAACTCTGAACCTGTTGTTGTTGTGAAACTCAAGTTGCCACTCTTCCGCATCGGTGCGGACACCAACCTTTACTAGTCCGAAGCTGGTCTGTTGTCCTGCCGACTCGAACGTTTGCCTAGCATTAGCCCAATGCAACGTGTCTTTCGCAAACTGCACCGGCTTGCCCTTGTGATTAAATCTAGGCATCGAACCAATGTCACCAAACGTCACTACGCTATCTATGTCTGATACGTGCGCCTGATAGTTCCGTATGAACTCGAAATCAAGATTGCCGTCAGATACAGTGCCGGTGGTGTGAGTTGGTGGTGTAGTGCCGCAAGACCCACTACTTTGAACTCGGTACAACCTTAGTTCGTATAGAACATAATCAAGCGCATCGAGCGGCTTTGTTGGATACCAAAAATTCTTCATTGGTGTACGCCATTCGGTGTCGCTAGTGTCCATATAATGCATCTTCATAGGTACATTATTGCCATCATTAAATCCGAAGTGCATGCCAGTAAAAACGCCCCAAGTGTTTCCATCACCTCTGTTTTTAGTACCTATTACAGCTACGCCATTCTCACCATTTAACCCTGCATGATTACCTGTTTTGGTAAATATATTGAATATCCTATAGCTAACGTCTGCATCAGCGTAAGGTATCCCATCGTAACCGTCATACGGGTCTAGCATCCAGTCCAGTTTAGAGACAGTACCATTTTCAACGTTGCCGTAAGGCTCCATATGCTGACGAAAAACCTTAGCTTGTGGTGTCGCTTGCAGTAGCCCGTGGTCGTTTGGTGCATTGTTAGGAACCTTCATTACTGTAGCTTGCGTGTATGTGTGTATATCCCTAATGCTAGCCAGTACCACGCCAGCGGTTGACGTTGCTAGATAGATATCCCCGTCAGCAACCCCTGACTCGTACTTGTATCTGCCCATCCCCTTATCACTAATGTCAACGTAATCACCAGTCGCAGCGTCAGTATCTGCGACAGCCTCGGCTAGCGTTTTAACTTGTACGCCCTTTGGTGAGTCTGCGAATGTCTGCTCATCGATACACGCAGTAATAGGAATCTCTAATCCTGCATATGAAACGTAATAGTTACCCGGCTCGCACCAAAACTTAAACGTGCCGTTAACATCTGAGGTTGCGCCAACTTGAGTGATGATTGCTCCCGCCTCTGTGTATATCTGCACTAGCGTGCCGTCTGAGTATTTGAGCACAGACAGTGGTGCATTTGGAACGATACTTACAACAGTATCATTCTCTATTTGTGTTACAATTGAATATCCCGATCTAGCCATTATGATTGACGTCCTTTTATATTTAAACTGTTATTGCCGGACGTTATTGTCACGGCGTTACCGTTGCTTATTATAGCAAACCCAGCGAGACCAGCATTTGAGCTAATCGAGCTGCTATTTGTGTCTCGCTGCGAGTCCTCACCGAATAGGCCGCCAGATACGCCTGCCAGTGTTCCGGGTGCTGTTTGAGTGCCCGTAACACCATCTAGTGCTGTTCGTGTGTAAAACCCAGTTACGTTACCCGTAAGTGCTCCGTTGCCACCTATGAAGCCTTGACCGCCACTGCCACCGTTACCAGCGACAGGAGAAAACACGCCAGCCTTTATTTCTATTACGTAAGATGTGCCGCCATTAACGCCACCACCACCAGCCCAAACTTCACCACCACCAGCGTTTATCGTGGTCGGTACTGTTATGTTGATTGCGGTGCCGCCAGTGCCGCCATTCTGTCCTATCGATTCCTCTACGAAGCCCTCGGTCGTTGGTAAGTTGCCACCGTTGCCACCATGACCGCCAGCGCCTAGGATTGAACCACGGACGATTATTTCAAATGACACGCCCGCCGCCTGTGCGCCCTCGTCAAACGCTGGGATAGATACGTCAGTTGGCCCAATGACCACGCCAGCTTCGATTAGTATTACGTAGTGACCAGCCACTGGCGCGAACTCAGTTGACAGGTCATAATTAATCTTGTTTTCGCTAATGGTAAAATCTACGGCGCTAGCCGTTTCAGGGTCTTGAAATAACCGCGTATTAACCCTGTAGTGAGGCGTGCCTTTTAACTGCTGGATACTCAACACTTGATGTAGCTTCGATTTAAACGAGCCGTCAGCATGCTGTGATTGCGATGTAGCCAAGCTGACTAGCGAGCCTAGTTCCATCGTGCCATTTGGCGTATTACCTACATCTTCGGCGTCAATGACAAACTCACCCAGCTCTGGCACGTCTTGGTTTCGGTCAATTAGTCGCTGACCTATCGACGTGCCTTTTGCCGTATCCCCAACCGCATTAGTTAGCCATGAGCACGGAAACAAATCTTTCTCGTTGACTTCGCCCAAGTTTCGCGGTATTTCATTCCCAATGTTAATAGGCAAGTAACGAATGGAAAAATCTTCCTCGTCAGTCGCTTTTGTTGCGTCATATGGTGCCCACGCAATCGGATATCGGGTATATTGATTCTTGGTGTCGCGAGTAATTTTAGCCGTGTTACTCATGATGTTAACGCCCTCTTCGAACGTTAGTGGCTGCAAATCTTGGTCTGTAACTGGCTTTATTTTAATTAGCTTTTCTGTGTCACTAAAAAACAACGTCAAATCAGCCACTACAATCAACTCGTTAACCAGCTTGCTAATGGCTGTTGGTTTACTTAGCATTCTCGTAACTGTCTTTGATGATGTTGCCGATATAACTGCCGTGTAATCATCTAAAAACCTAGACTCGATTGATGTGCCATCCGTGAATAGCTCATTAATGACAGTGACGGGATTTTCATCGACCCACCAGCGACACTCTTGTACCGTCGAGTTGACGCTATGATTCTGTTGCTCCGAGCCGTGCGACGCCCTGTTGATAATGGTTAGCTCAAAATCGGACGCGTGCGTACACTCTATAATCTCGCTATCGATTCTGACATACGTTGTAACACCCACAGCGCCATATTTGAGCGCTATATCGTTAGCATATGTAATCGCAAGGGATACATCATCAATAGCTGCCACAAGCGTTGCGTCGGACGCTAACGGCAGCTTAGACTTTGATTCCTCTGCTAACATCAGCGGGTCAACACCGAATAGTGTTACATTGCCATTTTGACGCTGGACATCATCAATAACATACTCAGTTGATATAAAGTTGTCGATGTCAAAATTAAGTGGATCGAATCCCTTGTAATGCTCGATTTTTCGCCCCGTCATATTTGGGTGGCGAGCCAGAATCTTACCCCACAGCGTGCCATTGCTAGACCTGCGCTCGGGATAAGGCAGGTAGTTATCGTTATCGATACCATCAGCTAGCGTTACTGACAATGTGGCACGACTGCCCATTGATACCGCTGGCGCAACTCTGCCCGATGTGGCGCTGGCACTGCGGAATCCGCTGTACGTTATTTGACCATGTGACAATCTAGAGCTGGGAAATCTAAATACTTTTGTTGATGCTGCGAGGTACGCATCACTTGATGAGCAATTGTGAGGGAATCCATAGCATGACGAGTCAGCTTCACCTTTATGTGCTAAGCGCATAGCCGTTGCTGCGTGCGCCACTGCAACCGTACCAAGCTCGCCCCGTGAGGTAATATTAACGGTGGTATCGTTAACAATGGTAACTTTCATTAGCTCACTATCAATCTTTGCGTACCCGTCCGTGAGGCTCCATAGCGTAGCGTTGCCACCTGACACGGTTACGTTGCCCGTGTAAGTATCATTGATTGCGGATGCAAGCGTTAAAGATCCGGCAGCTATGTATTCGTCGCTAACGTATTTGCACCAGTCAAATGTAATATCAACGAATTCGCATAGCGTTTGCTCGGCTTGAGCCTTTTTAATGTCATATGTCATTTATGCGTAACCGTTTATGTCTAGTGCGATATCGGAGTGGTATGGTGTGCGGTATTTTGGTTTGGTCATTGTTGATACATTTTGACGCCCGTACATAACTTGGTCGCTGTTTTTAGACCACTTTAAAAATAGAGTTTTGCTGTCTAGTGCGTGGTTTTGGAAATCTTCATACCAAGTATCTAGGTCGCTAAATTCAAGTAATTTAAACTCGGCTTTCTCGTTAAAGCCTTTATTTAGTCTTCGCCCGATATTGAATAAATTGCCATCAGCCTGAAATCCCACAACCGTATCCATGGGTGAAAACCTACCCGGCTGAAAACCTATTGACGGGCACTTTAACTTTGTTGCCGCTCCAATCTGAATTGCGCCTATGTACATTTTTTGAGCACATGTAAACGTAAGGCGTTGCTGGTTTGATATGATTGAATCAAACGTAGCCATAAATGGACGGTCATCTTTGACGGGAGTAAACTCCGCAACTGTAACCCAAGTGGTGCCATCGTGAACTTCTAGCATTCCCGACATATCAGCGGTGAACGAATTATGTACAGCAAACGCAAAATAATCGATAGGCGTGGCACTTGACTGGCTGAAATTAATTGTCGTTGTGCCGTTCGTAGCGGATGGACTGTAAACAGTAGTGTCGCGATAATCTAGCGTGTTGGCGAATGGGTAGGCAGAATCTTCACCATGACCAGTTGCTGTTGATGTTGGCAGTACTGATTTAAAACCAAGTGAGGCGCAATCGGTAGCTGTTGATGCGGTAACTGCCGCTGTGCCGCTTGCTATTAATACATTTGTGGTCATTTATAACACCCTATGATAATCTATAGGGTATTATATCATGCCGATTTATCCTGTTACGCCAAGGCGAGCTGCTTGCTGTTGTGCGTTGTTTAGGTCGATTAATACATCATCATCACCTACCGCCAACTTCATTATCTCGCGCACCTGATTGATTGGTATTAGTGCGCCAGAATCAAAACCTATCAACTCTATTGTCCGTGGCGCCTGTTGTACAGTTTCCGCTGTAGACGTTGCAGATGTTGATGTTGATGCCGTTGTTGCAGACGCTACGCTTGACACCGACCCGGACGCGCTACTTATCGCCGCCAAGTTCGTTAGCCCTGTCGCTGCAATCGATGCGGCAATCGGGACAGCGGTGGCGAAATCATTAGTTGCAAACGCCAATGAGATACCGGCGGCGGTATCGATTATCACACTTTTCTTACGGGCGCGTTTCTTTTCTTTTTCTGTTTTCGCGTTGTTAGATATCGCACTACTAAGTAGTGAGGTGCCTAAATTAACGCCAATGCCAATCAGCTTGTTATTATTAGCTTGCTCAAGCTCGTTTCGCTTACTTGCGGCATCCGTTGCTATATCTGTAAGCTTCTGTTGGTGCTCCGCTTCGGTTGTTTGAGCTAGTAAATCGTACTCCGCCTTAATGTCCTGTTGCGCTATAAAGTCGTTTTTGGTCAACTCAAGAGCGGCGGCGCGCCTAGCTAGCTGAGCCTCAACCTGTGCGGTGTTTCTGACTTCTTCCGCGACTATCTCGGCCGTTTTGAATCCACCGCGAATATCAGATACTTGTTGTAAATGATTAACGATTGCGTTTCGTTCGTCTTCAAATTCAGTGAATAGCGCGTCAAGCTTTGCTACTCGTTGCTTTTCTAGCGTGTCGTCTTTTACGCTTGTTCCAGCTGAAACGACTGTATCTTCTGGTGAAATTTGTGGGGCTGCCGCCTCAATGCCTCTTAACTCCTCAAGACGAGCCACTATATCAGCAATTTTAGCTTCTGTTTTTTCTAGGTTTTCCCTAGCCAAATCAGAGCCTTCGAGAAGTACATCGACCCACTTGTCGCTATTTCTAAGCTCAAGAAGCCTAGCCTGCATGGATAGCAACTGTCGTTCAAGCGAAGCTATCGAATTAACCTCGTCGACATCTTTGAATGCGTTTATAAAATCAATTATAGCGGCGGTGGCATCGGGTATGCCCTCGGCGGTAATGCGCAGTAACTCTTCGACCGCAGGAGCAAGTGACGCGCTTATCGCGGTCGATGCTTTGGTCGCAGTACTATTCATTAAGTCAAAGGTTTCAGAAACTCTAGATAGGTCTTTAACCTCAATTGAGGTCAATGATAGCTGCTGATTTAGGGCGTTAAACCCTTGCGTCAATCTAATAAGCTCCGCGCCGTTATTTGCGAACAGTGGTATTAATTTTGTGGCATCATTACCTACCGACTCCATTGCGAAGCTCATTTTGCCAGCACTAACGCCAGCTGCCTCCATTCGGGACACCATGACACCTAGCACCTGAGCGCCGCTCATTTTCTCAAACTCTAACGCAGTTGCCGCCGCTTGTTCTTTGGTTAGCTTCATTACATCAGCGTAATCCTGAAACGTACCAGTGCCGGCTGCGGCAAATTCGGAAACCTTCTCCTGAACATCTTTCGATATATCGCTAATTCGCTCTGCGTTAATGCCATACTGCGTTGTAGCATGGGCTAACGCTGTGAATTCATCAACAGACACACCGACAAGCCTAGCCATATTGGTAAGCTCTCGGTTATTCCTTGCACTAGCAACCGTCATTGCTGTTAGCGCCGAGCCTGCCGCCGCAACCGCCACCGCGACGCCTAACGCAACTTTAGATATCGACGCTATTGATTTTGCCACCTTCTTACTTGACGCTATCGATCTCTTTTCCTGCGCTTCCAATGATGCGAGTTTCTTTTTGTGTTTCTCAAGTGACGCCGTTGACCTGTCATACTGAGTCTCGCTTTCGCTGACCTCCTTTGACGCTTTGTCCATTGTGTCTGTAAGTTCTTTCTGCCTCTTTGACATTAACTCTGACTGAACTGACGATTTCTTAATCGACTCCGCCAGTAACTCATGCCTGTTTAGCATTTCGTTTATTTTGGCTGTAGACTTTTCTCGCCTAGCGTCTAGACTTGCTTGTTGCTTTTCTGTGTTTGCGGTCGCTGACGATAGGTCTGCCGACTTTTCTATCGCCAACGCGAGGGCATGAGCAGACTCAACTTCTCTATTTTTTAGTTTTGCAGCTGCCTCCGCCGCTTTCTCTTGCGACTTCGCTAGCTTATCCGATTCGGCTCCTGCCTTTGATAGGGACCTCGCTGCATTAGTCATGGTTGCAGATAATTCCTTATTACTGGATTGTAACCCAGTAACCTCGCCGTCTAGATTCTTGATATCCTTTGCGGTCTTGTCCGAGTCAGAGCCTAGACCAACCATTTTTTTGCTTAATGAATCTATGCCTGTTTTTGCGCCGTTAGCACGCAATGCAACATCAATATATTTAGTTACCATTTTTATTTAATTTCCGTTTTATTTCGTTGCATCGGGTTTCTATATATTCAGCATCAATTTGCTTTATGGCCTCAACAATCAAGTCGAGTGGATAGCCAAGCGAACCATTAAAGCCAACGTAAACATGAATATCACTAACTCGAATAGGCATTGGTGCGCCATTTTCTAATCTACGCTCTTGAGATAGCTCGTTAAACATGGATAATAACTGGTATCGCCTATCTGTCATTTCTGGTTTCATTGTTTCAATCCTCGCCATATTCCCGCTAAGCCTAGCCATTTCTAGCGTATCGTCCTCATCCCTGCCGTAACCAACTTGGGCGCGATACTTTATTTCTTTTTTACCTCTTCTACGTCCTCGCTCATATCATCAAATAGATAATTAGCGTAGTTTGTAGCGTGAACTAGTAGCGCCTGATTTAGAGATAGCATGTATTCAGGATTGGTAAATATCGCCAGTGCAGCACGTTTTGAGTACTCGTCTTCTGGGTCACTATCATCATTAAGCACATCCCAACCTGTTACGCCATATTCAGCCAGCCAGTGCCCCATTAATAAATCATTATCGGGTTTGCTAGTGAATCCAAAAAGAAACTTTGACAACTTCTCAATCTCAATGCGGGTTTGCTGTGTGCCTAATCTGCGTACGTACATGCACAAATCATCGCTAACGTAGAATGGTGAGCCTTTTTCTTGCTTGTCGATATCTTCTTTGTATAATTCTAAATTCATAAACTAAAACGGCGCAATTAAGCGCCGCCCTTACATCAAATTGTTGTTAAACCCAGTTACGGAAAATCTGGATAGTTGCGCCAGTTGTTGCGTCACCTTCTGCCGTGTAGCTCATTTCATTTTCGACAATCTCGCCATCGGTGAATGAGTGCTCAGTAACGACAGCGCGTGTAATCTCGATAACCATCCAGCGGTCATCAGGCCAAGTCATATGCGCCGCTAATGCAACGCGCGTGCCATTGTCTCGACGGTCAGCCCATTGGGTAGATGAATCAGCGAATGTCTTAGCGATTAACGAACCGGACAGGCTAATTACGCCGCGTCCGAATTCCTCGGTACAACCACCCGCGCCACCTTCATCACCAACGAAGTTATTGGCAAACTCGATACCCATTGTTGATAGGACGCAACCTATATTTTGGCCGTCCACATACAGCATCTTAGTGTTGTTGATTGCGCTAACAGAATCACTAGTATCGACTGTTGCATCAGTTTGGCCTGCTATAGCTGCCGTGCCCGCTTCTGGATTACCCATCTTAGCGCCGAATGAACCTGTTACGATTCCCGACTTTTCAATCGAGATTGAACCAGTATCCATCAATGTATCTTTGACGGTTTTGTATGCAATGTTACCAACTTTAGAGTTATCAAGTACGCGTTGCTGGGTGGTTAACACTGTGCGCTGAGTGCCGTTAGAGCATTTTAAGCTAGACATTACGATACTTGCGCCTGCCGCTTCTGTGGCTGCCGGAGCTTGCGATGTGGTAATCTCGGTCGCGCTATCGATAGATGCAACTTTATACGCGGTATCCAAATCAGCGTTAGTAGAACCTAAAATCCCAAACCAATCGCCAACACTTAAACCAGATACGTGACCCGCTGGCATAACATAGCCTGTTGCGGTCGCCTCAATGCCAGTTGATGCGGCTTGACCGTTATCAGTTTGAGCACCGTGAATTAGCGCCTCGAAATACTTAGCGGTTTCTTGTGACATATCGAAATCAACAGACATTGACGTTTCGCGTCTATCCTGAACCTGCTGCGGCGCATTGCCATCGGTCGGAATCTCGTTACCTGTAACATATGTTGGGGCGCTAACTAATGAGCCGCCCGTTTTGCGTATCTCAGTGAAAACAGGATTGGTATCAATCGTGCCCTCGACAGCCTGAGCTGAAATTAATAATTTTATGTCGCTGCGCTGCAAGCCCATCGTTTAACCCTCAAAGTAGTATTCTGTTTGTATCTGTATAGTATACCACGCATCGTTATTGCCAGTGAAAATGACGCTCGATTCCGTGGTTCGTGTGTTGCTCATTTGCTGTTTTCGCCATGCTCGCTGTAGAAGCTCTGCATGGTCGATTGCTGTTTTAACGCCGAAAGTGCTACCCTTAGGCGTGTTAATTTCTAGCGTTATGATGCCGAACGTTCTACGCCATCCCGCACCTGCTGCTGCATCGATAGTGTTGTTATTGGTGATATCAACCCTAATCCAGTTGGCGTCTTTTGGTGCCTCGCGGTCATCATTTGGCAGGTATACGTCATTATCAGTATATCCCGCTGGTAAATTTGCGCTAATGTGTGCTATTAAGTCGCTGTATGTTGATACTAATGAATCAGCCAAATCTTACGTCCTCGAATTCCAATCCCGCTTTTTGTACTGCCGCTGCGATGAAGTGGCTATTCTGGTCAGACCAACCATTTTCTAATCGCTCCATGTACGGTTTTAGCGATGTAACGTACAAATCACTAAGCTCGACCGTAGCCGTACCCTTTCGGATTCGTGCGTTGTTTTCAGTTTGTGCGCCACCAGCTCTACGTGATTTTGAGCGCTCTTTACGCGGAGGTTCGTCAATGCCGATTTGCCATGAACCGCGAGCCTCGCCCGTATCTGCTGGCGTATCTTTCAGTAAGTCGTTTGACACGCTAAACGCCATAATTCGTTGCGCTTTCTGTACGTCATCAGTCAATTCGTCGGTAATATCAAAATCAGTTTCGTGACTCATTTATCATGCACCTGTAATGTCCATTCTGATTTCGTCTCACTTATTGCCACAGCCACGATATTAACCTCTGTACCATTCACTGTACATGATAGAGATTTATTAATTGTGCAATTGAGAGGGTTCGCTGGAAAGCCAACGTTGTAATCAGTCAGCCCGATACTGTCACTGGCACGCTCGTAGTTTTTAAAGTCGTACACACGAGCAACTGTAATCGTATCAGTTGCGGTAACTGCCTTAACACCAGTCATAGGATCTTCTCTGCCGTATTCAGTTAACACGATGGTGTTGATTGTTTGTCCTGAGAACACCTGAGAGTACAGCTCATTAGCTATAGACAAACACTGAGGATTAGTTAGCATGATTAACCCCTACTGAATGAGAATGCGCTATCTGAACCGCTAGCTGTAACTGATAACATATCAAGATAAATTTCAGATGTCGGAGAGCCTGCTGCTTCAGTTGCGATACCTGCCGCGCTAGATGCACTTTGGTAGTACTCAACCTTCAACGTGTCCAACTGCTGAGACTTAACGTCTCCAGTGGTTGACGCAGAAGACGCAGCGTCAAGGTCGCCTTTGAATTTAGATACAGCCGCTTCGAGTTGGGCGCGTTTTAGTTCTTTTGGAATTTCTGTGGATGCAACAAGTACGCCACTGGCGTAGCTAGATGATTGCGGATAACGCAAGGCTTGACTGGTAGTTGTTTTTAGAATGAATGCGGTTAAAAATTGCTCAGTGTAATCGCCACCGCTGATTAACTCAATCTCGCGAGCTGTTGCGGTTGCGCCAATTGATATTCCACGCGCCGCTGCGTATGCAACATATTCCGCATCAGTATTGTAACTGTTTGCTGTAGCGACTCCGCTACCGTCTTCGATTATAATTGCCACAAAAAAGCCCAATAAAAATGTATTGGGCTATTATAGCATATCGGTTATTTTGGTGGTTCGGGTAGGTGTTGCCAGTGTGTCGCACTCAGTAATACCATCTCGTCTTCATCAAGCACGTCGAACGTTGTAGTATCGGCACTATGCAGGGGCGAAAACCACCCACTACTAACCCCCTCTACGTCACCACCGCGCACGTTAACCAGCTCGCCAGAGCACGGCAACTCATCATTAATGCTTATCCAGTTACTCATAGACTATACACCTTAACATCACCGCCAGTATAAATATCTCTGGTCTTTGCGTACTCCACGGCCTCTTTTGCTGACTTGTCAAAATCAAGCGCCGCTAACGCGAAATCTCTACCGCTGCCAAGTGTAAAGTTATGTGTAATCAACTCTTCGCAGAATATGCCGTCATCAACAAACGAGTAATAAACCCCACCCTCGCGAATAACTAGCGCCACACAGTCGAGCGTAACATCACTATTGAATAAATCATTTTTCTTTAGCGTCATAAAATCAGGTATATCACACACGCAGCCAGCTATAACCCATACTGAGCCGTCCTTGTGCGTATGCGCCTTTATTTCGCTGTCATTAACGATAACCCCTTGGCGATTTGATTTTCTTGAGTCAACGGCAACCTCTCCGTCCTCGTAGTTATATGCAATTGTGGTCATACGATAATCCCCGCGACAAGATTTACAACCAAGATTAAATTAACCGCTAGTGATACCACTAGGCATCCGTATATGTATCGCATTTGCTCTGCTGTAGTCATTTGTTTATCTCCTATTTAACCAAGTCGGCGGCGTATTCAATTAAGTAAAGCTTTGGTGCAATCCAGATTTGAAGTATTATCATTAGCTTTGATATTGCAACAAGTGTAAACGCCACCATGACAACAAACGAGGACAGACCTATACCAATCAACTCATCATCACTTTTGAGCGCCACCACAAGTAACCACGCCGCTAATGATGCGATAATAGAAAAGACTACGAAGTAAATGCCAGCCTTAATGCTATGCCACATTAAAAGTTGATGCACGATATCCGGCACCTCGCCAGCGACAAAGTCAATCGCACCGCTTGCTGTATCTGTCGCTTTATTAATTAGTGAGATTACCGCTTCGTTTAGTTTATCTGTTGAATCAGACATTTTTATTTCCCTTTAGTAAGTAGAAAACCCACAATACGTTAATATTGTGGGTCTGTCAACGGTTTATTAAAGTTATTTAGCTTACGGGTATCTAGCCCACTTTTCCACCCTTAATGATGCGCATGGTGCTGCGTTTATTAGTGGATTTGTTGGCTCAGACCTTATTAACCCACCCGAATCAGACCCAGCCTCATCCCTAATCATTTTGTATTTTATTACAGTGCCAGAAGGGAGGTATAGCCACGAATCATTCTCGAATGACCTAACATCATTCGCGTTAACAACTCTATCGAACACGCTCCTCCCAGCCTGCACGCCATTTACTTCTGCGAATGCATACAGATGAGCGGTTCCAGCAGATCCTGAGCGCCCAAATTCGTAAGATATCTTTATTCTGTACGTACCACTGGTCACTATGGTTAGCTCACCAGCGGCGGACAGGGATACAAAATCATTGGACTCTGCCGCGCCAAAGGTTATGCTTAGCGCGTTACTTATGCCTTGACCGCTGGGGTTTTGCTCAGCTAGCGGCGACTCCGAATCTATAACGCGCTCAATATTAACATCCGTTTCAGGGTTTGTTATATTATTTAATGGTGTGTACATAGCTAACCCATTATCGCAATAAACGAGATTGTTATTTTTAAATCCGCACTATTCTCAGAATGTCTAGAGAATTCTATAGCATTAACACCAGCTCGCTCTACATCTACCGCTCTAGAGAACGCATCTGTTAATGTCGATTCAGATGTATACGTAACGTTACACACATCAATAGCCCCCAACACTGAAAACTCCGTACTTGAATCCGTA
>Ga0105356_10000217_pt1 | contig 51012 bp, 47 predicted proteins | sample GOMGulsemesocosm_3_FD_83502 | JGI IMG/M metagenome (GOLD analysis project Ga0105356, IMG submission 83502) | Methane-oxidizing microbial communities from mesocosms in the Gulf of Mexico - GOM9D Gulf of Mexico | ecosystem: Environmental > Aquatic > Marine > Cold seeps | place: Gulf of Mexico...
ACCAATAATTGACACTCATTATTTGTATATATTCAAGGAACTAAAAAGCATAACATTATTACGGTCTTAGGTGCCTCGATAAATCTACACAAATAAAGTCTCTGTTGATAATCTTACCAATAAAAAGAAATAGAAAATTCAGCTACTATAGCGGAATTCCTTACTTTTACACCCAATCATTTGATGAATTATGAGCGAGACAAAACACAATTGGACAAAAGAAGAAATTCTAGATATTTATAATAAACCGATGATGGAATTGCTGTATGATGCTGCAACAATCCATCGTTTACATCATGATCCAAATGTTGTACAGGTATCAACTTTACTGTCTATTAAAACAGGTGGTTGTTCAGAAGATTGTGGGTACTGTCCGCAAGCGGCACGTTATCATACTGATATTGAAGGGAATGATTTAATGAGTGTTCAGCAAGTAAAAGCTCAGGCATTGCGAGCTAAATCTACGGGAAGTTCTCGTGTTTGTATGGGAGCTGCTTGGCGTAATGTTAAAGATGGCGAAGAATTTGATCAAGTATTAGAAATGGTGAGAACCATTAATAAGCTAGATATGGAAGTTTGTTGTACCCTTGGTATGATTACCGAAAATCAAGCACAACGATTGGCTGAAGCAGGATTATATGCATACAATCATAATTTAGACTCTTCAGAAGAATATTATAAAGAAGTAATCTCGACACGTGGATATCAAGATAGATTGGACACCATTGGCAATGTTCGTAAAACCAATGTCACTGTTTGTAGTGGTGGTATTATTGGAATGGGCGAGAAAGTTGAAGACAGAGCAGGAATGCTTGTAGCTTTATCAACTTTAAATCCGCAACCAGAATCTACTCCTATTAATGCTTTAGTTGCTGTAGAAGGTACGCCTTTAGAAGACGAGCAGCCCGTTGAAATCTGGGATATGATTCGTATGGTAGCTACAACTCGAATTGTAATGCCAGAAACCCAAGTGCGCTTAAGTGCTGGCCGTACACAAATGAGTCGTGAAGGTCAAGCCATGTGTTTCTTAGCGGGGGCTAACTCTATTTTCGCTGGAGACAAGCTACTTACAACGCCTAATCCAGATGTTAATGAAGACATGAAAATGTTTGACGCCCTAGGGTTAAATCCACAAAAGCCATTTACTAAAAAAGTACAACCGCAAACCGTTGAGGCCAGTAGTTCACAATTTGAAGCATTGGGTGAAAAACCAAAATGGACGCGTCCTGATCATAAAATTGAGCGGAACGAATTGGCAAAAGCAAGTGCTAAATTGGAAAAATAAAAAGTCAAAAACGGATTGTAAAAAATAATTATCAAGCCGTTTAAATTTCACAAATCATTCACCAATAGTTAATCTTTCCAGCCCCATGGAGCATCTGGTGTTTCTATGGTTTTGGAGATATCAAAACTCACACGAAACACACGTGGTGTCCCCAAGCGTCTCAAATTATAAGTAAACTCAGATTCATTAAGGGTTATCCACCATACATTTGTTGATGCTGCAGGAATTAAATTAGTTGTTTCTTCATCTGCAGGGAATATCTGAATAGTTCCTTGTCCTGAATTAGTTGTTGTCCCTCCATACATTGTTATTTTATCTGGACTACCATCCTCATGTCGATGATCATGTTTTAAAGAAATACGATTATCTTTAAAGGTCAGCACCCATGTTCTCGATTTATCATTTCCAACAAAAAAAGGAATTTTAATGATTGTATCACTACAAGAACGTACATGCATTACTAATTTTTTTCCACCAAATTGTTCGTCATTTTCAGGCAACACCAAAGTCCCTTCAAAAGTTTTTCCACAAAGCTCTTGAAGTGAATTCCAAAATTGCTGAGCGTCACTTTGTGCTTGTGCATATGACTGTGTGAGGCTTAGGAACAAAAATAAAATAAGTGTTTTTTTTATCATTTTAGTCGTTTTTTTTATCTGTGAATTCTCTATTATTTAATTAAATTATTAACTTTTTCATAAATCATCGGTGACTCCCAACCGCGATACATTAAATAATCAACTAGTTTCTTTTTTTTCTTTAATGAATTAGATTCATTGATATAAAGAAGCCTTTTTTCTGCTAATTCATTAAAAATTTCAAGATATTCTTCTTCGTCTATTTCGGTAAGGGCTAAGCTAATATTAAACTTAGAAATATCTCTCTTTTTTAATTCCAAAATTATACGACGTCTTCCCCATTTCTTAATTTTGAACTTCCCGCGTGCAAATGATCTTGCAAATCGTTCTTCATGTAAAAAATTATGTTCTAATAAATAAACTAATACAACATCAATGGCTTCAGGAATCATATACATATCCTTAAGCTTTTGTGTGACTTCCTTATGACAGCGTTCTTGGTAAGCACAATAGGATTCGAGCTTCCTTTTTGCTTCGTCTACTGTGTACGTCTTTTTTTTGGGGAACATAGTTCAAAAATAACAATAGCTCTTTTAAAATGAAATACTAATTTTAAATTTTTAATCTTTGATCTATATTACAAACTATATTTCAATGCTAAAATCAAATTTAATCCTGGTGCAGCAATACCTGAAGAATAAGATCTATAACGCTGGTTTGTAATATTTTCTACTGTTGCAACAATTGAAGTAGCCTTATTAACTTGATATTGAGACCTTAAATTTAAGGTATACCAAGAAGGCGCATAAGGGTTTCCGTTACCATCTTTAGCATAAATATAGTCCTTATCTATTTCCGAAGGAGCTAATTGATCAAAACTAAGCTCACTATTATAAATTAAAAAAGCATCCCATTTAAATTTATTTTTTTTCCAAATAATATGTGTATTGCCAAAACTAGGCGCTACATGCCTTACAGGCACTTCTACGCCGTTTTTATCTTCTTCGGTTCCCCCGACAATACTATATTGAGAACTGAGCTTCAATGACTCCGTAAACACAATTCTAACACCGGCTTCAAACCCATAAATCCAAGCCTTAGATGCATTTTGAATCGCTTGAATATCACTCATCTCCCCATCATATAACATATGGGATTCTCCATTTATACTAAAATCTCGCCTCACCAATGCATTATCCAAATAGGTATAATAGGTGGCTAAATCAAAAATTACAGCATCTTGAAAATTTAAAACCAATCCAAGCTCTCCACTATAGGCATACTCTGGCATTAAATCTGAATTTGGAACAACAACAGATCCTGGTTCCGAATCAAATATTTTTCCTATATCATCAATATTTGGAGCTCTAAATGCCGTAGAAGCATTGAATTTCCATAATATGATATCATTTGGGGCCCAATTAAGTCCTGCAGTACCGGTTAATGCTCCTGTATTGATGTTCGCATCATTAAAAGGCAGATTGAAAAACGTATTATTATCTGCTAAATCTGCGTTAATTGTAATGTGATTATAACGTATCCCCGATTGAAATGTAAATTTCTTATTTGGTTTATATTTAAAACTCATATAGGCTGCCATAGATTGCCAAGTAGCCCCATTGGGATATCTTGATGCTATTGGTTGAGCACTATTATTGTTTATGTTTATTTCTTTTCCTTGAGAACCTACTGAATTATAAATATATTCTGCACCATAAAATAATTTTGAAGTTTCCGAAAGCGCTTTTTCAAAATCGATATTTGCAGAAATTGCATTAACATTCTCTTTTCTTATTCTGCGGGTATCTGAATTTAAATTTCTATCCACCCTGCTTTCTTTAAAATTTTGAAAGGCCGTGGTAATCTTAAATTTATCATACAAATTCGAACCACTATCGAGCTTTGTCATTTGAAGATTTCCTAAAAACCACTGTTGGGGACCATAATACCATTCTGCAGAACGCAAATTCTCTCCTCTATAACGAATTAGCCTGTCATATCTTGGATAATCTGAGGTTGCAGAATAATGCAGTCCCAAATCAAAACTAAGTTTTTTATTGGCTTGATAATGTATTTTTTCAAGAAGATTAATCTGATTATATCCTGTAAATTTCTGCTCTCTCGGGTCACTATTTTGAACAATAGCATCTACCCCATTTACAGTATTAACATATTCATTTCTTAGGTAATCTTTTGAACCATACTTTCCCATTTTCAAATCGTCAAAATCAGTATAACTCAAACTAGTTAAAAAAGCCCATTTCTTAAGTCCCAAATTAAAATCTATATGTCCGGATTTCTCATTGCTTGCCGTGGCATAACGCAGCACTGAATTCAATTTAAAAAGTAGGGAATCTGATTGTGATAATCTTGGTTTTTTGGTGTAAAAATTCATAACACCTCCAATGGCATCGCTACCATAAATAATGGAGCCCGAACCTAATATAATCTCAGCATTTTGAACTACAAAAGGATCTATAGAGATTACATTTTGCACATTTCCACCCCTAAATATGGCATTATTCATTCGAACATCATCAACAGACAGCAACAGTCTATTTGTTGAGAAACCACGTATCAAAGGACTTCCTCCGCCCAATTGACTCTTTTGGATAAAAACCTGCCCACTGTTTTGTAAAACATCAGCACTTGTTTGAGGGTTTGAAAAAACAATATCTTCAGCCTTAATACTTATAATTTTTTGGGGAACTTCTTTTTTGCTTTGTTCAAACTTAGAGGCCGAAATTACAATCTCACCCAAATCTTGAGATTTTGCCTTTAAATACAACACATTTGGTACTTCAGATTTTATAAAAACAGTCCTTATATGAGAAATATGTTGAAAAATCAACCTTTCGTTTTCTAAGAAACCATCCAAAGACAATTTTCCCTCCAGATTTGAAACCGTGCTTTTTGTTTTAGAATTATTAAAAACCGCAACGCCTGGAATAGGAGTTTTAGACGCTTCATCTAAAACAGTAATCTCCTGAGCCTGCATAATAAAACATGCCAAACATAAAAAAAAGACAATACTGTTCTTCATATTTTAGTTAAAAACTTGATTTAATATTGTTACAGATTTAGGTTGTTTAAAACCGTCCAAATGTAGCTTAAAATAGAGTAAAATCATACTTAAAAACTCTCGTTTTTGATTAGAATTAATTTCCAATGATTTACTTACATCAAATTTTATACCTAACAGTTGTTTCAGTATGCTAAAATTATCTCCAGAAATACAATATATACTTGTGTCTAACTTTTGAAACCTTCCATCTTCAAGATTAAAGTATTTTGAATCTGACTTGGGTAATTCGGGATAAAAACCTAGATATTTTGTAAGTTCAATTAAAAACACTAAATGAAAATTCGCATTAGTTTCTCCTTCATCGAACCATACTAACGATGTTTCTAAAAAATGATATAATGGTTGATTCTGTTCTTCTTCAATTAAAACAGTTGATAACACCTCTGAGAGAAACATTACCATTGCTCCCTTAATAACATTTGTATGCAAACTCTTATAATTGCAATACAATTTAATGTCCTTAAAATATTGTAGAGAACGGTTATCCTTATGGTCTGCATCAATCTCCAAAAGAGATAATGGCTGAAAATATGCAGGTTTAAATTTCCCTTTTTTAGATTTTAAAGCATTTCGCACCAAATAACTTATTGGTCCAAACTTTTCGGTATAGCATTTTATTATAAGGTCACTGTCTTTATACCTCAACTTTGACAATACTATGGCTTTTGTGGATATAAGCATTATCTAACAATCATTAGTTTTAAAACTTTGGTTTCAAAAGTATCTAAATCAGATAGCATCACTAAATACACCCCAGAAGCAACCGAATTATTTGCTAAATTCTTTCCATTCCAATATGCCGTTCCACCATCAATTTCCAAATTATAACCTCTATACCTTAAATTTGTTCTAGACTGAGCCTCCGCTACCAAATTACCAGCAATATCTACTATCTTAATATTGACATTATCACTTATATCTTTTATTTTAATTTTATCAGAGAGAGCATTAAATGTTGGACGAACTGGATTTGGGTAAATATAGGCATCGGTCAATCCTTCTAAAGGTGCGGAGCCTCCCGATTTAAAAGAAAGCAGCCCTCTATCAGTAGCAATATAAACGATTCCTTTATCCTCATCTATTGAAACATCATTAATATTGTTGGATGGTAAAGGCGAATTGTCTTTTGTAAAATGAAATATTGTTTGTTGACCATCAGAAGAAAAATAAAATAAACCTGCCCCAATGGTTCCTACCCATTTATTATTAGAACCATCTACCTTTATGTCTGAAATAAATTGGTCATCTAAAAGCTCTTTTGGAATCCCATCTTCTAAAATAATAATTGCTGATGTAGAGACATTATCCTCCGTGAAAAAATTTGAAGTATTATACAAAACCCTCAAGCCTTTCTCTGTTCCAATCCATAATTGATTTCTGTCATCTAAAGCTAATGCCCTTACAATTTTGGTTGGTAAATTTCCATCTTCCTCAGTAATATTCTTTAACAATTGATTCCCTCCATTTTCATTAAACCCAATTAATCCAAATGAAAATGAAGCAATATATTTTGTACCTGAATGATGTATTACCATTTCTTCAAACCCAAGATTATCATTAACCGGATCTAAAATTAAATCAGTAAAATCAAAGCTTCTCCATTGATGGGAATTAGGGTCATACGATTTTAAAGGTTTTTCAATTAATGAAGTCAAAGACCATAGTAAACCATTTTCATCAAATGTTGTTCCTGAAACACGAATACTATGAAAGTTTGGTGCTCCATCCAAAATTAAAGACTCTAATCCACTATTAGTATCATCATGTCTAACTAATGGCACAAAATCATTAATCTCTAACAATCCGTCTTCAAAAGAACTAATAAAAACTTGCGCAGGATTAAAAGGATTTATTGAAATTGCATTTAAATTTCTAGAATCAAGCAGACTATCATATGGGATATTTATCCAGCGTTCATCATTTAAATGACTCACACCATAACTTCTAAATGGTCCTGGATTATAACGATCGGTATAATCCCCATAAGTAACCCACAAACCACCATTACCTGCATGAATAGCATATCCATTGTTTTTTGATGGACCATCAGGGTGAATCTCTTGAAATTCTGAAGTACCATCTAAAGCCAATGTCAATATTCCAAAATCTTCGGAACCTATATATATTTCCTCAGGTGTAGACACAGCAGCTGTAAATTTCGTTGCAAACTCGGCACCAATACCTGTACTGTTTAATAAATTAAAATCATTATCATAAACAAATACTTCATCAGTTGTTGTTACTATTAACTGATTATTTGATCTCTTTAAATCTAAAGGGGTGTTTGCATAATTAAATAATTGAATAAGATTTGAATTACTTATTTCATATATGCGATTATTTGTGGAGGTACAGTACAATTTATCAACTACAGGTTCAATACCTAAAAAACTACCAGTAGCAATTTGTGACCATTCTTGAAAATCAATCAAGTTAGGACTACTTAATAATGCTTTTTTTACACCTCCATTACCGTTACATGCTGCATAGATTTCATCTTCAAAAATCGCCGTTTGACTCACTGGTATTTGGTTCCCACCATTACCAATAAAATAGGTGTCTTCAAACTCCAGTCTCGTCAGGCTATACACGGATATTCCAAAATCTGTGGCTATAAATATCTTACCATCATACTCATTAAAATGATTAATTCTTTTATCGTTAGGGGGAATGGTTTGCTTTTCTACAATATCAACAACAGTTATAACCTCATCAGTAGATTCTTGTAAAATTTCTATTAAACCATTTTCATAACCAATAACTATTTGTCCAAAATTCTCACTATAATATAATGTAGATATAAACTCTCCTGAGAGTCCGTTAACGGATGAGATATTTTCTAATTGAAGTGTCTCTAAGTCATAGCTAAAAATAGCATTTTCTGACGCTGCATAAATTTTATTATTACCATGTACAACATCTTTGATATTTAAATATGAATAATGTCCTTCCCATAATGTCGTAAAATCTTGAGCGCTTACAACAACCGAATATAAAAATGAAATAAATAGTAACAGAGTTTTCTTTTTCATCAAATAGGATTCAACATTCAAATATATTTATTACTAACGAGAATAGCTTTAATATCATATGTATTATAATAGAAAAAGCTCCCAAAACAAATTCTGGAAGCTTTTAATCGTCAATATATATTAGAGCTATACTACACCCTGAGCTAACATTGCATCTGCTACTTTAACAAATCCCGCAATATTTGCACCTTTAACATAGTCAATATAGCCGTCTTCATCTTTACCATATTTAATACATGAATCATGAATGTTGGACATAATCTCTTTTAGCTTTTCATCTACTTCTTCTCTAGTCCAATTGAAACGCAAAGAGTTTTGTGTCATTTCTAGACCTGAAGTTGCAACACCTCCAGCATTTGAAGCTTTTCCTGGAGCAAACAATATTTTTGCTTTATGAAATACTTCAATAGCATCTTTAGTAGAAGGCATATTAGCTCCCTCACTAACAGCAATACATCCGTTATTTACCAAAACAGTAGCAGCATCACCATTTAACTCATTTTGAGTAGCACAAGGTAAAGCTATGTCACATTTAACACTCCAAGGTGTATTCCCTTTTACAAATGTTGCATTTGGATATACTTCTAGATATTCGCTAATTCTGCCACGTTTTACATTTTTTAATTCCATTATAAAACTCAACTTCTCCACATCAATACCATCAGCATCGTGAATATATCCTGATGAATCAGACAATGTAAGTACTTTCCCGCCTAATTGAATAACTTTTTCGGCGGCATACTGAGCAACATTTCCAGAACCAGAAATCACTACTGACTTCCCATTAAAAGAATCGCCTTTTGTTTCAAGCATTTTTTGAGCAAAATACACAGTTCCATAACCTGTTGCTTCAGGTCTAATTAGAGAACCACCCCAAGTCATTCCTTTTCCAGTTAAAACTCCTGTGAACTCGTTACGTAATTTTTTGTACATCCCGAATAAAAATCCAATTTCTCTTCCTCCAACACCAATATCCCCCGCAGGAACATCAGTATTTGCACCAATATGACGGAATAATTCACTCATAAAAGAATGGCAAAAACGCATAATTTCATTATCGCTCTTTCCTTTAGGATTAAAATCACTTCCTCCTTTACCACCACCCATTGGAAGGGTCGTCAAACTGTTTTTAAACACTTGTTCAAATGCTAAAAACTTTAAAATACTCATGTTAACCGATGGGTGAAAACGTAACCCTCCTTTATAAGGACCAATAGCCGAATTCATTTGAATTCTATACCCTCTGTTAACCTGAACTTCACCGCTATCATCAACCCAACATACTCTAAAGGTCAATGCGCGTTCCGGTTCTACCATTCTTAATAAAATGTTTTTACCGTGATAAATGTCATTCTTAACGATATAAGGAATTACAGTTTCTGCAACTTCCTCAACGGCTTGCAAGAACTCCGGTTCGTTCCCGTTTCTCTCTTTTACAAGATCTAAAAAACCATTTATTTTATTTTTCATCTATAAAATTTTGAAGTAATTATATTTTACTGAATTTTGTGACCACAAATATACGTTATCTATAAAAATAACCCCTCTTTTTTTTAAATTTCGCAATTATTTTTCAATACTAAAAAGAACTACAAATGAGTCAATAATCTTTCTCAAAAATTACAAGTATTTGTTATAAAATGGGTTTTATATCCAATTTCTTGACGCTTGGATTATATTTTGAAGACAGTTAACTAATTCTAAAAGATTTTGGCTCTTAGGTTTTGCTATTGGAATTGTCTTTACTTTAACCTTTTCTGAATACTTAAATGGAATTTACAATCCATTATAAAATAAAAAAAGCTCTTAAATAAGAGCTTTTTTTTTAGAGTTTACTGTAAGGCTTGTTTCAAATCATTAATTAGATCTTCTTCATCTTCAATCCCCACACTTAAGCGTATTAATGAATCTACAACTCCCGTTTTTTCTCGCTCTTCTTTTGGAATACTAGCATGTGTCATACTCGCAGGATGACCAGAAAGAGACTCGACTCCTCCCAATGACTCAGCAAGTGTAAATATTTTCAGTTTTTCCACTATTTTAATTGATGCATTGTAGTCATTTCCTTTGGTTGTAAATGACAACATGCCTCCAAAATCGTTCATTTGAGCTTTTGCAATGTCATGATTAGGGTGTGATTCAAATCCAGGCCAATATACATTTTCAATATTTGGATGAGACTTTAAAAACTCGGCAACTGCTCTACCGTTTTCACAATGTCTTTGCATGCGTATATGAAGAGTTTTGATCCCCCTAAGCACCAAAAAACTGTCTTGAGGTCCACATACAGCACCACTAGCATTCTGGATAAAATAAAGCCTCTCTGCTAGATCCTTATCTTTCACCATTAACGCCCCCATTACAACATCACTATGCCCTCCTAGATACTTGGTTGCAGAATGCATAACTATATCTGCACCTAAATCTAATGGCTGTTGCAGATAAGGCGTTGCAAATGTATTATCAACGGCAAGCAAAACGTCATGTTTTTTGGCAATACTAGACACTGCCTTAATATCAATAATGTTCAGCATTGGATTTGTTGGTGTTTCAACCCAAATCAATTTAGTCTTTGAATTAATATAGGCCTCAATATTAGCGGCATTATCCATACCAATAAAATGAAACTTAATTCCAAATTTCTCAAAAATACTTGTAAATAAACGATAGGTTCCACCATATAAATCGTTTGTAGAAACAACCTCATCTCCTGGCTCTAACAATTTAATTACAGCATCAATAGCTGCTAATCCTGAACCAAATGCTAAACCATGGTTTCCATTTTCTATACTTGCAAATGCATTTTCTAGAGCTTTTCTAGTGGGATTATGTGTTCTAGAATATTCAAAACCTTTATGTCCTCCAGGAGTTGTTTGGGCATAGGTGGATGTTTGATAAATTGGAGGCATTACAGCTCCATAAGCCGGATCATGTTCTTGTCCTCCATGTATGGTTTTAGTATTGAATTTCATATATCTATAGTATTTAAGTAATGTTAATCACATGCTGTACGATATTTTCCATTGAATTGAATGATCACCGTTTTAGCATATGCGTTTATTAAGTATCTTTTGTTCGCAACAAATTTAGTTTTTAATTCGTTGTATTCAAAAGGATGCAATATCTTTAAACCACCTTAATCATTAACATCATTTAATTTGAAAAAAATTCTTCTACCATTCATAGTTTTCTCTTTTATATATTCTTGTAAAGAAGAGGTTCAAATAACTTTTACAGAGTTTAATATTGAATTTTCAGAAAATTCACTTATCGAAATAAACGCCCCAAGAACTGAAGATAAATCTGATATTGGAGATGCCATAAATTCAAAAATTGAATCACATATTGCAAACACCTTAAATTTTAGTAGCGACGCTTCCGAAGCTTTATCATTGGGAGATGCATTAGAAAAATTTGACAATGAATACAAAGCTTTTAAAAACGACTTTGAGGAAAGCGCATTAATGTGGGAGGCCACTTTTGATGGGGAAGTAACCTATCAATCTTCCGAAGTTATTTCTATTGCAATAACTAGTTACCTTAATACTGGAGGCGCTCATGGCAGCATGAATGTAACGTTTTTAAATTTCAATCCAAGCAGTGGTGAATTGCTAACTCTTGATGACGTCATTGGAAACAAATTGGCATTTACAAATCTTGCGCAGCAGCATTTTAAGGCCTCAATTCAAACCTCAGAGGATATGATTTTTGAAGACTATTTTTTTGGTGAGGGCTTTCACCTTCCAGAAAATATAGGATTTAATGATGACGGTATTACCTTATTTTACAATGTTTATGAAATTGCATCCTATGCTATTGGTATCACTGAATTTACTATTCCTTTCGAGGAAGTTGCATTTCATATGAATATAAATTAATGTGATTATTTAGCCAGTCGTTTTATTAATGGGCCAACAGTTAACCCCTGTCCTGTTATTGAAAACACCACAATTATATAGGTAATTACTAAAAATAATTCTCTATGCATATCTTGTGTTAAGCTTAGTGCTAGAGCAATTGATATCCCACCACGAAGGCCTCCCCAAGTCATAATTAAATTTGTATTCGGCACAAAATCTAACTTTTTAGCAAAGAATTTGATAGGAAACCATAATGACAAATATCTACATAAAAGTACTATAGGCACAGCTAAAATTCCAGCAAATATATAACTTCCTTTAAAGGTTAGTATTAACATTTCCATTCCTATTAATACAAATAGAATAGTATTTAATAACACATCTATGAGCTCCCAGAATTTATCAACATAGGTTTCAGTTGTTTCAGACATTGCAGCATTTCGAACGGTATCATTACCTACCATCAAGCCACAAGCAACCATAGCCAAAGGTGCCGATAAGTGAAATTTTTGGGCAAGAAGAGTTCCACCCATTACTACTGCAATTGTGATGATTACCTCAACATCATAATCATCAATAGATTTCATCAATCTATAAGTTATCCATCCCAATAAAAGCCCAAGCGCTATACCTCCAAGTACCTCTACAGCAAACATTTCGGCAATATGTCCCAAGGTAACATCACTTCCTCCTTCTGCAATTTTTAAAAGTGTTAAAAACACAACCACACCAACACCATCATTAAACAAAGATTCACCAACAATTTTAGTTTCTAATTTTTTAGGCGCTCCCGCTTGCTTCAAAATTCCTAAAACAGCGATTGGATCGGTAGGTGAAATTAAGGCCCCAAAAAGTAAACAATAAATAAAAGCGACTTCTAAACCGACTAGTTGAAGTACAAAATACATAATAATTCCAACTAAAAAAGTAGACACTAAAACACCCAAGGTTGCAAATACTAAAACTGGCCAACGTTGAATTTTTAATTGTTCAAAATTTGTATGCATTGCTCCTGCAAATAATAAAAATGAAAGCATAATATCAAACAACACAGTCTTAAAATCTATTCCCTCTATAAATGCCCTTTCTTGGAGTAACAAGGTGTCATCAAACTGTCCAATTACAATTAAAATCAATGTAAATACAATAGTGATAACCATTAACCCTATCGTTATCGGTAATTTTAAAAAACGCACATTTATATATCCAAAAAGCGCAGAAAGCACAATTAAAACAGTAGCAATTGCATAGTAATCCATACCCTTAAAGTGATTTTTTTAAGGCCAAAATATAACCTAAGTGAATACCTTCATGAAAATTATTAAAAGCTATCGCTTCTTCAACATTAGTCATTGTGCTATTAGTTGAGGTTGTATAGGTGTTATAATTTTTAAATACTCCAGCTTCGTAATCGGCTTTTAGTTTATCAACTGAGGTAAACAATAATGCTTTAATTTCATTTACTTCATTTTGAGTAACATCACGCTCAACTTTGGTGCCCTTTTTATAAGCCTCTACCATGGCATCACTTGTCAACATCGTTAATCCAGATAATTTATATATCAAAAGTTGCTGTGTTACAACAACATGGGCTATATTCCATATTAAGTTATTACGGAACCCATCAGGAACTTTGTTCAATGCTTCAAGAGAAAACTTCTCAATAATAGAACTCAAAAGGGTTCTGTTTTTTAAATTAATATCAAAAGCGTATTGCATTTTATTTTTATTTTAAAGGTGTCTTTTCTTATCTAATTTATTTTCTTTGTAAAGTTAATATTTGTTGGTCATGAAAAAAATATACTACTTAAAAACTTGTAATACTTGTGTTAGAATTTTAAAAGAACTCAATCCTTCTTCTCATTTTATACTTCAAGATATTAAAGCGCAAGAAATCACCACAACTCAACTTGATGAAATGCATAAACTATCAGGTAGTTATGAATCTCTTTTTAGTAAAAGAGCCAAACTTTACAAAGAAATGGATTTAAAAAATCAAGATTTAACTGAACGAGATTACAAGCACTATTTACTACAGCACTATACGTTTTTAAAACGTCCCGTTATTATTTCTGATTCTAATATTTTTATAGGAAATTCGCAAAAAAATATTAAAGCAGCAAAATCTGAACTGGAAAAATCGTAGCTTTTAAGTTTTAAATAAATTTGCGACTAAACGACAATGCATCCTTTTATCAGTACTATTTATAAGTCAGTTTATGATATTCCTCCAAACCATTGGGAAGACTTAAATTGTACCAGTAATGTTTATTTTAGTCCTAAATTTCTAAATGCTTTTGAAAGCTCAAATCCAAAAATAAAATTCAAATACATCATTGTTTCACAACAGAACAAAGCTGTTGCAATTGCGCTCATGCAAACTATTGAATTGGGTGTAGATGCTATTTTAAAAAACATAAAAATCTCTCAGCGTTTAAAACGTTTTATTCATTCATTATTTTGTAATAACCGAATTCGAATCATGTTTGGCGGGAATATATTTTTAAGTGGCGAGCATGGTCTTTTTATCAACAACGATATAAATAAAACAGAAGCCTTAACAGTAATTGCTAATGAAATTAAAGCATTAGCAAAAAGCACGAAACCATTACATGCCGTTTTGGTTAAAGATTTTTTAAATCAATCCTTAGGCTTAACAAATCATTTTAAGAATTTTGGATTTACCCCGATGCATGTAGAACCAAATATGATTCTTGAGCTCGATACAAATTGGAAGCTCTACGAGGATTATAAAAATGCCTTAAAATCGAAATATAGAGTTAAGGTTAATAAGGCTGATAAAACAAGTAAAACATTAACAGCTCGTCTATTTTCAGAATCTGATTTCGCGACCTATAAAGATGAACTTCAAAAACTATACGAAAACACCATAGCTAATGCTAATTTCAATGCTCAAGTTTTAGATCTAAATACCTATATAAAACTGAGAGCGATCTATCATGAAAATTTCATTGTCAAAGCTTATTTTATTAAAGATAAACTCGTTGGTTTTCTTACTGCTTTGGCAAATAACAACCATTTAGACGCTCATTTTATAGGCTTAAATTATGAGTTAAATAAAAAGCATGCTATTTATCCACGTATTTTAAATGACTATGTAAGAATAGGCATTGAAAAACAGGTGTCTCATATAAATTTTGGCCGAACAGCTTCAGAAATAAAAAGTACTATTGGCGCGACTCCTGCGGATTTAACAGTTTACATTAGACATAAAAGACCATTGATTAATTCAATTATTCGAGTTTTAATACAACGAATTAAAATCAAAGAATTCAAACTTCACACCGCTTTTAAAACTAAAAAAGAGGCCATTTCAGCCTCTTAGTAATTATTTATCATTTTAATTATTATGTCCAAGCGTTTACAATACCTCCCATTACAGCGAATGTAACAATCCAGTATCCAACATTGATCGCTACATATTTAAATGATTTTTGTTCAAATAAAGCATTGGTAGCAAAGACTGGTAAAATAAAACAGAAAGCGAACATAGAGCCATGTAGTGCGCCATGCTTAAAAGTCATAAACGCCTCTGTACCATGTCTCATATCATCGGGTCCTCCAATAATTACATTCATCCAAAGATATGTTGCTGCCAAAAATGCAAATATTACTGCCAATCCATAAGTTTTAGCAGGGTTCATACTTTTAGCTTTTTCTTCGGTCATCCCAGATTCTTTCATCCAGATGGTACCAAAAGTTTTAGGATTATACCATAAAAAGCCAATTACTAAAGCTGAAATTGCTGCAGCGACTAGAGCCATCCAATTTGGACTAAAATTTTCCATAATCTATTCGTTTATTAGTTAATTATTAAGGTATTAAATTACGGATTTTTATTTTAGCTCTAAAAAACTATACTAAATCCTTTGGTATTCTGCCGTATTTTCTGGTGTCGGTTTTAGTTAAAATTTTAAAGTCATCAGACTTTGGAAAAGTGTTAATTATTTGAAGTAATTCATTAGGAACTTCCCCTAATTTCCGAGTCTTTAAATCAATCCAAGAAAACAACATTTCACTAAAAGCTAGATTTTTTCCTTTATTGTCATAAAAGTTGTGTTCAAACTTAATAAACCTTCCATCATCACTAAATCCTGCAACCTCCAAGCTTACGGTAACAGGACTCCCTAGCAATATTTCTTTAAAATAATATACATGCTCATAAAAAACAATAGGACCTAATCCTAAGGCTTCCATAGGTTGAATACCTATACCTTTTTCTGTAAAAAAAGCCATTCTAGTATGACTCATATAATCAATATATGTTGAGTTCCCTAAGTGCTTATTAGCATCAATATCACTCCAACGAATATCAAACTGTTTTGTATACATCTATTTGTTTTTTTAAAAGCAAAGTTAAACTTTTAGGTATTTATTCTTCATCGCAATATCTATAATAAAACTTAAGACGTTTTAGTTATCTTTGTGCAACTTTTAAATTTTGAGAATGATACAATCAATGACAGGTTATGGAAAATCTGTTTTACAGCTTCCAACTAAAAAAATTTCTATTGAAATAAAATCCCTTAATAGCAAAAACCTAGATTTGAATGCACGTATGCCTTCAATTTACAGAGAAAAAGAATTAAGTGTTCGGAAACTAATTGCGTCCACATTAGTGCGAGGAAAAGTAGATTTTTCGCTGTACATGGAAATGACTGGAGAAGAAACATCAACACAATTGAACAAGCCTGTTGTTAAAAAATATATAGAACAGCTTAAAGCTATTGTAAAAGGAGATGAAACCGAACTTCTAAAAATGGCCGTTCGAATGCCAGATGCCTTAAATACCGAACGCGAAGAAATCGACGAAAATGAATGGAAATCTATTCAAAAAGAGATTGATGGTGCTCTAACTAAAATATACGGCTATAGAAGTGAAGAAGGTCAGGCGCTTGAAAAAGATTTTAGAGACAGAGTCAAAAATTTAGATGACTTATTAGACCATGTTATCGCTATTGATCCTGAACGCATTGAAAGCGTTAGAGAACGATTACGTAAGGGTGTTTCAGAATTAAAAGAGAAAGTTGACGAAAACAGATTTGAACAGGAGCTGGTTTATTATATAGAGAAGTTTGATATCACTGAAGAAAAAGTTAGACTTAAAAACCATTTGGAATATTTTGTAAAGTCATTAAACTCTGATGATTCAAACGGTAAAAAGTTAGGATTTATTGGTCAGGAAATGGGAAGAGAAATCAATACCATTGGTTCAAAATCTAATTATGCACCTATGCAAAAATTAGTCGTACAAATGAAGGATGAACTCGAAAAAATTAAGGAACAACTTTTAAACGTTTTATAATAAGTCAATTATTGGCTTTTAAAAATTTCTCCGAATGAATAACGGCAAACTCATTGTGTTTTCGGCTCCTTCTGGTTCTGGTAAAACTACCATAGTTAGACACTTATTAAAACAGAACGAATTAAATTTAGAATTTTCTATTTCGGCAACTTCTCGTAACAAAAGAGGCAACGAAGTTCATGGTAAAGATTACTATTTCTTATCATTAGAAGATTTTAAAAATAAAATTAAAAACGATTCCTTTTTGGAGTGGGAAGAAGTCTATCGCGATAACTTCTACGGTACTTTAAAAACCGAAGTAGAACGTATTTGGGCTATAGGTAAGCATGTGGTATTTGATATTGATGTTTCGGGCGGCTTACGAATAAAACGAAAATTCCCAGAACAAACCTTATCTATTTTTGTTAAGCCCCCCAGTATTGATGAGTTAAAAATAAGGCTCAAAAAACGCAAAACAGAAAGTGAAGACAAAATAAATATGAGAGTCGCAAAAGCTTCTGCCGAATTAGCTACAGCTCCATTATTTGATGTTATTATTGAAAATGATAATTTAGACAAAGCACTAAACGAGGCTTACCAGTTGGTTAATGGTTTTGTTGAAACTAAACAAGACATTTAAGACGATGAAAATTGGGCTATTCTTTGGTACATTTAACCCCATTCATGTTGGGCATTTAACCATCGCAAATCATTTAGCAGAGCACAGCGATTTAGATCAGGTATGGTTCGTTGTGACACCACATAGTCCTTTTAAAAAGAAAAGTTCTTTACTTGATGATCATCAACGATTAGAAATGGTGTATTTAGCAACTAAAGACTATCCTAACCTAAAACAATCGGATATTGAATTTAACTTGTCTCAGCCTAATTATACGATTAACACACTCACATACTTAGAAGAAAAATTTCCTAAACATGAGTTTGCTCTGATTATGGGAGAAGACAATTTAAAAAGCTTTCATAAATGGAAAAATTTTGAGGTGATTTTAGAGCGATTTTTTATTTATGTCTATCCTAGAATTTCAAGTGGATTAACGGAGCATCGTTTCAAAAACCATAATAAAATAGTACATGTGGAATCTCCCATTATGGAATTATCTTCAACATTTATTAGAAGCTCCATAAAGAACGGAAAAAACATTAGACCTATGCTACCTGAAAATGTATGGCAATACATAGATGAAATGAATTTTTATAAATAAAAAAACCAGCTCAATGGAACTGGTTTTTTTATGTTTTAATTTTCCGTTTTTGGAATGCGTATAACTTGCCCTGGATAAATTAAATCCGGACTTTTAAGCATTGGTTTATTTGCTTCAAAAATTTCAGGATACTTCATGGCATTTCCATAATATGTTTTAGCAATTTTACCCAGTGTATCTCCACTTACAACTGTATGAAACAAGGCTTCTGGCTCTACATGATCAACTGTCATTTGATCGTCAACAGAAGCAATACCCTTTGAATTTCCAACAACCAAAACAACCTTTTCCTTTATTGCCTGACTATATGCAATACCCTTAATAGTTGCCAAATCATATTCAATATGAATATTCAATTCTTTAACATTTAATTGTAAATCAATTATTGTAGTTTTCATGTTTGCAGCTGCCATTTTCTCTGCTTTTTGTCTTGCCACCAACGCATCTGCAGACTCTTCTTCTACAGTTTTTCCTATGCCAAAAACTTTTGCTCCGGTATTTTTAATAAATGAAAATAAGCCCATATGTTTTAATTATTTAAGATTAATGAATACCCAAGTGAAATTGCTGCTTTTGATTAAACCAAAATGGAATTTAACAACTGGACATTCGGAGTTATTGTATGCTTTTTAGACACCCGTATTAAATAAAGTCACACCTATAAGGCAATAAAGTTTGAAGATTTGAAAATTTCGATTTAAAACTAAAAACCACCTCTTAATTACATAAATTATTCTTTAACCTACTAAGAGCCGAAAATATAATTAATTCCGATTGGTCACTAATTCTAGTTCATTTATAAAAAAGAGAAACTGCTTAAAAAAGAATTTTTTAAGCAGTTTAAAAACTAAAATAACCAACCAAAATTTTAGTTTCTCCTTTTAATCCGTGGATTATCTGTTTTATTTGTTTTTTGTTTTCGTTTTTTACTTTCAGAGGTCTTTGATGTTCCTTTGGACCCTTGTGATGTTCTCATAAATTGAATATACCCTTGTCCTTCAAATTCATAATACGTTCCTGATGTTGGGTGATATAATTCAATCCGTCCATCATTTATAACGTCTAATTCGAAATATTCATTGTCGAAATAATCATAATCAAGTGTTAAAGTTTTCAGGTAGTCATTTCCTGAAACATCTTGTACACCATAAATGCCTGTGTAGTCCCAAAACAAATCATCTACGTTACTTATATCTATATCTTGAGAACTTCTAAATGTATCATCATTTCCACCAGATAAAAACTGTAAATAATTTTCATTATCAAATTCATTAAGAACTCCTTCTTCACTTGTAAACACTTTTTCCCATGCTTCATATTCCTGCAAGAAATAGTGAATATTGTCAAAAAACACAAAGTCATAATCAAAATTATTACGTTGGTACCCCTCTAAAAAATAAGAAGTATCATTATTTGGATTGTACAACTCTATAGTGTTTTCGTTAATTTGATACACATCAAATGTTTCAAATCCATCAATTACATGATTCACATCCAAAATCATATCATAAGCATCATACGTTCCAACTGGCACTCCAAAACCACCCCCTTGACTTCCAATACCAACTAAATTGTTATTTGCATAAAGTGTTCCGTTTCTAAAAGAAAACGTAAATGCTATTTGTAAAAAAGGCGTTTCTCCATATCCCACTGTCTGATTAATATCTACATACCATAACTCGTAGGTGTTTAATAATTGATTTAAGGAAATACCTGGTTCATCCTCCACAATAATTTCTGTAGAACATGAGGTATATAATATGACCACTAAGGCAAATCCAGAAAGTAGTTTTAGAGTCTTCATAAGCACTTTTTATTATTGTTATGCTAAAGAGATTTCAAATTGCGTGCCAAAAATTTGACGAACCTCTAATTAATAGGATCCAAAGCGTGATTTTTTATGTACTTTTGACCTATTCAAAATTAATCCTATATGGCTTCAGAATTAAAATATGCTGTTTTTGGAAGTGGAAGTTGGGCAACGGCAATTGTAAAAATGCTTTGCGAAAACCTCGATGAAGTTGGTTGGTATATGCGTAGTGTTTATGCTAAGGAACACCTTTTAAAGCACCAACACAACCCAAATTACTTAAGTTCAGTAGAGTTTCATATGGAACAACTTAAATTGAGTAATGATATTAATGAGATTGCGAACTATGCTGATGTGCTTATTTTTGTAATTCCTTCTGCTTTTATTCATGCTGAATTAGAAAAGTTAAACATTGATATTTCCGGGAAAGTTGCAGTATCAGCTGTAAAAGGTATTATTCCAGAAACGGGGTTATTGGTTGGTGAACACTTACATAACCAATACAACATTCCATTTAATAATATTGGCGTAATTGCTGGTCCATGCCATGCCGAAGAAGTCGCTCTAGAGCGCCTGTCTTACTTAACTATTTCCTGTGCTGATGCAGACAGAGCTCAAGAAATTGCAAACCAACTCTCGAGCAATTATATTAGAACAAAAATTAGTGATGATATTATTGGTACTGAATATGCAGTCATGCTAAAAAACATTTATGCAATTTCTGCAGGAATAGCACATGGCTTAGGCTATGGTGATAATTTCCAAAGTGTTTTAATGAGTAATGCAATACGAGAAATGAAACGCTTTATTAAGAAGATGCATAAAATGAAACGCAATATTAATAACTCTGCCTATTTAGGTGATTTATTGGTAACTGGCTATTCTGTATTTTCCAGAAATAGAATGTTCGGAAATATGATTGGTAAAGGATACACCGTAAAATCAGCACAAATGGAAATGAATATGGTTGCCGAAGGCTACTATGCTACAAAAAGTGCGTTTTTACTCAATAAAAAAAATGTAAAGAAAACCAGATTGCCAATTATTAATGCTGTCTACGGTATCTTATATGAAGGCAAAGATGCAAAAAAGGTGTTTAAAAAATTAACCGAAAAGTTAGATTAACTATTTCACCAAAACCCCTTTGGCTTCCATCAAAGGAACGGCTTGTAATGCTTTGTCGTTAATTGTCTTTTCTCTAAACAGAAAGGTTTTGTCAAACATTTTATTGTTTTCAAAAAAGGACACTTTAAATTCATTGTTAAGGGAGAGAACATCATCTTGCATCAATTCAATTTTAGCATAGCTCTTTGGAGGAAGATTTTCCAGCTTATGACGCATTGTAGAGGTCTCTATGTCTTTCGAAAATCCCTTTGAAACAATAAGAACCATTTCTAAAGCGCAGTCTTTATCATTGATGATATACGCATTCCAGTCCTTAGTTTTATAGATCTCATTATATTCTTGTACAACGGCAACATAAACGTCAGTTACTTCTAAGATTTGTATGTCTTTTTTCATGAATTTAGGTCTTAACGCCATTGCAAATTTAACTCTAAGTGAGAGCTTACAATAAGCCTTTTTACAAAACACAAAAATACTAGTTTTTAATTCATTATTTCTTTTTTAAATCACTTGTCTTTGTAAGAAAAACACGCTATTTTTAGTCTTGATTAAAAAAAACCTACCCCAAATCATGATCACATATTTTATTTCGAAATTTCACAATAAAAACAGTTTATTAGTTTTAGCGACACTTTTCATGCTAAACATTGTAACGGCACAATCATTGAGCTCTTTAAAGGTTTCCGAGAGTAAAAAGTATAGAGATATGGTGGGTGCCGATATAATACATTCCATTCACAGCACCGAAGACGGCCAGATCGGCCTTATTAGAGATCAATCTTCTGCCGGATATGGAAAGAAACGAAAGCTTGTGGTTAACATCTACGATCAAGATTTGAAAAAAGTCTATGAAAAAGTGGTTGACCGCTATAAAAAAGAAGAATATATAGGAGAAGTGGCGTACGGAGACAAAATCAAGTTTTTCACTGTGTATGCTTCTAAGAGAACAAAAAGAACAATTTATTGTCATGTCTTGGATATTAAAAATCGAAGCTATATAAAACAGCAATTATTTGAAATTCAAACAGAAAGAATCAGTACTGCTTTAGGTAAAAATCAGCATCAAACCCAATGTGCAATTTCAGATAATGGCAAGTATTTTGCAATTCAAACAGATAATATTAAAAAAAACACAAATTCTTATACCATAAGGGTTTACAACTCAAATTCCATAGAATTGATTTACAAAAAAGACTATCAAAAAAATATTAATCAGTTTTTTGAACCCAAAGATCTTGTCGTTGATAATAAGGGAACAGTTTATTCTTTAGGCAAGTTATTTAAACAAGGGAGAACACAAAAAAATAAAGGCAAAGCAAATTACAATTTCAGCCTGAATAAGATAAGTCAAAATGATGCTGTTGCACTTCCAATCGCAGTAGAAAATGAACACATCAAATCCTTATTAATTTCCTTAACTAAAGACCACTTAAAGTTAGTAGGGTTTTATTCCAATAAAAATGTTCATCGCATAAAAGGCGGTTGTAATTTTGATATAGATCTGAAGACCTTCACTTTGAGCAATAAAAAGAGTATTGAACTGCCTTCTAAAGTTTATGAAGATCTTTATGGCTACAGAACTATTGAAAGCTCAAATAAACGAGAACTTAAAAACTTTTATATTGATCATGTCATTAATGATAAAGAAGGGAATCTCTATATTATAGCTGAAGAATTTTATAAAACAATATCTGGTGGTGACTATGGTCCTAATAATAGTTTTGGAATGACGCATGTTGTTAATCACTATGATGATATTTTAATTTTAAAATTCAATTCCAAGGGTGACTTAGAATGGGGACGTAGTCTTTTTAAAAGAGACACTGAACAATCCTATAATGCATTTATCAAGGATGAAAAATTACATGTGATTCTGAATTCAGGGAAGAAGTTGACTGAAGAAACTCACGGCCGTACAAAAGCGGTTATAGACCTATTTGAATCCACGGCATTATACGATATTGTGTTTACAGAGAGTGGTGAGCTGTCCTATAAAAAGATCCAGGACAACAAGAAGAAAATTTATTATCAGCCCAATTATGGCTATTATTATAATTCAAAATTCATCATGCCAAGTAAAGACAAACATTTCTTACAATTTATGAGCTTGGAATAGCCATAATTGGGCAGATAATTTTCCTTTTAGAATTGAATAAACTCCTATTGATTAATTGCTGAAACTACAGTATAATTTTCTGAAAGAGCAGGAATTACAAGGCCGACTTAAACTGCTCTAAGAAACGCACATCGTTTTCACTAAGTAAACGAATATCACTAATTTGATGCAGCAATAATGCAATACGGTCAATCCCCATTCCGAAAGCAAATCCAGAATATTCTTTAGAATCAATACCACAGTTCTCCAACACATTAGGATCTACCATCCCACAGCCCATAATTTCTAACCAACCTGTTCCTTTGGTCATTTTATAATCGGTTTCTGTTTCAAGCCCCCAATACACATCTACTTCTGCACTTGGCTCAGTAAATGGGAAATAAGACGGACGAAGTCTGATTTTAGATTTTCCAAACATTTCCGTTGTGAAATATTGTAACGTTTGCTTCAAATCAGCAAAACTCACATTTTTATCTATGTACAAGCCTTCTACTTGATGGAAAAAACAATGCGACCGTGCAGAAATAGCTTCGTTACGATAAACTCTTCCTGGGGAAATAGTACGAATTGGTGGTTTGTTATTTTCCATATAACGCACTTGTACAGAGCTTGTATGTGTACGCAATAAAATATCAGGATCTGTTTGAATAAAGAAAGTATCCTGCATATCTCTTGCAGGATGATATTCGGGCAAATTTAATGCTGTAAAGTTATGCCAGTCATCTTCAATTTCCGGGCCTTCACTAACATTAAATCCTATACGAGAAAAAATATCTATAATTTGATTTTTAACTAAAGAAATAGGATGACGAGCTCCAATTTGAATTGGCTCCCCTGGACGTGATAAATCACCGAAAAGTCCTTTATCATCATCTTTGCTTTCCAGTTCTTCCTTAAGAGTCGCAACTTTATTTTCAGCTGTTTTCTTAAGCTTATTTACAATCTGACCAAAATCCTTTTTTTGATCGTTTGCAACGTTTTTAAATTCCGCAAAAAAATCATTAAGTAATCCTTTTTTACCTAAATACTTAATACGAAAAGCTTCAACTTCTTCCTTAGTTTGTGCAGTAAATACTTCTGCTTCTTCTATAAGGTCTTTAATCGTATCAATCATGATATCTCTTTCAAAATAAAGCGCAAATTTAATGATATTTGTGAGAACAGCATTACCGATTGAACCCTTTTATTTTTTGTCAAAACCCTTCCAATGGGAATTTTCCTGAGCAAAAAACCCCAGTAAGTATCTGAAGCTGATATTCAAAACCTATTTTATAAACTCTGATTCAAGAAAATAATTTACTACAGCCTCTTTCATGAGTACACTTTGCTCCCCAGCTTTTAAATTTGGCAACTCTGCTTTAGTTATATAATGTGGCCAGCCTTGTTCATCAAAATAATCAAATTCATAATATCCATATGGCTCCAAAAGCTTACAAATGGCAATATGCATAAGGCTAATTTTATCGTCCTTTTTAAAATTTCGATGTAGTTGCCCTAATTCTTGAACGCCTATTAAATATATAATTGCATCCAAATCCAAAGGGTCTCCATCTGCAAATTGTGAAGATAATTTTTGTACTACAGCTTCCCAATGTTGTTTTAATTGCTCGTCTCTTGCCATTAATTAATTTCTTTTATAATCCACAAAGTTACAGCCTTATAAAATACTAATGAAACAAAGTCGTTATATTTACACTGCATCCAATTATTTTAACAGAATTGAAATAATAATATGTAGGTTTGTTAAAACACAATTTTTATGAATTTTATCGATATCATTTTAGGAGCATTGATTTTATTTGGACTTGTTCGTGGTCTTTCTAAGGGGCTTTTTGTTGAAGTAGCCTCATTAGTGGCACTTATTGCAGGTGTATACGGCGCAATTCATTTTAGTGATTTCGCTGCTGGCTTTTTAGAAAGTCGTGTGGATTGGGATGAAAAACTTATCAATATCACAGCTTTTGCGGTTACTTTCATAATTATTGTTGTTATTATTGCCATGGCTGGTAAAGCCTTGACTAAATTGGCTGATTTTGCTGCTCTTGGTGGAATAAACAAAATTTTAGGAGGCGTTTTTGGTGCATTGAAAACAGCACTTATCTTAAGTGTAGTCTTACTAGTGCTACATTTAATGGACAAAGCAATCCCGTTTGTTGATGATGACGAATTGGAAAGTTCTATGCTTTATGAGCCTGTACGATCTATAGCACCAATGATTTTCCCTTATATTATTAAGGATGATGTAGATCAGGATGAGGATGAGGATGAGGATGAGGATGAGGATGATGTAGAAAAATAAAACAGGTATTGAGTGCAAGCCTCGATACTTTAACCCATAAAAAAAGCCACTTTAATTAGTGGCTTTTCTATTTATTCTATACAGCTTCTTTTATCTATCAAATTTCTCTTCGAGATTAGACTTCACATAAGTCAAACACTCATTAAAATTGCTAAAAATATGTGATTGTGGAATTAAATCCGGAATAATATCAATCCGTTCCATCATATACTGGGGCTGTCTTAATAATTCCACAAATAATACTTCTACATCATTTTTTCTTAATTCCTGAAGCACATCTTCCATAGCATATAAGCCCGATTGATCCATATATGGCATGCGTCCTAATCTAATAATTACGGCTGAAGCTGTTGTCGGAATTTGAGCTGCTAAACTTTGAAAGTCACTAGTCGAGCCAAAAAACAATGGTCCCTTGATGTGTTTTATAAAAACTTCATCTGCTAGATCTTCAGGAAAACTAACCTCATCAGCCCATTTTTTTTCTTTCTTTAAGGATTTTACATCAGAGCGCTCAGCTGCTACATCTCCTATTTTCTTCATGAACATTAATGAGGCAATCACTAAACCAATACCAACAGCAAATACCAGATTCCATACGGAAGCTAATACCATTACTACAAGCATAATTAATACTTCGGAACTTAATTTCAATGGTCCTATCTTCATATCTCTAGGCAAACTCGGAATCGCTTTTAGACCTTTATAGTCCATAACACCAATTCCTACAGTTATCAGTATTCCTGCCAAAACCGCAGATGGGATTCTAGAGGCAATAGGGCCAAGCGCTAATAATATAAATAATAGCATTATTCCTGCTATCATTCCTGAGAGCTTTGTTTTTCCTCCTGATTTAATATTTACAACTGTTCTAATTGTCGCCCCTGCTCCGGGAATTCCTCCAAATAGTGCTGCAATACTATTACCTATTCCCTGCCCTACCAATTCTCTGTTAGGTTTGTGCTTGGTTTTAGTCATATTATCAGCCACAACACTTGTCAATAACGAATCTATAGCTCCTAAAAGCGCTAAAGTCAATGCAGTAAAAATATAGGGTGTGATTGACCCTAAACTAAACCCTGTGAACATTTCAAAATTAGGTATAGGTAATCCACTTGGAATTTGTTCAATAGGCTTATAATCCAATTGAAATCCAACGGCCACTCCTGATACTACAATAAGCGCCACAAGGGTACTTGGAATAACTGTTGTAATGCGTTTAAACCCATAAATAATTAGAATAGTGCTTAATGCTAGAATTAATTCCAGCCAATTCACATGTTGTAATCCTCGGGGTAATACTTTTATAGCTCCCAAAACACCGGAAGCTTCTTTTGATGCCAAAGACTGTGATTCGGCCAAAATTTGTGCTTCTGTAATATCTCCGGCTCTGTTAATTGTTTCTTTAAAATCTTTTAAAACTAAAATCCCTTCACCTGCTTCCTCTTTTAAAATATTTTCAAGGATCACTTCTTCAGCCTGCGGTTTAAACTGGTTTACAAATTCTACATCTTCTTTTGGATTATATCCAATGGCAGGGAATATTTGAGTTACCAAAATAATAACCCCAATTGCGGTCATAAATCCAGAGACAACAGGATATGGAATATATCTAATATATTTTCCCAGCCCCATTAAGCCTAGTCCAACCTGCATTAATCCCGCAAGTAAAAAAACCATAAGAATCGCAGGAAGTGCTTTTGAGATATCACCATCGTTAACGGCAATAATACCAGCAATAACTACCATACTTACAGCGGTCATTGGCGCAGTTGGTCCAGAAATCTGGGTATTTGTCCCTCCAAAAAGGGCTGCGAAAAAACTCAAAAATATAGCGCCATATAACCCAGCGCTAGGGCCCAGTCCAGAGGATACACCAAAGGCAAGTGCTAAAGGCAATGCGACAATACCTGCTGTGATGCCTCCAAAAGCATCTCCTTTAAAATTCGAAAAAAACTGTTTCATATTTTGCTATATTTTGATTTAAAGTTAAAATTTTTATACTCTTTTTCTAGAAATTAATATACATAATCGTATTTATTTGGTCCCGACTTGAGGATTCAAAAAATTGATTCATATACCCTAATTCTAATTTTATTGTGTCATTAATTTTATATCCAACCCCTCCGTAGAGCCTGTTTCTATCGAACAACTCAGATTCTGTATTTAAAAAAATCTCGTTATATACTGATGCATATAGCGTGTTGTCCCCCATCACTTTATTGTTAATTGGAATGCTTAAACTCAAAAAATAACGCAGTCGACTTTTAAAGTCGTCTTCAATAAAGCGTTGCTCAAATCTAAATCGATGTTTAAACTTAAATACACCCAGCGCATGTTTGGTTTGAAACTGCTGAAAAATTCGATGTTCCTCAACCGATTGTTTTTCGCTTGAATCCTCCAAATAATTCTCAGAAAGGATATAACCATATCCTAACAGTACATTGTTATTATTATCAGTAAGGTTATAACCCAATCCTGTTCGTAATAACAATTGTTCAAGATCTCCTATACCATCATAATTTCGATATTGAATTTCATGATGTAAGTTCCATTGGTCGTTTAGTTTCTTATTTCCTAAATACAAATACCAACTTCCTAAATCACTATCCTGAGCAACCATAAACAATGGTGTCAGGATAGTAAATATTAATATAAATGTCTTCTTCATTTATTATCTCTTTTCAGCTTCAAAAAAAGTGACGCCTCCAGTTTTTATATCATACATTCCACCAATAATCAAAATCTCATTATTTTGCTCCATTTCCTGAAGCACATCACTCTGATTTCTAATATTATTAATGGTCATTGCCACGTTCATTTCAGCAACATTGTCAACAAACTCAAGATTACCTGAATTTCTTAAACTTTGGTCTTCTGGTAATTCTACTGCTGACACTGCTGGCTTTAGCTTTTCAATAAGTGCCGTTAAATTACCTAATTTTGCGTCATCACAGGCGCCTTTTATTGCTCCACAGCTGGTATGACCTAATACAACAACTAGTTTCGTTCCTGCAAGTTTACAGGCAAATTCCATGCTTCCTAAAATATCTTCATTAACAAAGTTACCCGCGACTCTGGCACTAAATATATCTCCCATTCCCTGATCGAAAATTAGCTCGGATGATACTCGAGAATCAATACAACTTAAAATGGTTGCAAAAGGAAATTGTCCTTTACTGGTATCCTCAACTTGCTCAAGTAAATTCCTGTTTACTTGAAGATTATTTTGAAATCTAATATTCCCTTCTTTTAGTGCTTGTAAAGAAGTTGCTGGGGTCATTTTTGACTGTGTATCTTTTGTATGTGCTTTCATAATTGTATTCTTTTGTATTTTGTTATATCTGTCAATATTTTCTTTGAACAAGTTATAACATCTGTTTTATTTTATTATTTATTTTATCACTTTAACTTAAACGACCGCGGGCCTTAATTTAAAAAATTCTATATAACTATTTGGGTTCTCAACGCTTCCACGTTCAGATACTAGTTTTATAGTAATATCTCTTTCTTTTGCTTTAAAGGCAAAATCCTCTAAAATCTCAACAATGTCATTGTCTAAGTATCTCGTTTTTCTAACATCTAATTCTAAAAATGAATTATGTGGTAGTCTGTCAAGTTCCTTCAAAATCGCACCTTTATTAAAGAATGTTACTTCTTCAGCCAAAGTCATTTTTATGCGTCCATCATTAACATCCGCCCCTTCTTTGTGTAAAAAATGTGAGTTCTGGTAACTTTTTATTAGAATTACCACTACACCAACCATTAAACCTAACGCAATTCCGTAGAGTAGATCAATAAAAACAATTCCAAATACCGTTACAGTGAAAGGAATAAATTGTTTCCAACCCATAAAGTACATTTTTTTAAATAATGCTGGTTTAGCAAGCTTATATCCCACAATTAATAAGATGGCTGCTAATACAGACAAAGGAATCATATTTAATAGTCGTGGAATTAATATCACAGAAATTAATAATAACAATCCATGAATAATTGCAGATAATTTGGTTCGACCACCAGATTGGATATTTGCAGAACTCCTAACAATAACCTGAGTAATTGGAAGCCCTCCTACTAATCCAGAAAACATATTTCCAATTCCTTGAGCGAGAAGTTCTCTATTGGTAGGGGTTACATTTTTATGTGGATCTAGTTTGTCTGTTGCTTCAACGCATAACAAGGTTTCTAAACTTGCCACTAAAGCAATTGTAAAGGCTACAATCCAAACATCTGGGTTTGTAATGGCAGCAAAATTAGGAAAACTAAATTGCCCAAAGAACGATGCAGCATCTTCTGGTACAGGCACACTCACCAAGTGAGATTGAGTTATAGCTAATGATACGTTCGACTTAGTCACTAGATAAAAAATAATACCTAAAATAACAACCACAAGTGGACCTTGTACTATCTGAAATATCTTTCCTTTTTTAGACAATACTTTATCCCAAAACAATAATATTCCCAATCCTATAGCACCTATTACAATCGAACCAGGTGTAATATAGTTAAGCATATTAATCAGTTCTGAAAAAGTGTTCTCACCATCTAATTGCATAAATGCAAAATCACCTTCAGGATTTGCATCATATCCGAAGAAATGAGGAATCTGTTTTAGAATAATTATGATTCCAATTCCAGTAAGCATTCCCTTAATAACCGACGAAGGGAAATAATATCCAATAATTCCTGCTTTTAAAAATCCAAATAAGAGTTGGATGGCTCCTGCTAAAACTACGGCTACTAAGAAGTTTTCATAGCTTCCTAAACTTCCAATGGCCACCAATACAATTGCAGCTAAACCAGCTGCTGGTCCAGAAACCCCAATTTTAGAACCACTTAATCCGCCGACAACTATTCCTCCAATAATTCCCGCTATTACTCCAGAAAACAACGGTGCTCCACTGGCTAGTGCAATACCCAGACATAAGGGCAATGCAACAAAAAATACGACCATACTTGCAGGTAGGTCCTTTTTAATAAATTTAAACATATAATAATATTAAGCCCTCGATGATTATTTTAAATCAAGGGTGTTTAGAAAATAAAAGGGTTAGAACCCTTAAAAATTAATCCGAAATATTATATATGTTGTTCGGGTGGTGGTGTGGAAATATTCAAATAAAACTGTAAATACCAACTTTCATCAGAAGGAATTACATTTCGCTTTGTTCTGAAAATAGAATTGTCAGAATCATGTAATTGTGTAATAATAAGTTCAATGTCCTTAGTAACCTCATGCTTTTCATTTTCGCCTTCTTCTTCATTTAATCCATAAAAGATAGAAATGTCAATACTATCATCAACCAAAGGCACGATTGCTGGAGCCGTCAGAAAGGCGATGAATATTAAGGAGAAAAAAAGATGTATACTACGTTTTTGCATTAACCTTTTATTATTAAAGCCGCGAATATAACTATATTTTTTTAAGAAGATGTTAAAAACAACCCAAACTACAAAGCCTTAATATCTTGAGTTGCAATCCAACCTGTTTTACCGTCGGTAAGTTTTATTTTAGTCCAATTTTTTTTATAGCTTTCTATGATTTGAACCTTAGTTCCTTCATGGAGTTCGAAGGCCGTTTCGCTTCTTAAATTGGGTTCTGATTTTATATCACTTTCCTGAGCAAATACTATTGCCGGATTATCCTTCTGTTCATATGCATATTTTTGAAATGCAAAGGTCAATGTTAATACCATAAAACATAAAGAAGTAATGCTAGACAAAAACAAAAGGCGTTTTTTATTGGTACTATATGAGAAATAATATGAAAGAAAAAAGATAACAAATAACAATACCGAAGCCACAGCTAATACTGCCCACATATCAAAACTAAAGCTATTAATAACCGATTTAAATAATTTAGAAAAACCAATTTCAGGAATGCTTTCAATGTCATCAATAGTCATGTTATTGGCGAATGATAAATTGTTCTTTATGTCTTTATCATTTGGAGACAGTTGTTGTGCTTTTTCATAATAATAAATACTTGGTGCTACTCTATTAAGTTTGTAATATGCATTAGCAAGATTAAAATAAAGCTCACTTGAATGCATACCTGTATTTAGTACATTTTCATAAAGTGTAATTGCTTCTTGAAAATTCCCTTCATTATAAGAGGCATTCCCTTTGTCAAATAAAGCACTATTTTGAGCTATGCATAATGAGCTTAAAAAGAATGTTAGAATATATATTGTTTTTTTCATGAAATGCTTCTCTTTGCCTTAATCGCCAATTATCGAATTTGTTTATCTAATGCTGATATAACTCTAGACGCCTTATCGTAATCTTGTTGCATTTCTACATTAGAAAATGGCGTATAACGGGCTAACTCACAACTTTCCAGTAATTCATTAAACTCAACTACAGTCGTATTATTAACAGTTTTCTTATTTAATAATTCTTGGATCTTGTCCTTACTGAATTCGATTGTTACAATGCTTAATTTTGATTTTAAATAGTTGTGCAATGCTCTTTCAAGGGCATTGTAAAAGGTTTCTTTGTCCCCAAATGACTTTTTCGCTTCACTCAAATATTTACGCGCTAATTTATTTGCCTTCCTAATCCTATTTCCAACAACATCACCATCCCTTTCATCTTTTTTTCGTCTTACAAAAATAGCAAGTGGAATTGCTAAAAACGGAAATAACAAAACACTCCAAAATAACTTCGATTTAAAAAAATTCGTTGTTTCAACAGCAACAAAATTTGTATTTGTTTTAAAGGAGGCGAAATGACTTATAGACATAACCTCTGATTTTTCATTACTCACCTTAGCCTTGTCCTTATTACTATTTGAATCTCCATTCATAGGCCCGTCTGTAACATTTACTATAAGTTCTTTTGAAACAATTGTTTTATAGCTTTCTGTTGTTAAATCAAAATAAGAAAATGTAACACTAGGTATAGGGTAATTCCCTTGAAAAGATGGAACAATTGTATAGGAGTCTGATATATTTCCTTGCATCCCTGATAAATTAGTAGATACTTTTTCATTATGCTCTGGCTCATAAACTTCCAGTGAACTTGGCAATGTCAACTTAGGCAGTTTAAATAGTTTAAGGTTTCCTTTTCCTGAAACTTGAATTTTAGCTTGTAAAGCTTCTGTCGCTTTTAATTCGTTTTTATTTGTAGTGACTTTAAAATTAAAATCACCTACCGCTCCAGTAAAGTCTATTGGTTTACCCTGCTCTGGTAATGGTTTCACATTTATTGTTCTATTACCAGCAGCAACTGTTCTATTAACAATGCTCATTTGTCTTTCTCCAAAAAAATTACGCCTATTTGTTGGAACCTGCACCTTAACATCTAAAGTTAACGGTTCTATTATTAGCTTTCCCGTTTTTTGTGGATATAGCACTGTTTTTCTCAATATAACGTAACGATAATCTTCACCTTTATAGGTGCTATTTATCAACTTTAAGCCTTTCATATTGATATTCTGACTCCAAAAGTCGTTATATCTAGGGTTATCTAATTCACGCCAGGTTTCTACTCCTGTATTTGGCGAAATATAAAGTTTATAAACAACAGTAATTGCTTCATTTAAATAGGGGTTTGCTTTTGAAACTTCTGCAATGAGATGAATGTTTTGAGAAGCAATATAATTAGGATCATTAGGGTCTTTAGGTTTATCTACAGCGGCAGTAATTTGAATTTTAATTGGTAGTGTTTTGTAGGTTTCTCCATTTATTTCTATTGAAGATTGAGTTATGGTAAACTTACCTCGCTTTTTTGGCGCCAAAAAATAACTGTAGGTTTTTGAAAAAGACTTTACTCCATTTATCCAGGAATTATTAATTGCCTGACTAGGGCCTCCTACGATTGTAAAATTCTCAAAACTTGGTGGGTTAAAATTATCCCCATCCTTATTCATGATAAAATCTATACGAAAACGCTCATTAATCCCAAGCTTTTTCTTGCTTACCTTTGCTTCAAAAACAACTTCTTCCTGCGCAAAAACAGCACTTGTAGTTAAAGCTATAATAAATATAATTATGTATTTAATAGATTTCATTTTAAAATTATCATTAATAGCTCCAAGGATTAAAATCATCTAGGAAACTAACTGCCAATTTAATATTTCAAACTAGAGTGATTTTACCAATCCTTTTCAGCTCTAACCTTTTTCCCTTTTGCTTTTTTTGCATTTATTTTTTTCTGCACCTTCTTTTCTTCATTGCTCATTGCTTCTAACAAGTTCTTAACTTGTTGTGGCGACAATTTCCCAGGCTGTTGCTGTGGCTTTTTCTTTTCATTATCGGGCTTGCCATCTTTTTTATCATCTTTTTCATCTTTAGGCTTTCCGTCTTCATCCTTTTTATCATCACCCTCTTTTTTATCTTTATCGCCTTTATCCTTCTCATCTTCTTTTTTATCGCCGTCATCTTTCTTATCTTCATCTTCCTTCTTTTCGTCGTCTTTATCTTTATCCTTGTTTTTATCTTCATTTTTTTGCTGTTCTTCAGCACACTCCTTGGCTACCACAAAATTATATCTTGATTCTTCATCTGTAGGATCATTTCGCAGTGCATTTTTAAATGCTCCAACAGCTTCTTTACACTGTTTTTGCTTCATTAAAGCATTACCAATATTATGATAGGCTTTATGTTTTTCAGCTTTAGTCTCCGCAGACTGTACTGCTTCTAAATGACGTAATAAAGCTTCGTCAAAATTACCTTCTTCGTAATACGCATTTCCTAAATTATAAGCCCCTGTAGAATTACTGGGTTTTTTAGAAATTGCTTTTCGGTACTCCTTTTCTGCAGCTACAAAATCATTGGCAACAATATTATTTCCTTCATAAATAAAATCGTTAGATTTTTGTAATGCTTTGTCCTTTTGTTGCCCAAAAGACATATTAACAGCAAATAATAAAAATATGTATACTATGTATTGTTTCATTGTAATTAACTAAATTATAAAACACTTGGCTTTGTTACCGTTAAAAATTCTATAAAATTATTTGTTTCATTATTCGTAACTCTTATAATTTCACTTCATATTCGTTCAGCCAACATTTCTCAAACTAAAGGTTTTCATTAAATAAATTTAATCGCCTTAACCATGCTGTTTTACGTTCTAATAAAAATATATCGATACATAAAAAGAATATCCCTAAGCCTAAAAACCATTGAAATTGATCTTTATATTCAGCAAACTCTTTTGCTTCGAATTCCTTTTTATCCATTTTATTTAATATCTCTCGAATAGCCACTACAACATCATTGGTGTTATTTCCATTAATATATTGTCCGTTAGCCTCTTCAGCTATATTAATCAAAGTTTCTTCGTTAAGCTTTGTGATTACAGTTTCTCCTGTATTATCCTTTTTATAATTCAATACAATCCCGTTACGTTTTATAGGGATTGGAGCTCCTTTTGTGCTTCCAACACCAATAGTGAAAATTTTAATACCTTCTTCACTAGCTTCTTCAGCAATATCTGCAGCAATATTACTATGATCTTCCCCATCAGAAATTATTATAAGGACACGATTGGTTTGCTCTTCGTCATCATAATACGTTTTTGCCAACTGTATTGCCTCATCAATTGCCGTCCCTTGTGAAGACAGCATCTCCGTATTCATACTTTGCAAAAACATTTTACCAGCCGCATAATCTGTTGTTATTGGGAGCTGTGGAAATGCTTTTCCTGCATAAGCAATAATCCCAACTCTATCGCTGGCAAGATTATTAATTATTTGGGTCACTAATTGTTTAGACTTTTCTAATCTGTTAGGTGCTATATCTTCAGCCAACATGCTTTTAGACACATCTACTGCAAAAACAATATCTACACCTTGTCGCTTTATTGTTTCTAGTTTGGTTCCTATTTTAGGGTTAACTAAGGCTATGATTAAACAAGCAAAAGCTAAGCATAAAACAACTAATTTTAATATCGGTTTAAACAACGATCTATTTGGACTTAATCGTTTTAATATGCGCTTATTGGTGAATTTTTTTTGGGCATGACGTTTCCATAATTGGAGCGCCAAAAAAAGCACTACAACCGCAGGAATGACGAGTAATAACCAGAACCATATTTTTTCTTCTAATTGATACATATTCTTTAATAAATTTCAAAAACCAAATTCCAAATTTTAAATTTTCCAATTACAGTTCTTGGTTCTATTCTCTTTATGTTTTCATCTTTTTTATACAAAACTCCTAAAAATTGTAAATCTCAATAACAACTCTATAAGTAATAACATACCTGCTAAGAGCACCAATGACCTGAATTTTTCTTCATAATTATAGAATTTAAATTCTTCAACATCCGTTTTTTCAAGCTTATCTATTTCTTTATAAATTTCTTTTAACTTTTTATTATCTGTCGCCCTAAAATACTGGCCTCCTGTAACATCCGCGATCTCTTTCAATAATTCTTCATCAATTTCAACTTGAACACGACCGTATTGAAACCCTGTTCCATTTTGAATTATTGCTATTGGTGATAATGCCATTCCATTTGTTCCTAATCCAATAGTATACGTTTTAATACCATATTCTACAGCCAGTTCACTAGCTGTATTAGGGTCTATAAATCCAGTATTATTAACACCGTCCGTTAAGAGAATAATAATTTTACTTTTAGCCTTACTATCTTTTAGTCTATTTACTGATGTTGCTAAGCCCATCCCAATAGCCGTTCCTCCTTCTATTATGGTATTATACTTTATATCTCTTAAAGAACGTAGTACAATAGATTTATCACTTGTTATGGGTGTTTTAGTGTAACTTTCTCCTGCATATTCAACTAATCCAATTCTATCATTTGGGCGACCCTGAATAAACTCGGCCGCAACCGTTTTTAAGGCTTCCAGACGATTTGGCTTTAAATCTTTAGCAAGCATACTTGCTGACACATCAATTGCCATTACAATATCTATTCCACGTGTTGTTTTCGTTTTTGTAGATACATCTACCGTTTGAGGTCTAGCCAGCGCCAAAATTAGTAACGCCAAAGCACTTAATCGTAATGCAAACATGAGATGTTTAAACTTTGGCAACCAAGAATTCCCAACTTTAAATCCTTTAATACTGGATATTTTGAATTCAGCAGTTTGCTTTTTATGTTTAAAAACATACCAAAGAAGTGCTAATGGAAGTGCCAAAAACACCCAGAACATTTGCTTATTTAAAAAATCAATTCCTTCAAACATTTAATCTTCGTCTTCTAATTTTATTAATTCTATAGAATTTAATACTCTATCAATTATTTGATCTGCATATACATCGTCATCTTTCCAAATTAAGACGACTTGCTGTAATAAATTTTCTGCTGTAAATCCTAAAATAACGTAATTCCCTTTTTCTATATCTCCTGAAATTGGCATAGTAAAATCTGCGGTACCATAAGTTTTTAGTCCTTCTTGACCATTTGGAGTTATAAATTGTTCATTTAATGTAATAATATTAACAACTCCGTTTTTTTCAAGATTATTAATGATTTTTCCCGCCTCTGCGTTCAAATCAATTTCGGGTTCTTTTTTGTGTTCTTCACCTCCTTGTCCAGGTGGTTCAGTGCTTGCGATTTTTTTTGAACTTACCAGAATATCCAGATTACTATTAATCCCCCCATATCTAAATGTTAGAATTCTCACTTTCCCCTTAAGGGCCTCAGGAAGTTCAACCAATTGACGTTCAAGAACCTTAGGGGTAGTAATTGTAATTCCAGGTGCGCCATACTCGCTAGTTACCCAGTCCTTTTCTTCCAATAATTCTTTACTTGGATGTCCCAACAGACTGTCTTTTACATATCCAAACCCATAGTGAATCCCAAACCCAACAAAGGTTCCAATTAATAGAAACACTGAAATGGCAACTGTAATAATTATTTTTCTCCGTTTTTGCTTTTTAGCAAGTTCTTCTTGATATTCTAAATCTGCCAATAACTCTTCTTCTGTTGGCTCTGGAAGCGAATCTTTAACATGATCAATTTCCATATCAATGGTGTTTCTGTCCATTTCTGCCAAGGCAACATCGGGTTTAGATTTCGCGAATTTCACTAAATCTGCACGCCTTAATATACTATCAATATTAATAATATCTTCCTTGCTTAAGTCTATTTGATTACCATCTTTTAATAAATACAATCTATTAATTAACTCCTCGGTAGTACTTTCTAGAGCGTGATCATATACTTTTTCCTCTAGATATTTTCTAATAATTCCAGTAAGCTCAGAATAATATTCTTTTAATTCTTCGTTTTGTAAATATTCAGTATTGTCTAACGCCTGCAAGGCTAACTTTGCACGTTCATAGGGAGGAAGTAATGCTACTTTCTCTTCTTCGCTCAACGGTTTTTCTCTCCAAATAAACCAATACAGTAAAAACCCAATTAAACTTAAACACAGTAAGATAATTAAAACGTATACCCACCATTTACTCGGACTTTTTTCAACGCCAATAATTGGTTTTATGCTATATAAAGGCTGCTTGGTCGTGTCTACTTGAATTGTGTTTACTTCAACTTTTATAGAATCTGTGAATATAGTACGACTACCAATAATAATTTTTTGCCTCGGAATTGTATATGCTCCCGAATCAAATTGTGATAATCCATATTTTTTGATCAGTTGAAATTTATCGTTTTGTTTAGTAGTATCTATTGGATATGATTCTATCATTTCAAGCGGCAGAAATGTTTGTCCCTCTGGAAACACAACAAGGCTTGTCGAATCTAGCTCAACTTGGATTTTATAAGTTATTTGTTCTCCAATTTTAATTGTTGTTGAATCTACCGAAGATGATACCTCTTGTGAAAAAGAAATAAAAGAAAACAGACAAAACACAAGTAGCAACGCCCTCTTAATCAATCCTGTTGGAGTAAAATGTATATGCTTTAATTCGTTATTCGTCATTCTTATTTCCGTTTATCCTCTTCGTTTAAAATATCCTAAAAGCTTTTTAACATAGCTTTCATCAACACGACAATCAATTACGCCTGCTCCTGATTTTGTAAAACTATCTTTATAGTATGCTACTTTTTCATGATAAAACTTACTATAATTATGTCTTACCTTTTTTGAAGCGGTATTTACTAAAAGTAATTCACCCGTTTCTTCATCCTGCATTTGTACCATCCCTAAATTTGGGATAGCCTCTTCGCCCTTATCGTATACCCTAATTCCAGTGACATCATGTCTTTTAGACACAATTTTAAGTGTTTGCTTATAATCGTCAGTAATAAAATCGGAAAGCACAAATACAATGGCTTTTTTCTTCATTACACTAGACAGAAACTTCAATGCTTCAGCAAAATTTGTTTGTTTGCTTTTAGGGTGAAACTCAATTAATTCACGAATAATTCGAAGTACATGAGAGCGTCCTTTTTTGGGTGGTATGTATAATTCAACTTCATCAGAAAATAAGATAAGTCCAATTTTATCATTGTTTTGAGTTGCTGAAAATGCAAGGGTTGCAGCAATTTCAGTAACAATTTCATTCTTAAATTGCTCTTCTGTACCAAAAAGTTCAGAACCAGAAATATCTACCATAAGCATCATGGTTAACTCACGTTCTTCTTCAAATACTTTGATATAAGGTTCATTGTATCGTGCAGTAACATTCCAATCAATATTACGAATCGAATCCCCATATTGATACTGACGTACTTCACTAAAAGTCATACCACGCCCTTTGAAAGTAGAATGGTATTCTCCTCCAAAAATATGATCAGACAATCGTCGTGTCTTAATCTCTATTTTTCGTACTTTTTTTAGTAATTCTTTAGTATCCATTTCAAAATTTATGATAGTAGATTTTTGATTTACGATTCACTAAATTGTTGAAATCACAAATCGTCATTCGTCATTCTTCAATCAGAAATATTAAGGAACTTCTATTTCGTTTACAATTTTATTGATGATATCCTCTGACGTCACATTTTCTGCTTCTGCTTCATATGTAATTCCAATTCTATGACGAAGTACATCATGAATTATTGCACGAACATCTTCTGGAATAACATAACCACGACGTTTAATAAACGCATAACATTTTGCAGCCATGGCTAAATTTATACTTCCACGTGGAGATGCTCCAAATGAAATCAATGGCTTTAATTCAGCCAGTTTATATTTTTCAGGATAACGTGTTGCGAAGATGATATCAAGAATATACTTCTCAATTTTTTCATCCATATAGACTTCACGAACTGCTTTTTGAGCACTAAGAATTTGTTTAATAGAAACAACTGGATTTACTTTTTCAAAGCCTCCTTTTAAATTAGCTCTGATAATTAATTGCTCTTCAGCCATTTTTGGGTAATCAATGACTGTTTTTAACATAAAACGGTCAACTTGAGCTTCTGGTAAAGGGTATGTTCCTTCTTGTTCAATTGGATTTTGAGTTGCCATTACTAAAAATGGTTTATCTAAAACAAAAGTTTCGTCTCCAATAGTAACCTGCTTTTCCTGCATTGCTTCTAATAAAGCTGATTGTACTTTTGCTGGCGCTCTATTAATCTCATCAGCTAATACGAAGTTTGCAAAAATAGGTCCCTTCTTTATTGTAAAATCGTTGTCTTTTATATTATAAATCATGGTACCAACAACATCTGCAGGTAACAAATCTGGCGTAAATTGAATTCTGCTAAAATCACCATCTACAGCTTGAGCAAGCGTATTAATAGCAAGTGTTTTTGCAAGACCAGGAACCCCTTCAAGTAAAATATGCCCTTGGCCTAGTAAACCAATAAGTAACCGTTCTACCATGTGTTTTTGCCCCACAATTACTTTATTTATTTCTAAAGCAAGTAAATCAACAAAAGCACTTTCCTTTTCAATTTTCTCATTAATCGATTTAATATCAACTGTACCTGTATCTTCTATCATTTTTTGTTTTTTTGAAAGCGTGAATATAACTCACATTTTTTAACATCGCAAATTGTTAAAATATTTAATGCACTGCTGTTAATTATTGGTTAAAAATTCCAGTAGATATGAGCCTTTTTAACCTTTTCTTCACTATTTTTATTGCAATAAATAAACCTACTATGACAAATAATAAATTTTCAAGAATCATTTCCGGAACTATGACATGGGGAAAATGGGGAAAACAAATGAATTCCAATGAAATGGAATCACTCATGCATCATTGTATAGACAATGGTATTACTACTTTTGACCATGCGGACATTTATGGAGACTATAGCACAGAAACCGATTTTGGTCTTGCTTTTTCACAAAGTGGAATTAAAAGGGAATCTATTCAGTTTATTACAAAATGTGGTATTCATTTTAAAGACCCAAATGGCGTAGCAATTAATTACTACGAATATTCAAAAGAACATATCATCCAGTCTGTTGACAATTCATTAAAAAATCTAAAGACTGATTATTTAGATGTATTACTTTTACACAGGCCAAGCCCATTAATGCACCCCCATGAAGTTATGGAAGCTATTGCCCGTCTTGCTCAGGAAGGTAAAATTAATGATTTTGGAGTCTCTAATTTCACACCTTCACAAATTGAACTTATTTCAAGTGAAGTGCCCGTTACTATCAACCAGATCGAGTTTTCACTAACACATCATGAGGCCATGCACAATGGATCTTTAGACCAAATGATGCTGAAAAAAATATGTCCAATGGCATGGTCTCCTTTAGGAATAGTTTTTAAAGAAGATACCGAACAAACCAGACGAATTCATAGTCAACTTGGGATGCTTAAGGATAAATACAATGCAACTGAAGATCAATTATTATTAGCATGGATATTAAAACATCCTTCAGGGATACATCCTGTTATTGGAACAACAGATAAAACTAGAATTGCAAATGCCAATAGAGCAATTGACATGGAGTTAGAACTTGAAGATTGGTTTTTAATATTAGTTGCTAGTCAAGGACATAGAGTCCCTTAATTAGGAATGAAATAAACAAGATATTTAAATGAAAAACGAAACAGGAAACAAAGTCGCCTTAATCACTGGTGCAACAAGTGGTATTGGTAGAGCAACAGCACTAGAATTCGCTAAACACGGCATTAATTTAATCCTTTGCGGCCGTCGACAAGAGCGCCTGGATGAATTAAAAAAAACACTTGAAGCGAACACAAAAGTACACACATTAAATTTTGATGTACGTGATAGAGCGGGCGTATCAAAGGCTATCGCATCACTTCCTGAACAGCTTAACACGATTGACATCCTTATCAATAATGCTGGAAATGCACATGGTTTAGATCCCATTCAAACTGGAAATGTAGATGACTGGGATGCGATGATAGATATTAATGTAAAAGGATTGCTCTATGTAAGTAAAGCTATAATTCCTCAAATGACCGCTAGGCAATCAGGGCATATTATAAACATTGGCTCATTGGCAGGAAAAGAAGTTTACCCCAAAGGCAATGTGTATTGCGCGAGCAAACATGCCGTCGATGCAATTACTAAAGGCATGCGAATGGACTTAAATCCGTTTGGCATTAAAGTTTGCGGTATAAATCCCGGATTGGTAGAAACAGAGTTTTCGGAAGTAAGGTTTAAAGGAGAGCATATAGCAGACTCAGTCTATAAAGGATACAAAGCACTACAACCAGAAGATATTGCCGAAATAATTCATTTTGCAATTACACGCCCTGCACATGTAAATATTGCCGATTTACTAGTACTGCCTTCGGCACAGGCTAGCAGCACTATTCTTAAAAAGCAATTAAGTTAAAACCATGAGATTCCTGCCTACGCAGGAATGACAGCTATGATCAACAAACGCCTTTTAATTAAACACCTGTTAGCTCACAATGATGAGAACAGTTTTTATGACAAAAAGCGAAAAATTGATATTAGTATTAAAGAAGGTAAGGCTAAGTTTTTAAAGCATATTTGTGCGCTCTCAAATTCTAACCCAAAAAACAATTCGTACCTCGTTATTGGTGTAGAAGATGAGGACAATAAAATTATTGGTGTCGATTTTTTTGACGATAGTAAAATTCAAAACCTCATCAATGCCTATTTATCAAATCCACCCATAGTTCAATATGAAAACATCCCTTTTCCTCATTTACCAGACGATAAAGTTGTAGGCTTAGTTACCATTAGAGCCATTGATCAAATTACGTCATTACGTAAAAACATCTGGAAATATTACGGGGGTTCGGTGTTTTTTAGAGATGGCAGCATAAGTATGCCCAAAGTATTTGATATTGAAATCAAAGATATCAATTCAGAAATCGTTTCAGCTATTGAAAACCATTCTCAAAACAATATCCAATATACTCTTGATGGCGTATTCGATTTTTTAAATAAACGTAAAGATTACAATCCAAAGTATAAAGTTTTTAAAGAATATTTTGTGATGTGTTGGGCGGGACAAAAAAAAGATGTAAAACAAAAGACCTTCTTTTCCAGAGTTGACATTGAACTTATAAATGAACGTGTAAGACTCTTTTATTCAACCTTGGATGATGTCTCTATTTCCTATAATGATAATTCCTTTACAATTATCGAATATGTGAACCTTGGTCTTCAAAATTCAAACAAGTATTACCCCTTAGAAGAAACTCAAATTCAATTTGAGGATAACGCCGGCTATACTATTGAAACCAAGCTGTTATTCGAAGCTCCTCAATATGATAAAAAAGTGCTGCATCATACCTATAATACCAATAATGCCCTTTTAGAAAAATTAAAAAAAGGTATTATCCTAAATAAAAATCAGGAACAAGATTTAAAAAACCTCCCTTTAACTTATTTAATTTGTTACCTCAATTTATTTCATGATGCTATAGATAGATTGCATGAAGCTAAACCATATTTAAAAACATATAGTACTGAGGTGTATACCTTGTATAAAGAATCTATTCGCATACTTCGAAAGGTAAAATATAGTTAATCACACTTTAAAGAATTTACTTACCTTTATAATTCAATTTTAAACGCATATTATCATGGGAATTTTCGATAAAATAAAGGAAAAATTAAGTCACGAATTTATAGACATTATAGAATGGCTTGATTATACCGACGATACTATTTGTCATCGTTTTGAACGCTATCAAAACGAAATTAAAAATAATGCTAAGCTTATTGTTCGCGAAGGACAAACAGCTGTATTTATTAATGAAGGACAATTAGCTGATGTATTTAAACCTGGCACTTATACTTTAAACACTAAAAATTTACCTATTCTCACAACGCTTAAAGGTTGGAAATATGGTTTTGACAGCCCTTTTAAAGCCGAAGTGTATTTTGTAAACACCCATTTATTTACTGATGAAAAATGGGGCACGAAAAACCCTGTTACCCTTAGTGATGAACGTTTTGGACTTGTCGAAATTCGAGCTTTTGGCACCTATGCTTTTAAAATTAATGATGCCGGGAAATTTATCGTAGATATTGTTGGAACCGATAATAATTTCACAAATTTCGAAATTAACGAGCACCTTAAAAGCCTTATAGCCACTCGTTTTACAGATACCGTCGGAGAGGCTAACTTACCTATTGAATTGTATGCGGCCAACACCACAGAGCTTTCTGAAACCTGTAAAGAAGTCATGCAACCAGAGTTTAATAGCGTTGGTATTGCTCTAGAAAAGTTTTTTATTGAGAACGTGTCAATGCCCGAAGATCTTAAAAAAGAAATCTTTGAATATAGCCGTTTAGATAAATTAGATTTAGATAAACTAACCAAATTTAAAACCGCAAAAGCTATTGAAGCAGCTGCTTTAAATGACGGTGGAACTGCTGGAGCTGGAATGGGAATGGGAATGGGTTTTGTTCTCGCACAACAAATGGGAGGAATGATGCAACCTCAAATGGGTGTACAACAACAAATGGTTCAGCAGCAAGGCCAAATGATGCCACCTCCAATGCCTATAGCAATAACTTATTTTTATGCTTCAAATGGACAGCAAGCAGGTCCTGTTTCTTTTGATCAGTTGAAAATCTTGTTTGCCAACAGAACGGTAAATAAAGACAGTTTGGTTTGGAAACAAGGCATGGCCACTTGGGCAAGTTTAAAAGATGTTGAAGAACTTAAAATATTTTTAGGAGGAAATACGCCACCGCCACTTCCAAAAATGTAAAATTATTTTCTACTCACATATGGTTATGAATGCCTTATGAAATAATAAGGCATTCATAACATTGGATTGAGACTTTTCAAAATTCGAAATGAATACAACATCATCTCAAAAATCTGAATTAAAAAAGACCTGTGTTAATTGCGGGGCAGAACTTCTATACGCACCAGGAACAACATCATTAAAATGTGGCTATTGCGATCATACAGAAGCGATTTTAACTATAGAGAACGGTTATGAAGAGTTAGAATTAAAAGAATATTTAAGCGATATGGGGAGCCAATCTCATAGCGAAGAAATAATGATGTTGCACTGTAAAAATTGTGGAGCAAATCAACATATTGAAGAACATTATAAATCTCTTCATTGTATCTATTGTAGCATGCCGCTTATCGTTGAAGATGCCTATAAAGATGAATGGATTATCCCGGGTGCTGTATTACCTTTTCAATTTGATCAAAAAAAGGCACATGCTATATTTAAAAATTGGGTTAAAAAACTATGGTTTGCCCCTAACAAATTAAAAAAAGCAAGTTTAGATATTCAAAATACTAAAGGACTATACGCGCCATATTGGACTTTTGATGCACAATTACATGCTGATTATACAGGACAACGAGGGAAATATTACTATGTCACCAAAACAGTAGGTAGTGGAAAAAACCGGAGAACAGTTACCGAAAGAAGAACGCGATGGTATCCCGCTAGCGGAACTATTAGTGGTTTTATTGATGACACCTTAACAAAAGCATCAAAGCAACGCACCGGAATTATTCCTTCAAAAATTGCACGATGGAATTTAAAATTATTACAGCCCTTCGACAGTAGTTTTTTATCAGGTTTTATCACCGAAAAATACACCATTTCTTTACAAGACGGACATTTAAAATCTCAGGAAGAAGCTCGAAAAATTGCCGATCGCTGGGCAAGACAAGATATTGGCGGTGATACTCAGAATATATTTTCTATAGACATGGAGCTCACCGAAGAAACCTTTAAACACATTTTACTTCCTGTTTATATTAGCAACTACACTTTTAAAAACAAACGATATAATTTTTTTGTCAATGGACAATCAGGAGTTATTTCTGGCCAACGCCCCTATTCGTTCTGGAAGATTTTTTTCTTAGTAGTTGCTATTCTAGCAGTTATTGGATTAATTATATTCTTTACAGATAAAGGACAAGGGTATTAATTTTTAAAGCAATTTAATTGCTGTCAGGTCGAGCGCATTCGAATCCTCAACAAATTAGGTGGCTTTCAAAAAGCAGCAATCAAATACCTACTAAACTAATGGAAACAATTTCTGGAATAACATGACAGTCGTCATCAGTCATCGCAACAGTTATAATTCCAGTTGTAAAAGTTTCAAACCCAGCCCCAGTAACACTAATTATGTAATTGCCTGGTCGTTCTCCCGCTCCAACAAAATTATCAGTATTAGAATGGTTTATTAACTCCTCATTATAGTCGCCTTCAGATGCAGTTACTACAATTCCATTAGTGATAACTCCATTAGAAGCTGCATTGGTTACTGTAACGTTAAGTCCATACACAAACTGTTCTGTACAAATTCTAAAGTCTTCATCATCGTCACCATTACAAAAGCAACCGGCACATAATATAAAAAAGGAAAGCATTAATGTTTTCATAGAATATCTTTTTATTATAGATGACATTGATAACAAAAGGTTGCGTCTTTCAAATCAATAAATGCCTTTAAGGCAGCATGAACAAAATAAGAATCACAACTGGTGAAAACCCCAATATTGAAATATAGAATCGGCTTTTAATAGTTCTTTTAATACTCACAAATAAAGTCAATGGAACAATCAAAAATAGAGCAGTATAGAAAATAAGTGCTGACCAATCTCCTAATTGGGTTAAATAGTGAAATGAGAACCTACCCTCATCTAAAAAGGCAACGCAGTTGCAAAGCAAAAAACTCAAACCTAGCAGTATAAAAATGTGCTTTTTTTCCATAAAAAAAACCGTTTCATTTGAAACGGTTTTTTAAAATATTTATTTTAATTCTATTACAAATCAAACTTAATTCCTTGTGCTAAAGGCAATTCATCAGAATAGTTCACTGTGTTTGTTTGTCTACGCATATAAACTTTCCAAGCATCAGATCCAGACTCACGTCCACCACCGGTTTCTTTCTCACCTCCAAAGGCGCCACCAATTTCAGCACCAGAAGTTCCAATATTTACGTTAGCAATACCACAATCTGAACCAGCATATGATAAGAACTTTTCAGCTTCTTTCATTTCGTTTGTCATAATTGCCGAAGATAATCCTTGAGCAACACCATTTTGTTTGTCAATAGCATTTTCTACTTCTCCAGAATATTTCATTAAATATAAAATTGGAGCAAATGTTTCATGCTGAACAATTTCAAAATGATTTTCAGCTTCGATAATGGCTGGTTTAACGTAGCATCTACTTTCATAACCTTCGCCTTCTAAAACACCTCCATCAACTAATACATTTCCGCCTTCAGCTTTTGCTTTTTCAATAGCCGCTAAATACGTATTTACAGCATCATGGTCAATTAACGGCCCAATATGATTTTTTTCATCTAATGGATTACCAATAGTTAATTGTCCGTAAGCACCAACAATAGCATCTTTTACCTTATCATACACAGATTCGTGAATAATTAGTCTTCTTGTAGATGTACAGCGTTGTCCACAAGTTCCAACTGCACCAAATACAGCTCCAGGAACTACAACTTTTAAATCAGCAGTAGGAGTAATAATAATAGCATTGTTACCTCCTAATTCTAATAGAGATTTTCCAAATCGCTCTGCAACAGTTGCTCCAACGATTCTTCCCATTCTTGTAGATCCAGTAGCAGACACTAAAGGAATTCTAGAATCAGTAGTCATCATTTCACCAACTTTATAGTCTCCATTGATAATACATGAAATACCTTCTGGCAAGTCATTCTCTTTTAAAATTTCAGCAATAATATTTTGACAAGCTACGGCACATAAAGGTGCTTTTTCAGAAGCTTTCCAAACACAAACATCTCCACAAATCCATGCTAAAGCTGTATTCCAAGCCCAAACAGCTACCGGAAAGTTAAACGCAGAGATAATTCCAACAACACCTATTGGATGCCATTGTTCTCTCATTACATGACCTGGACGTTCAGAAGGAATAGTTTGACCATTTAATTGTCTTGATAAACCAACAGCAAAGTCACAGATATCAATCATTTCTTGAACTTCTCCGTAACCTTCTTGCAAAGATTTACCCATTTCGTAAGAAACAAGTTTACCTAATGGCTCTTTTAAATCTCTTAATTTATTACCAAATTGACGAACAATTTCTCCTCTTTGTGGAGCTGGCATATTTCTGAATGACTTAAAAGCAGAAGTAGCTGCTTCCATAACCTTCTCATAATCGTCTTTAGAGGTGGTTTTAATTTTTCCAATTAATTTTCCATCTACTGGAGAATAACTTTCTAAAATTTCACCATTAGAAAAATTGTTAGATCCTGTCGATGTCCCATCGTTCACATCATTAACGCCTAATTGCTTAAGCGCTTCTTTTATTCCGAAATCAGTAGTAACTGCTTCCATATATCCATTATTTTTAAAGAGTTCATAAAATTTGATGCGAAGGTACTAATTTATTACATTTTGAAGTCTAGAATCATACTAGAAAAATAGTACCTTTAAAACTTAAAGTCATTAATACAATTCTTATGAAGAAAATCCTCTACCTATGTACCCTGTTACTAGTCCTTTTTACATGCAAAAATGAAGTTTCTACTGAAAAATCAGAAACAACTATCAATCAAGATAAACCTGAATTTTCAATAGTTATTCATGGTGGTGCAGGAACAATTTTGAAAAAAAATATGACTCCCGAAAAGGAAGCGGCTTATAAAGCCAAACTTGAAGAAGCCATTAGAACAGGATATGAAATTCTTAAAAATGGAGGCACAAGTCTTGACGCTGTTACTAAAACCATAAATGTTATGGAAGACTCTCCATTATTCAATGCTGGAAAGGGTGCCGTATTTACTAATGAAGAAACCAATGAATTGGACGCTTCCATTATGGATGGAAAAACATTAAATGCTGGAGCTTCAGCAGGAACAACCACAGTAAGAAACCCTATTGATTTAGCAAGAGCGGTTATGGATAACTCACCACATGTTATGCTCTCAGGAAAAGGAGCAGATCGCTTTGCGCAAGAACAAGGTTTACAAATTGTTGACCCAAGTTATTTTTATACTGAAAGACGATTTAACTCTCTTCAAAACATCAAGGAATCTCAAAAAACAGAATTAGATCACGATGACAAAACAGCCTTTTACGATTCAGATATCAAAGACTCAAAATTTGGAACTGTTGGCTGTGCTGCTCTTGATAAATATGGCAACTTAGCTGCAGGAACTTCAACTGGCGGAATGACCAATAAACGCTGGGGACGTGTTGGAGACGCTCCAATAATTGGGGCAGGAACTTATGCCAATAATAACACTTGTGCAGTATCTAGCACCGGTTGGGGTGAATATTTTATTCGTGCCATGGTTGCCCATGATATATCGGCATTAATGGAGTACAAAGGACTAAGTTTAAAAGAAGCTGCCCATGAAGTTATTCATGATAAAGTTGGCGGACTTGGAGGCGATGGTGGAATTGTTGCTGTTGATAAAAATGGAAATGTAGCGATGGAATTTAATACAGCTGGTATGTACAGAGCAACCATGAATGACAAAGGAGACTTGATTGTGAAAATTTATAAAAAATAACCTTGCTGTGCATAATGAATTAAAATTGTCAATTCGAGTGAATTTCACGAATGAGAATGAGTAAAATTAGTATCGAGAATCAATTTTTTGATTTTTACATTCGTTCTCGATACAATTTTTTATCAAAAATCACTCGAACTGACATTCTAATAGGACAAAATAATTCAAAACTCGCAGCAAGTAAAGAATAATCTATAATAAAATTGTGTCGTAGTAATATTATCATTTTACCGCACATTTTTAGTTTTAAGATAGATTTAACATCTTCCCGAAATCTGAATAGCAAATAATACTCGTAACTATTATTAACAGGAAACATCTTACTCGTTTTGTTTTCTATTCATTCGTCATTTAAAGCCATCAACTTATGTCAATTAAAAACATTCTCTTCAGTCTTTTAGTTCTTAGCTTATCTATATCTTGTAAAAAAAAGACTTCAGAAACCGATAATTTATTCAAGTTCAAAAGCTATGTCAATTATGTGACTTCAGGGCGAATTTCAATTGTAAGTCCAATTGAAATAGGATTAACTAAAGCTATTGAAGGGTGGATTCCTGGTGAGGAGATTTTAGAGGACATTATATCAATTTCACCGGCGATTGAGGGTAAATTAATAGTAAAAAATTCACAAGCAATAACATTCGTGCCTGACAATTCATTAAAACCAGACACTGAGTATGTTATTACACTCAAACTCAATAAAATATATCCTACTATTTCATCTGAGTTTAAAAATTTCACCTTTAAGTTTAAAACCATTAAGCCAAATTTTAATGTCATTACTAATGATTTACAATCCTATAATAAAGAATGGCAATACTTAAACGGCGTTATAAAACTAGCTGATGCTACCAAATTAGACGATGTAAAAGTAGTATTGGAGGCTTCTCAAGGCACTAAAAAATTAACCGTAAAATGGGATGAAACCAACCTAACATCCAAGGTTTTCGAGTTTAAAATTGATAGTATTCATCGTGAAATTGAAAATTCAGAAATCAATGTAACATGGAATGGAGGAGTAATTGGAGCTAATAATACTGGCAAAAACACCATCAACATTCCTGGTATAAACAACTTTACAATTGTTGACATTAATGTCATTCAATATCCTGAACAACATCTATCAATTAACTTTTCTGATCAACTTAAAAAGCAACAAAATTTTGATGGCTTAGTAGCAATTCAAAATATAAAAACTCCAAAATTTATCGCCTCAGGAAATCTATTAAAAGTCTACCCGGACTCTCGAATTGTAGGTGATGTGGAGGTTGATGTATTTCAAGGTATAAAAAATGATGAAGGGTTTAAACTAAAACAGGCCTTTTCAGAATTAGTATCTTTTGAAGCACTTAAACCACAAGTTAGATTAATTACTGGGGCAGGCATTCTACCAAATTCACAAGATTTAAAATTCAACTTTGAAGCCGTAAATCTGAAAGCAGTTGACGTTAGAATAATTAAAATTTTTGAAGACAATGTACTACAATTTTTGCAGGATAAT
>Ga0105356_10000224_pt1 | contig 50622 bp, 46 predicted proteins | sample GOMGulsemesocosm_3_FD_83502 | JGI IMG/M metagenome (GOLD analysis project Ga0105356, IMG submission 83502) | Methane-oxidizing microbial communities from mesocosms in the Gulf of Mexico - GOM9D Gulf of Mexico | ecosystem: Environmental > Aquatic > Marine > Cold seeps | place: Gulf of Mexico...
AAAGGCGACCCGTAAATTTATCGCTGATCTTAAATGATAAATTGTCTAATCAATACCGTATTTGATCCGCATCCCTGCGGTAAATACTAAAAAATCATCCCTGATTTTTTCATTGGCCAATTTAAAATTTAAGGCGATAAAGGACGGGAGCGACCGCGTTTCATCGTTCACACATTCCTTAACTGACTTGCATTACATCCCGAGGATGCCTTTGTTTTTCTACCACTGAATGCTTATGTTACGCGATTTCAGCTTTTTCGATGATAACTTCATCTAGTGGTACATCTTGATGATAACCGCGGTTACCCGTGCTAACTAGGCGGATTTTATCAACAATGTCCATACCTTCAACTACTTGAGCAAATACACAGTAGCCCCAGCCTTGGGTGGTTTCGCTAGTAAAATCAAGGAAGCTGTTGTCAGACACATTGATAAAGAACTGTGCGCTGGCTGAATGTGGGTCTTGAGTACGCGCCATTGCCAAGGTGCCATTGGTGTTCTTAAGGCCGTTGTTTGCTTCGTTCTTTACAGAGTCACGGCTGTCTTTCTCTTCCATGCCGCTAGCGAAACCGCCACCTTGAACCATGAAACCGTCGATTACGCGGTGAAAAATGGTACCGTCGTAGAAGCCATCCTTTACGTATTGCTCGAAGTTAGCGACTGTTTCAGGCGCTTTGTCTGCGAATGTTTCAATTTTTATCTGACCGTAGTTAGTGGTAAGAGTGATCATGTGTTTAACCTTAATTTGTTTAGTGTAACTATTTAGCGAGGGCAATCACAGGCAGCATGCGAATATGAAGTGTTCATTTATCGTGATAAACGGCACTTTGCTTCCTTAACTGCGTAAAATTGCGCCAAGCATGAATAACTACAGATTGTTCTTAATAGATTTATTTTGCGTTTCAGATTAATTTTACCTTGTTTGCTGTCAATCGCAAACCTAGCGGTTAAAAATAGTGAGTTTATTTTCAAGGTTTGAGGTTTTACTAATTGAGAGCAGCATAGCCAACTGATAAACTGCGTACTTTATATAGTGTTACTCAAAGGAATATTCCCCCATGCTGTCGATTTACAACACGCTAACGCGCCAAAAAGATGTTTTTAAGCCTATAGTCCCTGGCAAAGTTGGCATGTATGTGTGTGGTGTTACCACTTATGATCATTGTCATATCGGTCACGGTCGTACTTATGTATTTTTTGACACTATTGTGCGCTATCTGCGGTTTAGCGGCTACGACGTAACGTATGTACGCAATATTACCGATGTTGATGACAAAATCATTGCAAGAGCCAATCAAAACGGTGAGTCATTTATCGAATTAACCGAACGTTTTATCGATATAATGCATGATAACTTCAAATCGCTAAATATGGCTGAACCAGATATTGAGCCGAAGGTATCGACTCATATTCCAGAAATCATCGCGATTATCGAAAAACTAATCGCGCGCGAGCATGCTTATGTGGCCGATGATGGTGATGTGCTGTTCTCTGTGCCAAGTTATGGCGATTATGGCAAGCTTAGCGGTCAAGACTTAGATAACTTGCAATTGGGCGCGCGTGTCGATGTGGTGCAAACCAAACGCAACCCAATGGACTTTGTGTTATGGAAAATGGCTAAGCCTGGTGAACCTTCTTGGTCTTCGCCATGGGGTGAAGGGCGTCCAGGCTGGCACATCGAGTGTTCTGCGATGAATGCTAAGCATCTGGGCGAGACCTTTGATATTCATGGCGGCGGTTCTGATTTGACCTTTCCACATCATGAAAATGAAGTGGCGCAATCGTGCTGTGCTCATGGCACTAATTACGTTAATACCTGGATGCATTCGGGGATGGTGCAGGTTGACAAAGAAAAAATGTCTAAATCGTTAGGTAACTTCTTTACCATTACCGATGTGCTTAAGGTGTTTGATGCAGAAACGATTCGATTCTTCTTACTCAATGGTCATTATCGTAGTCAGTTAAATTACTCTGAAGATAATTTACACCAGGGGCGTGCGGCGCTTGAGCGTTTATATACGGCTTTACGTGGCGTTACCTTGGCTAGTGATGTGGACATGAACAACGAGTATGTGGTGCGTTTTAAGACGGCGATGGATGATGATTTTAATACGCCAGAAGCCCTGCCTGTATTATTTGAATTAGCCAAAGAGATTAATCGTTGTAAAGATACTGATGAAGCCAAAGCCAGCGAGTTAGCGGCTATCTTGGTTAAATTAGCCGGTGTGCTTGGCGTATTACAGTCTGATCCGGTGAGTTTCTTACAGGGTGAAGTCGGTGAGTCCGATGATGCGGCTAAAATTGAAGGATTAATCGTTGCGCGTAACGATGCGCGCGCCAGTAAAAACTGGGCAGCAGCAGACGCCGCTCGCGATGAGTTAACCGCGATGGGTGTGGTGCTCGAAGATAGTGCTGGTGTTACCAGTTGGCGCCGGGTATAAACTAACCATGCTATTGAGTTAAAATGGGGCTATATGCCCCTTTTTTATGCTTAATTTTTGGCACTAAGGGCTCAAATAAATACAACAATGGAAGTAACCACCTGCCTTATGAATATCAATCAATATTTTTCACCCGTGAACGGCCAGCAAGGATTTTGTTTTAGCCGTGAGCAAGCGAGTGCATTTGCCAAAGAGATCGCTGGCGACTTTAATCCACTGCACGATGTTCAAACCAAAAAATTCTGTGTACCTGGTGACTTATTATTTTCGGTTGCGCTGGCTAAGTTAGGCGTTAGTAACAAGATGCTGTTTACCTTCTCTGGTATGGTTAAAGAGGATATTGGACTCGACTTCTCTTGCTCGGAAAGTAAAGAAATAAATGTGATTGATGATTGCGACAAACAGTATTTGTCGATTAGCCGCTCTGGTGATTGTAGTCAAAATGATCAACTGGCCAGCTCATTAGCTCAGCGCTATGTGGAGTTTTCGGGGCACACCTTTCCTCACGTCTTAGTACCGCTGATGGAGCAACACAATGTGATGATTAATCCGACCCGACCTTTAGTCATCTATGAAAATATGTCGATTGATTTACTACGACTTGATTTTGTTAACCCGACGCTTGAAATTACCAATACCACGCTAGAGGTTAATGGTAAGCGTGGCCGTGCTATTTTACAGTTCTGTTTTAAGGTGGGGGATGAGGTGGTCGGTCATGGTGAAAAACGTATGGCGTTAAGTGGCCTACGTGAGTTTGACGCCGATATTATTAGTGAGGTGATTAGCGACTATGACGAGCGCAAAACCGCTTACGTAGTTTAACCTCTGTCTCTTGATCACAAGTTATTCAGTCAGAGTTAGCGATATAGCCAACTCTGCCGATTCAACCATATCCGCCAACTTCAGCCACCCTTGCCATAAGGCTTTTATTCCAACTCGCCCATCCCTTTTACTATCATACCAACCTGCTAGTTTGGCAATGGCGTAATATAACCAGTGAAGTGATGGTGCTTGCTTCGGTATTTTTTGTCCTTTTTCTACTTTACGCCAGAGTGGTTTCCACGTTAAATCAGTAACATAAACGGTACACTGTATTTTCTTAGCTGAGTCTTGGTTTTGAATACAGTTTTGAAGTTGCATTAACCTGACAGCAATAAAAGCTTTGATAACGGCAATACGCTTGATATTGTCACAATGCTGGAGCCGTAGTCCCTCGACTTCTGTCCCATCAGTTTTCCAGACCTTATGAAATTCCTCAACCCGCCAACGCAACTCGTAATACCTCACTAATCGTTGGGCATCTTCGGCAGTATTGATCGATTCTGTTGTATAAAGGATCCAACGAAGTGGGCTTTCCTGGTTACTCTCTTTTTCTTGGCAAATGATAATATTGACGTTAAGTTCATCCAACCCTTCTGCGCGCCTTGGCTTAGCGAATGTTATTGACTGATAGCTGAGCGTCATCTGAGCTTGTCGCGCTTTTCTTCCTCCGCGTTGCTTAACATTAACAGTGTAACAACATTGCCCTTGTGTTGTTTTAAGCAACTCTAGTAGGTTGCACTGGGGATCGACTAAGTTCCTGTTTTCTTTAGCTCTAACTAAAAATCGTTGCTCATTAGTTATTTGATGATTCATATACGCATAAGTGTCAGCTTCCCTATCGCATACTTCGATGACGTTGGATACATCTCCAGCTCGTTCCTTAATATTACTCGTCGTTTGCTGCCAACGATAACTCTCTTTCTCTTCTACTGGGCGCCTTTGCTGCTCATCTCGCGTTCCTGTCACTTTGGTTTTTCGATACCAAAAGTGCTGGTCAGCTAATCCAACGACATGCTCTGTGTTAGCATCCAAAACTAGCGTCGAATGTGCATATAACGTTCTGGTTTTTGTGGGTTTTCCTAGGTTGTTATTGCAGCTTACCTCGCCCAGTTCTTCACAGACACTGTGTTTATATGTGAGGCCAGTTGTATCTTGTAATGCTAGAACTAGAGGTAATTCCCGCATCATTTCACATGTTCGATTAAACCCCGACTCTGCAATAGACTGAGGGCATATATTATCGTTGCGAATAAAACGGTACGCCGCTTCAATAGCGGCAGGGGTATCAGAAGCTTTAACAATTGAGTGACCAGCATTTCCAGCGATATCATTGGCCAACTTAGTTAATCTTCGAGTTCTTCTCGGATCGTCTAATTGTGCATTGCCAAAGATAAACTTTGCCCATTCTTCGGGGGTTAAATGATTCATTAGTGTTTGGTCGTTGATTGGAATTAACGTATTAGATCACAGCCGCATCAACAATCATAGACTTGTGTAGAAGAGATAGAGTTTAACCTATATAAGCTGACCGAGCTCATTGGTCAGCTATCTTCACTACCTACCTCTATGTTACACAGGTTTTATTGATAAGCTAACGCTAGCTTGCCATTGACCCTAATGCCAACGACTATGGCATCACCTGACACCTGCACATCGTCTAAATTGGCGTCGTCAATTTTGTAGCTGGCCACAAGGTTGTCTGCAATTTTTGTTTCAGTATGTTGTCCTATCGCGCCGCTCAATGCTTGCTCAACTAAGTCGCCGTAGTCTAACACTAAGAGGCTTTCAATTTTATGCTTGATGACTGGCAGTTGTAATACTTTGATCAATAGATTTACCGCTTTGTTATCCGTTGCCGCGCCATAGTCTAAATTCTTAATGCGCACCATGCGGCTATCCTTATTTAACTCGGCGTTTGACGTTCCCCAGATAAGCCCTTGTGTGTCGAAACTATTTTTCTGCGCATCGACATCAAACGAGATACCAATGGCCAGGGCTTGGTTGCTTGTTTGGTGGATTTTTATGCTGTTAATTGTCACCGTTGCTTGACCTAATAACGGATCTTCGAGCTCAAATACATTGTTTTGAGCTAATCTGTTTGCAATGTGTTCACCGATTGCATCAAATGTTAATTTAACCCCAAGGTTGGCACTAACGCCGTTGGCTTGTGTGTCTTTAGACAATGGCGGTAACGGTGTAAAGACCGTCGTTGACTTGGGCTTATCACCAAACGTTATGTGGCTATCATTGCCGGCAAACATTAACGAAAAGTTCGCCTGCTCTTGATTAAAAACAGGTTTGGAAAAGCCAATCTGTTGGGGAGCTAATTGCAACCACAAATCATCGGTTAAGCGAAATGGCTGGTGGGCGGTCTCCCATGTTTTTTGCGCCACGTCTTGCAACGAGATTTGGTTGATCGCCTGTTTTAATTCGCCAACAAACTCACCCTTGCGCTGGTTAATCTCTTCATTGAGCTGCTTTTTGATATCAAAATCAATAACGCCCACTTTTAGTATCGGATTCTTGTCCCAGTGATAATAAAAATTAGGGTCGGCCACAAGCTGCCAGTCTTCGCTGATGTCGATATCTGATTCAAGCATTAATTGTGCTTTGCCGCTGGCGTTTACTCTAAGCGCCGCACCAAGTTCGCCACGCTCGTTGGCATCGATATCAAAATCCACAAGGGATGAGGCGACAAATCTATTACCTTGGCCGATCACCTCAAAGCTTCCTCTATTGACCTTACCACGCACCTTACAATCGATTTGTGGTGACACATCGTTGATTATCCATTTACTGCAGCCAGATACATACCAGCCACCAATGCAGGTCCATCCACCTCCCGGCAGATCGAGTCTTTTCTTACAACTGGTTTTAGGCAGCGCGCAAATCTTGGCGGTTTGTTTAGGTACACAGGCATTGATGTTTTGATTAATGTTGGCTAGTTGTTGCGGCACCTTGTTCTCTGCCAATTGTTTCACGGCGGAAAAATTAACCGTGACAGGTATCGTCAATGAGCTTGGTTGCGGGGCATAGGAAATATCTTGATGGGTCACGACCGGCTTGCTATTTTCGTTGGTACATCCGCTAAGCATGTTAGCTGCGAGTACTAGAATGAGGATACTTCTTGCGTGATAACTCATGGTTATTACCTCTCTAAGTTAATGTCTATCCAAGAGAGTAGTGGCAGTGGCAGCGAAATTATCACACCGACGATCAAAAAAAGCCACAGCATGCTGTGGCTTGAAATTATAAATGTCTGTTCAGGTTATTTAAGTTGTTGCCATAGGTAACTATAGATCAGCGCATACATGTCGGCGCGCTGACTGTTATCGGCAGCACCCGCATGACCACCTTCCATGTTTTCATAATAATAAACCTCATGACCTAAATCTTGCATCTTGGCGACCATCTTTCGGGCGTGTCCAGGATGGACGCGATCGTCCTTGGTTGACGTGGTGAAAAAGACTTTTGGGTAGCTCTTGTTCGCGCTGATATTATGAAACGGAGAATAGGTTTTAATGTAGTCCCACATTTCACTCTGATCAGGATCGCCATATTCTGCGGCCCAACTCGCGCCAGCGAGTAACTTGGTGTAGCGCTGCATGTCGAGTAATGGTACCTGACAAACCACTGCATTATAGAGATCGGGACGACGGGTAAATGCCGCGCCCATTAATAAACCGCCATTACTGCCCCCTTGAATACCAAGATGCTTAGGTGAAGTGATTTTTTTGGCGATGAGATCCTGAGCAATAGCCTCGAAATCTTCATAGGCTTTATGACGATTAGTTTTTAAAGCCGCCTGATGCCAGCGCGGTCCAAATTCACCACCACCACGAATATTAGACAGAATGTAAACCCCGCCTTTTTCGAGCCAGTTCTTACCCATGATTGACGAGTAATAGGGCTTGAGTGAAACTTCGAATCCGCCATATCCATAGAGTAACGTAGGGTTGGTGCCGTCAAAGGTGATGTCTTTGCGCATCACCGCAAAATAAGGCACTTTAGTACCATCTTTTGAGGTTGCCCAAAACTGCTTAGTCACTAAGTTATCGCTGGCGAACTTTGCTTGCTGTGATTTCAATAAGGTGAGTTTACCGGTCTCACCACTTACCATGTATAACGAATTTGGCGTGAGGAAGCTGGTGTAATTTAAGAAGAAATCATCGCTGGTATCATTGGTGTTAAATACGCTTACATTGCCGGTGTCACTGATATCTACAGCGCTCGACTGCCACTTACTATCTTGATGAGTAAATCGTAAGACCTTTGACTTAACATTATCTAGCACGGTGACTAGTAGCGCTGTCTTGGTGGTCTTTACCGATGATATCGACAAGCTTTGTGTCGGCGCAATCAGCGTGGTGTAGTTGGCACTATTAGCGATGACATCATTGATCGGTGCATAAATAACGCTACCTTGTTGATAGGTCGTTTTGCCAATGGTCCAATCACTCTTAAGTTGAATGAATAACTGGTTGTGCAGGAACGCGCTGATGTCGGCATCCTTAGGGATGGGCAGCGCTGTCCTTTTACCGTCGTTTAAGATGAACTTTTTACTGCTATAAAAAGAGGTTGCGTCATAAATCATCGAAATTTTGGTGTCACCATCTTGCATCACGTAACCACCTGCAGCTACCGATGATTTGTCTGCTTGATACAATGTCTTAGCGCTGCTTAGTAGCGTGCCACGCTGCCACAGTTTAACCATCGCGGGATACCCTGAGTCAGTCATGGTGTTGGGACCAAAATCGGTGCCAACGAAGACTGAGTCTTGATCACGCCAGCTGATTGAGTTTTTTGCTTCGGGTAATTCAAAGCCGCCTGGCACAAAGGCCTTTTTGTCGATATCAAACTCTCTCACGACTACCGCATCGCTACCGCCGGGCGATAAACTGACTAAACAGCGATTATAGTCGGGTGTTAGGCAATCCATGCCTTTATAAACCCAGCTTTTTCCATCTGTTTTGGCGAGGGCGTCGATATCCAATATGGTTTCCCATGTTGGATTGTCTAATTGGTATTGCGCAAGGGTGGTACGACGATAGATACCGCGCTTGTGCTCTTTGTCAGTCCAAAAATTGTACAGGTAGTCGCCGCGTTGTGTTGCATAGGCAATGCGATCGTTAGCGTTTAATAATGCGAGGTTGTTGTCAAAGCTGGTTTGATAAAGGCTATTGCCTTTAAGCACTTTAAAGGCAGCATTGTTTTGCGCCTTGACCCAGTCGAGCGACTTTTTGTCTTCGACCTGCTCGAGCCATAGGTAATCGCTATTCTTCTTCTCGACGATGGCGTTTTCGCTGGTGGTATTACAACCCGCCAGCACAGCGCTGGCAACGGCAGCAATAATAAGGGGTTTGTTATTCATTTGTTATTTCCCAATTAAAAAATCCCTTCATAGTGGGGGAGCTGTTGATTTAGTACAACAAGTATTTTGTATCTAGTTATGTTCGACCAAATTGTTATAGCCATCTAGATGTCTTTAGTGTAAATTTAAAACATCAATATTGTTATTTAACTTGAGTGTGTCAGCGTGCCAATTAATATTCCAGATTTATTACCCGCTACCGATGTGCTGCGCAAAGAGAATATCTTTGTCATGAGCGAGAGTAGGGCGATTAGCCAACAGATAAGACCGATGAAGGTGTTGCTGCTTAATTTGATGCCCAACAAAATTGAGACCGAAACTCAACTGTTGCGTTTGCTGGCTAATACCCCGCTGCAAGTGGATGTGGAGTTTTTACGCATCCATAACAAGGCCTCTAAGAATACGCCGTCCGATCATACGAATGCTTTTTATCGCGATTTTGATGAGGTTAAAGATCGTAATTTTGATGGGCTGATTATTACCGGCGCGCCGCTTGGTCAGGTGGATTTTGACGATGTTAGCTACTGGGATGGGGTGAAGCAGGTTTTTGATTGGTCACAGCAGCACGTTACCTCGACCCTATTTCTTTGTTGGGCGGCACACGCTGCGTTTTATCATCTTTATGGCCTTAATCGCTATATTCGAGATGACAAAATATCGGGGGTGTTTTTACATCATCGCAGTCAGAGTCATGATCCCTTGTTACGAGGTTTTGACGATGATTTTTGGGTGCCTCACTCTCGATTCGCTCAGATGGATGTGGCGCAAATAAAGGCTCATGATGCCTTAGATATTTTAGCCGACTCCCCAGAAGCTGGTGCTTACTTAGTGGTGAGTAAAGATAGGCGTAATCTATTTGTGTTAGGCCACCCAGAATACAATGTGACGACGCTAGATGATGAGTATTTACGTGATGTCGCCTCTGGTGATACACCCGATATTCCAGCCAATTATTATCCAAATAATGACCCCAGTGCCGCGCCTAAAGGATGTTGGCGCAGCCACGCTAATTTGCTATTGACCAATTGGTTGAATTATTACGTGTACCAGATCACTCCATTTGATTTATCGGATCTAGCAAGTAGGACGCCGTGGGAAAAATAATCTTGCCTTTTAAGGCGTGAATTGTTGATCAAAATCTATTTCGAGTAACATTGCAGGCGATGATTGTTAGGAGATGTAAATTCAATATGTTATTGTTAGCGCTATTGAAATTACCATTTTTAACCTAACTTCAAAATTAGGAAAACCTTTGAATACATCGCGTTATGCATTTGCGTTAAGTAGGATCCTTGTTTCCAATTCGGCACTTTTTATTTCCGCTTTGTCGCTGAAAAACAGGCGCGTGGCGTCTTGCTTATTATTGACATTGTTATGTGCCGTGACAACTGCCCAAGCAACTGACCATACGCAAACTGCAATTACCGCACAATCCTTTGAACAGCGTTTGCTAGAGGCCGAGACAAGGTTACCCTCTGATATCAGAGCGACCAATGAATTATTGGCGAAAATCACCGAGTCAGAAACCCTACCAGACAATAAAATGTCGCTACGTTTGGTGTTATTACAGGCTTATCGCAATATTCTGTTAGGCAAACTCGATGTGGCGGGTGGTCAGTTAGATGCAATTGAAGAGCAGCAGTCCTCGCGAAGTACCTTCTCACGTATCTTATATTTTAGAGCCATTATTGCTCAGAAACGTCTCGATTTTGAACAAGTTTTCTTGTTACTTAATCGCATCGATCAGCTCGACGCGGGTGAAATATTATTTAACCATCGATTTGATATTTATATTTTGGCGTCGACTATTCATGCGTTAGCCAATGCCAACGATAATGCTATTGGTTTTGCCAATAAGGCGCTGGCGATTGCTCAAAAAAATGATAATAGTTTATTGGCCTGCCGAGCGATCAATAGTTTATCTTTTATCTATCTCAATAATAAAAAGTATTCAGCCTTATATGACTCGGCCAATGCCGTGATGCTTCGATGTAATAATGATGCCGATATCGGTGAACTAGCTCACGCTTATCGACATATTGCCGCGTGGCATAGTGCGCAAGAACAGCATCAGCAAGCCCGAGAGGCGTTACACAAAGCGATTGAACTTTATGGCACGATAGAGTCACCTTTGCATCGAGCGATAACACAATTGCGACTTGCTAAATCCTTAATGACTGACAATAGGCTTCTTGAGGCTGATGTGCAATTAGCCAAAGCCATGGTGGTCATTGAATCAAGCAGCGATCTTTGGGCAAAAACCCAAGGTTATATTATCAAGGCTAATTTGCTTGAAGGTATGGGCTTGCTCGATGATGCGATGTTTTATTTTAAACGCTATCTTAAGGCGCAAAAAGCCAGCAATAGCCAGACAAAATTACTCAATATTGCCTATTTGCAACGCCGCTTTGAGAGTAAGGTTAATCGCCAAGCCGTAGAGATATCTCGGGTGGAAGCGCAACTATCACGATTAAGAATAGAACGAGAAAGTTTAAAAAATTGGATTTATTTGCTTTCTTCCTTGTTGATTGGCTCGATTAGTCTGTTTTTATTCACCTTCTATAAGCGTAAACAATCATTATCGCTGATCGAACAACAGCAGTTAGATGAACTGACTCAATGCTACAGTCTCGATTATGGCTTGCTAAAAGCGAATGAAGTGGCAGAAGCGGCGCTAAACCGCTACCAAAATGTAGGCGTGATACTTTGTAACATCGATAAGATGGAGCAAATAAACCTGAGCTATAATTATGATTTTGGCGACATACTACTCCATTCGTTTGCACTTAAATTAATCGCTTTACAAGCCAGCGATATGCTGGTTATTCGTAAACGAGGTGATGAGTTTATGCTCGTGTTCACGCATTGTTCTTGTGAGCAGTTACTGCAATTGACGAGAAAAATCCACCCGTTACTTGATAATGTTACCATCGACAATCAAAAAATTAGCGTCAGTGTATCCTGTGGTTGTGCTCATTTTGATAGCAATCATAACCAGATTAATCATAACGTGGTTGATGAGTTAATGGCTCACGCAAATATGGCGTTAAAAGCGGCTAAAAGCGAAGAGGGAAGTGGCGGCTATTATTATGAAGATGGCACCCTAAAGGAAGTTACTCTTGGCGCTAGCCTAAACCCATTGGCCGCAACAAAGCCCACGCGTAATTAGGTCGTTTGCAATGAGTGTGGGTGGTCTATTCAATGCTGCTGCTCAGTGGCTTCGGTGGTTGATGATAGTGTTGTTTTTAAACAACATATCATACGCCAATGGGCAGGGTAGCGTTGACTCAGGTAATCTCATAGAAACGGTCGAAGGTCTTCTTAGCACCGCAGAGCACAGCGTATACCAAGATGTTTTGCAGGCTCGAAAACGTTACAATAACCTACAACCGCAGGGCTTTAATCGCGACCAAGTTGAGCGCTATCATCTGCTTGAAGTGCGAATACTAGCCTATGAAAATAAAATTGAACAAGCAGCTCAGCATGTTGACGATCTGATTAACCAATCACTTAGTGCAAACAATAAGGCGTCGGCCTACTATCTTCGTGCACGACTCTATCAAGTCGACCAGAATTATGGCCAAGCATTTTTCTACGTCAATCTTGCCGCGCAAGTCCCCGCAGGAAAAGTTGATGTCAGCAATAAAATGTTGATCCTTGCGTTAGCGGCGGAGTTAAAAATGGAGCAAGAGAGTTATGATGAGGCGTTAGAGTTTGCCTCGATGGCCCTCAATATTGCAAATACGCAAGGTACCCTCGAGCAACAGTGTCTCGCTCATGATTCGATGGTTTATATTCACATTCATATGCAACGCGTTTCCGTGCTCGAACAATTAGCCTCTAGTGCTATTGATATTTGTCTGCAATCAAAATCTTATGTGATGGTGGTTAATTTGTATTCTGGAATGGCGTCTGTGCACAAAAGCCAGAAAAATTATGTGCAGCTGCGCCAGACTATTGAAAAAAGCATTGCCTTGCAGCTCAAAATCGGCAGCATTGCTAATCTATACCGCACCAGATTATCGTTGGTTGATGTGTTGATTGAGCTCAATCAATTGACGATGGCGTCGAGCTTGTTGCAAGCATTATCGCTTGATGAAGATATTACTGATCGGATTGCAGACCGACGAAGTTATGCTAAAACGGCCTCCGTACTTGCAGAGAAACAAGGCAACCAGAGGGAAGCAATTGACCAAATAAAGCGCTACATGAAATGGCAGCAGCGTCTGCACGATGAACAAAACAGCAGCGAGTTTAGCTATCGTAGCGCTCAATTTAGCGCCTTGCTTAAGCAGGAATTATCAGCGTTTGATTTGCTTACCAATGAGAAAGAACGACTATATAACAAGATCAATAGTTTAGGTTATCAGCGGCTATTTCTTCTGACTGCTATTGTCTTGGTATTACTTTCATATGCGACATATACTTATCGTAGTAATTACAAACTTTTCACCGTATTTGATTCTCAAGTTGATACATTGACCAACCTTTATATGTATGACGACAGCACTAGCTACGCACTGGCGCAAAAGCGTTTGGTCTATAATCCACGACAGGAGTACGTTGCCATGGTAATAGATATCGATGGTTTTAGCGCTTTCAATGATAACTTTGGTCATGCTCAAGGGGATCGTCTGTTGGCTGTTTTAGCGGTAGCACTAAGGCATCAGTACCAGCTCGGTGGTGTTATCTTACGTAAAAAAGATGATGTTTTTGTGGTGCTGCTAGCCAACTGCAGTCGGGAAAAGGTAGCCGTGATGGCTGATCAAACACTTTTTTGTTTGCACAATTTTCAGGTCAAAAATCATACCATTGATATACGGGTAAATATTGGCTGGTACTATCATTGCGATCGTGACGTGAGCGGGGCACAGGAAATTGATTTTGGGGTTAACTGTGCCATCTTGGCCCTCAATCATGTTAAGCGAGCATTACGCGGCGCAGCATTTGAATATAATCATGACATTATTAATGCAGCTGTTACCAACAATGATCCGGCTAACTATCAACTTCACTGATTAGGGTCATGCTATTTTCTTTGTCGCGTTACGATTGTTACGGCTTTTCTCAACGGCAAGTTGATGATTTCACTGTGCTCTTAACCACCCACACAGCGCTCAATTATCGATGTACCATTACATAACCAATCTTATCGTTGATCGACTAAAAAATTTAACTTTACGTTGGCGTAAACGGTATCTTGAGGTAATGTAAGCGGATAATTTTTCGTTAAGCGTTGGGCAAAGGTAATGCGCAGGGCTTTGGTGATATCAGAAATATCGAGGAGTACAGTATGTCAGGCACAGATCCAATTGTAATTGTTGAAGCGTTACGCACACCCATGGGTGGCTTTAGCGGTAGTTTAAGCGAAGTGGCTGCACCGGTGCTAGCTAGCGTTGCAATGGCAGGGCTATTAAAGAACACCGGACTGGCGTTCGATCAGGTCGATGAAGTGATCTTGGGGTGCGTCTTACCTGCAGGACTAGGACAGGCACCAGCACGCCAGGCGGCACTTGGCGCTGGATTAGCGGAAAGCACCTTGTGTACCACCATTAATAAAGTCTGTGGCTCAGGGATGAAAGCAGTGATGATGGCGCATGACTTTATTATCGCTGGTAGCGCTAATATCGTTATTGCTGGTGGCATGGAAAATATGAGCTTGTCACCTTATATGTTACCAAAAGCGCGAAGTGGTATGCGTATGGGTCATGGTGAGGTCAAAGATCATATGTTTTTAGATGGGCTAGAAGACGCCTACAGTGGCAAGGCAATGGGCACTTTTGCGCAGGAAACCGCAGATGATAGCGGTTTTACCCGTGAACAAATGGATGAGTTTGCTTTGAGTTCACTCAGCCGTGCCAATGCTGCCATCGCCAATGGCGCTTTTAGTGCTGAAATAACCCCGGTGACAATAAAAAACCGTCGCGGTGATGTGACGGTCGACATTGACGAGCAGCCAGGAAATGCCCGTATCGATAAGATCCCAACATTACGCCCTGCCTTTACCAAAGATGGCACGATAACAGCTGCGAATGCTAGCTCGATTTCAGATGGTGCATCGGCGTTATTGATTATGAAGCACAGTGAAGCGAGTCGTCGCGGTTTAACGCCGATGGCAAAAATCGTTGCGCATGCTACTCACGCGCTCCAGCCCAGTGAATTCACCATTGCACCAGTTGGAGCGATGAAAAAAGTGTTAGGAAAAGCAAATTGGACCACGGCTGACGTCGATCTATTTGAGATCAATGAAGCCTTTGCCATGGTCACGATGCTCGGCATGAAGGCGCTTGAATTAGATCATAATAAAGTGAATGTTAATGGCGGCGCTTGTGCGTTAGGCCATCCTTTGGGTTCAAGTGGTTCGCGTATTTTAGTGACGTTGATTCATGCACTAAAGCAACGAAATCTTGTTCGTGGTGTTGCTAGCTTATGTATTGGTGGCGGTGAAGCCACGGCGATGGCCGTTGAATTAATTTGATCGGAGAGAAGTCATGAGTGAGTTACTAAAGTTAAGTCAGCAAGGTCACACGGCGCTTATTACGATTGCTAATCCGCCAGCGAATACCTGGACCAAAGAAAGTTTGAGTCAACTGCGTGATATGGTGTTGTCGCTTAATCAAAATAAAGATATTTATGCGTTGGTAATCACTGGTCAAGGAGATAAATTTTTCTCTGCTGGTGCCGATTTGAAATTATTTGCCGATGGTGATATTGGCGTGGCCTCATCGATGTCACGTGTGTTTGGTGAAGCCTTTGAGACATTGGCTAATTTTCGCGGCGTATCGATAGCGGCGATTAACGGATATGCCATGGGTGGCGGGCTCGAGGTCGCACTCGCTTGTGATATACGAATAGCGGAATCACAAGCACAGATGGCGCTGCCTGAAGCGGCCGTTGGCTTGCTACCTTGCGCTGGAGGCACTCAGAATTTAAGTATGTTGGTCGGTGAGGGTTGGGCCAAGCGAATGATATTGTGCGGCGAGCGCCTCAAAGCAGATAAAGCCCTTAGCATCGGCTTAGTTGAGGAAGTTGTGGATACGGGTGAGGGGCTTAGCGCGGCGCTGGTGTTAGCAGAGCGCGTCGCCAATCAATCACCATCGAGTGTGGCTGCGTGTAAAACACTGATTCAAAAGCATCGCTGTGGCAGTATTGATGCTGCACTACCCTTGGAGCGAGAGATGTTTGTCGACTTGTTTAGCACTCAAGATCAGCGTGAAGGTGTTAACGCCTTTCTTGAAAAACGTAAACCTAACTGGATTAATGGCTAATGACGGATCAAGATGCAGTAATTTATCAATCACATGCGACCAATGATGGTCATATTATCATTCAAGCAACGCTCAATAGTGAAAAATCCTTACATGCGCTTAATCAAGCAATGATTGATTCGTTATTGCCGAAATTGGAATGCTGGCAACAGGACGACAATGTTGTCGCGGTCATGCTTGATTCGGTGGGAGACAAAGCCTTTTGTGCTGGCGGCGATGTGGTGGAGCTTTACCATGCAATGGCCAAAGATCCCGGGGTAAAACAACCGTTTGTCCAAGAGTACTTTAGTAAGGAATATACCCTCGATTATAAAATCCATACCTTTACTAAACCTATAATGTTGTGGGGCAATGGCTTTGTGATGGGGGGAGGATTAGGGTTAATGGCGGGAGCAAGTCATCGCATTGTAACCGAGTATTCTAAGGTAGCGATGCCAGAGATCACCATCGGTCTATACCCTGATGTTGGCGCGACGTACTTTCTAAATAAGATGCCTGATAAGCTAGGTTTGTTTCTCGGCCTAACGGCGGCGCAAATGAATGCAGCGGATTGTTTGGAAGTGAATTTAGCCGATTACTATCTGCTGCATCAACAAAAACAGCCATTGCTATCGGCATTGATTGATGCCTCTTGGGAAAATGGTAGTGAGTCTTACCATGAAACGGTTGACCTGATTGTTGAAGAGCTTTCTACACCGCATACCTGTGCTACAGGTAATATTCAACGTCATCGTGAAACACTTGTTGAGGTGCTAAGTCACCGGACGTTAAGTGCTGTTATCGATGCCATTGGCGCAATCGACACCCAAGATAAATGGTTGCTTAAAGCTCAGCGCGCATTGGCGCATGGTAGCGCGCTATCGGCAAGGATTCTGGAGCGACAGCTAGCAGTGGGCCAAGGATTATCGTTGGCGCAGTGTTTTAAGCTTGAATTAGCCATTTCGGTACACTGTGGCGAAATAGGAGAAGTGACCGAAGGTATTCGCGCGTTGCTGATCGACAAAGACAATCAACCCAAGTGGCGCTATGCCAAGGTTGACGATGTCGAACAATCATTGGTCGATAAAATCTTTAGCCCGATTTGGACCCCTGAGCAACATCCCTTAATCTTCTAGGTACGGACTCGCTTGGCAGTGACCAGAACGTTGGTCACTAACGGTGCTTGATTGATCTATTTTTGAATATTTTGCACGGCTATATTGTGCTTGATGGGCTGCCATTAATGACTTTAATTGTTGATAGTTGGCAAATGATGGGGCTTGATGTGGGCTGTTTTCAGCGCCAGCAAAGTCTATGGTGGTTGACTTGTTCGCTCGTTTCTCTGTGTTTAGCGATGTAGCGTCAACTTTATTTCGCCTAAGACTAAGCCAGCCGGCACTAAGCATTGCCGGAAATCCAACGAATATCACCGCAGCTAGCCATAAAGCGTCAAAACCGCTGGTTATCGCAAACACGCCAAAGGTTAATCCGCAAAGGCTCAGCGAAAAAATAATAAGGAAAATCAATAAAAATGTATCAGGAGTTGATTTCATCATCCATGACCTCAAATTACCTAAAATAATCCAATCGTCGAGATTGGCTAATATGCGTAAAAAGTAACGGGTTAAAATAGCTTCCTGCTAATGTTCAAGAAAATCTTTGCTTGAACATTCTTTAACCTATATTACGTTAACTAAATTGAATCTAGTTGTAAACCGATTTCGTGCGAACAATACACAACAAGGTAAACACAAACCGCTTAGTTATCATTTTGGGTTAGTAACGCTAAGGCATTCTGATAGACTTTTGTCGCATCATCGGGGCCAGATATAGTGGTGTGTAGGTCGTGCAACATGCCATCATCAACACGATATATCCAACTATGTAGCTGAAGTGCCTGACCACGATCCCAAGCATCTTGAACGATTGAAATTTGTGAAACATTCATTACTTGTTCAATAACGTGTAATTCGGTTAAGCGATCTTGACGCTTGGTGATGTCTGTAATGCTTTTCAGATGGTCTTGATGCTTATGGTTTACATCTTTAATGTGGCGCAGCCAATTATCAATAAGGCCTAATCGCGCGTTGTTCATGGCGGCTATTATGCCACCGCAGCCATAATGACCGGTGACGATGATGTGTTTTACTTTAAGCACGTCGACGGCGTATTGAATAACTGATAAACAATTCAAATCGGTGTGAACAACGGTATTGGCAACGTTTCTATGCACGAATAACTCGCCAGGCTTGAGTCCAACAATTTCATTGGCTGGCACCCGAGAATCGGCACAACCGATCCATAAGTATTCAGGTTTTTGTTGTTCGCTCAATGATTTGAAAAAGCCAGGCTCTTGCTGTTCAACATCGATGGCCCATTGTTTATTATTAGTAAATAGTTGTGATAAAAAATTCATGTTTACTCGATAATTCAATTGTTTTCAGCCTAATTTTAACCACTAATGGCGCACATTAATAGTAAAGTTGTGCTGGTCGGATTGCGAAGATTGTTTCACCTATTGTGGTATAAAGTATCACAAACAAATTGTTATTTACCTGGTTGATTTATCCCATCTTGACGATAAGTGTGCTCTTTAACGCCGCTCTGTGCTGGCATGGAAGGCAGTACTTAGCGTTTGTCTGGAGCAAAAACTCTGACCGTTCATCTCGGCAATATGCTCCCGGCATTGCCCTATCAAGCACATCCTTGTGCCTGCGTGAACATTGCCGCTCCTTGCCATTGCGTACACGGATGTACGTACTTAGGAAATGTCTGGAACTAATTTCCTGCCCTGGCATCGCGGCATTGCCGCCAGGGACGGCGGTACTTAGAGTTTGTCTGGAACAAAAACTCTGACCGTTCATCCTGAACATAAAAAAGGCAACTTACGTTGCCTTTTTCGGGGTTATTTTACTTCTTTGCCCTGCGCTTGCAGGTCGGCATGATAACTCGATCGCACCATAGGGCCACTGGCGGCATGGGTGAAGCCGAGTTCTCTGGCGATGTCGCCCAATTCATCAAACTCAACTGGTGGCACGTAACGGACAACGGGTAAATGATGTTTGCTAGGTTGTAGATATTGACCTAGGGTCAGCATTTCAACATTATGCTCACGTAAATCTTTTAGCACGTCAACGATTTCGTCTTTGGTTTCACCAAGACCCATCATAATGCCAGATTTAGTGGTAACTTCTGGGTGCATCGCTTTAAAGCGTCGTAACAACTCTAATGAGTTCTTATAATGAGCGCCTGGGCGCACTTCGCGATAAAGCCGTGGTGCCGTCTCAAGGTTGTGATTGAGAACGTCGGGTGGGCAGGTACTAAGAATATCAAGCGCCTTGTCCATTCTACCTTTAAAGTCGGGCACCAGAATTTCAATTTTAATTGAAGGTACCGCTTGTCTAATTTCGCGGACACAGTCGGAAAAATGTTGTGCGCCGCCATCACGCAGATCATCACGATCTACCGATGTAATCACTACATACTTAAGTTTCATGTCACGTATGGTTGCCGCAAGTTTTTGAGGTTCCTGGGCATTGACCGGTAGCGGGCGACCATGGGCCACATCACAAAATGGGCAGCGTCTGGTACAGATAGCGCCTAAGATCATGAAGGTGGCGGTGCCATGATTAAAACACTCAGATAGGTTTGGGCACGAAGCCTCTTCACATACTGAGCTTAAGTCATGCTTGCGCATCGCACTTTTTATTGCATCAATTTTTGCACTGCTGCGAGGCAATTTTACCCGTAGCCATTCTGGTTTGCGCAATACGGTCGCTTTTTCCTGCTCAACAATTTTTATTGGAATGTAAGCGAGTTTGTCTGCATCTCTAAGTTTTTCACCGGCAACAAGGGTTGACTGTTTAATTTTTGTCATTGGTAAATCCTGTCTCTAACTTAATCTGGCTAAAGCCAAGTCGCTTGGCGACAATTTGGCTTAAGTCTTGTTCAATTTGGCTAAGGGCATAAGGGCCACCAAAATCATTCATTTGCACCATTTCCAAACCCGCATAACCACAAGGGTTTATCCGTTGAAAAGGGCCAAGATCCATATCGACATTTAGTGCAAGACCATGAAATGAGCAGCCTTTTCTTATACGTAAACCCAGTGAGGCTATCTTCTTCTCGTCGACGTAAACACCGGGTGCGTCAGATTTTGGATAGGCACAAATATTGTGTTGCTCCAATAATCCAACCAAACATTGTTCGATGTGAGTCACTAGCTCTCGCACCCCTATTTTTAGTCGTCTGATATCTAATAAAAAGTAAACAACGAGTTGACCGGGGCCATGATAAGTTACTTGTCCACCGCGGTCTACTTGGACCACTGGAATATCACCAGGCAACAACAGGTGTTCTTCTTTGCCTGCTTGGCCTTGCGTAAACACCGGGTTGTGTTCTACCAACCAAATTTCATCATCAGATGAAGCATCACGCTGATCGGTATAGTCTTGCATCGAATGCCAAACACCTTCGTAGTCACGTCGGCCAAGATGTCGAACCGTTAACGCTACTGGCGGCGTTTTGTTTACTTCACTAGACATAAAATTCTCAGGTCGCTTATAGCACGTATTTTACGATATCAATCGCATGAAGCTCTTTATAGAGTAATTCTATCTGCGCTTTACTGGCGACATGTACGGTATATGAAATAGAATTGTATTTACCGCTGCTGCTGGTTCTTACGCCGGGCAAACGCTTATAGCTATTGCTGGCGTGGATGTCTAAAATCGCTTCAATTTGTTGCGGTAAGTCATCTTGGGCTAGGCCCATTACTCGATAGCCAAAATCACAAGGGAAATCTAGGATTTGATCAAATTTTGTGTCCATTATTTTCTCCAACACAAATGAAAATAAAGTGTTAATTTCAGAATTATGATCAGAAAGTTAAAACTTTATTAACGGTAGATTAAAAATTTGCGCCATTTTAGCTTATCTAGCGGGAATGGGCTAGGGGATTGTCTGATAGTGGTGTGATACGGGTTAAATTAATGACAAGAGGAGCATTGTTGGACTGTTTATGCAAGTAGACCAATCTTGATTGGCCTACTTGCCGATGATGCTAAATTAGTCTAAAAGTTCGGAGAAAAATTTCTTAGCGTAATCAGCCGTGCGTTTAAACCAGCCCCCTTGCGCTATCTCATTGAGTGTAACCAATGGATATTGTGCAATATCTTCACCGTCTAACTGTAAAAATACGGTGCCAACCACTTCACCTTTGGCGATTGGTGCTTCAAGCGCCTTGGTTAGCTCGAAGCTTGCTTGTAGGTTTTTACTTTGGCCACGACGGATAGTCAATGGTGTAGCGGTGGTAATACCCAATTTAACTTCATCTGTTTCGCCAAACCATACTTTTTGCGCCGCAAATTCATGACCCGCTTGATAGGGAGTCACCGTCTCGAAGAATCTGAAACCGAAGTTAAGAATTTTCTTGCTTTCGCTCGCACGGGCTCTGGCACTTTTTGCACCCATCACCACTGAAATTAAGCGCATACCATCTTTAGTTGCTGAGGCAACAAGGCTATAACCTGCTTTTGAGGTATGGCCTGTTTTCATACCATCGACGTTCATGCTTTTGTCCCATAACAAGGTGTTACGGTTGTATTGTTTGATGTTGTTATAGGTAAATGATTTTTCCTTATATAAGGCGTATTCATCAGGGGTTTGCTCAATAATAGCGCGGGCTAATAATGACATGTCATAAGCTGTGGTTTGATGGGATGTGCTGTCCAAACCATGGCTATTCTCAAAGAAACTATTAGTCATGCCTAATTCAGCAGCGACGTTATTCATGATGTCGGCGAAGCCATCTTCGGTGCCAGCAATATGTTCGGCCATCGCCACACAGGCATCGTTACCTGACTGAATGACGATACCACGATTTAAATCAGCGACTGAAATCTCTTTACCAACTTCGATAAACATCTTGGAGGAGTCTGGAAATTTTTTGGCCCAGGCGTTTTCGCTGATGGTCACCAGATCATCTTGTTTTATATTACCGCTGTTTAATTCAGTGCCTATGATAAAACTAGTCATCAGTTTCGTTAAGCTCGCTGGCGCGAGCTGTTGGTGTGCTTCGCTTTGCGCTAGTATTTTCCCGGTGGTATGATCGATAAGGATGAAACTTTTTGCGGCAACCGTTGGTTGATTTGGAATAATGGTGGCGGCTAGGGTGCTAGTGGAGATCAGCAACAACGTCGTGGTGCTAGCCAGCTTTAGGCGACGCGTAAGAGTTTTATTCAACATTTAATAACCCGTGGTAGATAAATTGAGGAAAAGGGTAAGCTTAACCTCGCATGTTAACCTGTTATTATCGTTTGATAAACGCTTTTGGGTAATTTATTAAAACTTTTTTATGCAACGCTTCGCATTTGCTTAAGTCGTTGAATGGTCCAAGTTTTAAACGATATATGTTTTCTACTCTCTGGACGAAGGCGGGGCTATCATATTGCTCGATCACTTGCTTAAGACGTTCATTAATAACTTGACTATTTTGTAGGGCAAATAATTGAATCGTGCAGTTATGGTGACCAAGCAATGGTGGCTCGTTGACGGTGATAGCTTCGATTTTAACCCTTGCTGTGCCGTGCTTTAGTACACCGAGTTTATAGGCAGCGCCATAAGATAAATCAATAACGCGGTCAGGGTGAAACGGACCGCGGTCATTGATTCTGACGATGGTGTGCAAGTTATTATCTAAATTAGTCACCTTAACAAAACTGGGTATTGGCAATGTTTTATGGGCAGCAGAGAGGCCGTACATATTATAAGTTTCACCATTAGAGGTGAGGTGACCATGGAATTTAGTGCCATACCAGGACGCGACACCCGATGCCACATAATTGTGATGACTTTTCTTTACTCGATAGCTAATCCCTCGCACGGTATAGTCGCGATTGCCGCCGCGAGAATAAGGCAGGCTAACGGGCGTAAGTTCGCTGATTTCAGCTTGAGTTGGCGCGCGCTGAGGTGCGATATCCTGAGTTAGCTGATAGCGTGAATTTGACACAGTACAAGCGGTTAATGCGCTCACCGTGATAAGTAAACTGATCGATTTAACAAATTTCGCGATAGTGCTCATGGCGTTATTCCTTTATTAATTCACCCGGCGATTTGTATGAATAGCCATTACAATGCCAAAACCTGACATCAATGTCACCATCGATGTTCCGCCCCAGCTAATTAGTGGCAAAGGAACACCAACCACTGGTAGCATACCAGATACCATGCCAATATTGACAAAGAGATAGACAAAAAACGTTAAGGTAATGGCCCCTGCCAATACGCGAGAAAAAGGGTCTTGTGCTTTCGCAGCGATATAGAGTCCGCGGGCAATCACAAAGAGATACACCGCCAATAGTACTAAAATACCAAACAGGCCAAACTCTTCGCTAAAGACTGAAAAAATAAAATCGGTATGACGTTCCGGCAAAAACTCTAGTTGTGATTGAGTGCCGTTGAGCCAGCCTTTACCGGAAACCCCTCCGGAACCAATAGCAATTTTCGACTGAATAATTTGATAGCCAGAGCCCAATGGGTCAGATTCTGGATTGAGAAAGGTTAACACCCGTTGGCGTTGATAATCACGCATCAAAAAATACCATAAAACGGGTAAGAATGCCGACAATGCGAGCGCTAAAATACCAATGATGCGCCAGCTCATTCCGGCGAGGAATAAGACAAAAACCCCTGAGCTCGCCACCAAGATTGAGGTGCCCAAATCCGGTTGCTTTGCAATTAATAAGGTCGGTACTAAGACGATAATGAAACCCACTACAATATGCCTTAATTTGGGTGGGAGGGCGAAGGTTGTAATGAAGTGTGCGACCATTATAGGCAGCATTAGTTTCATTGCTTCTGATGTCTGAAACTTGGTGAAGCCTAAGTCTAACCAGCGTTTGGCCCCCATGCCAACATGGCCAAAGAGTAGGGTGGCGACTAATAATAGGAGGCCGGCGCTAAATAATGGGGTCGCCCAACGCCTTAGAGTGCTTGGTGAAACCTGTGCCACAAGGCACATGGCGACTAACGCTATCCCAATACGTATCACATGGGCCTTAACCATAATCATATTTTGGCCGCTGGCACCATAAATGATAGCCAGTGAGAATGACAGTAACGTTAATAAACCTAATAATAAGGGGATATCGATATGGATACGGTTGGCAAATGTATCCTTGGCGGCGTAACCATTGCTTGCTTTACTTGTGGTGATCATTGCACTGTTTCTTGTGGCTGGTTAGCACGATTGGCTAATATATTATTTAATTTTAGCTGAGGTTTTTTCGCTAAGTAGGTATCAAATATCATTCGCGCAATTGGTGCTGCGCTACTGCTACCGCCACCGGCATTCTCGACCACCACCGCGATAGATATTGTGGGGTTATCATAAGGGGCATAGCCGACATACATGGCGTTATCGCGATGGCGTTCCTTGATTTTTTCTTCGTCATACTTTTCGTCGGCACCCATGCCGATCACCTGTGCGGTACCTGACTTGCCAGCAGAAATATAGTGGGCTCCCTTAAATATTCGATAGGCAGTGCCGCCTGTACTGTTGACTACCTGCCACATCCCCTTTTGCGCGATGCGCCAATGGTCGTCATTTTTTAACGTCACTGGCTCATAATCATCAGGGGGGATTTGTAGCAATCCAGGACCTTGCTGGCTTGCCCCAAGAATTTGCGGAGTAAATCGCTGTCCGCTTGCCGCAACAATAGCGGTTGCTTTGGCTAACTGGAGGGGAGTCGCGGTCCAATAACTTTGACCAATGCCTAAGGATATTGTGTCGCCTATATACCATGGCTGATTATGCCTGGCTCGTTTCCATTCACGTGAAGGCATGATACCCGATTTTTCCTCGTGAATATCGATGCCGGTGTACTCACCAAAACCAAATCGATACATAAAGGTGCTAATTTTATCGATGCCTAAGCGATGGGCCACATCATAGAAGAAAGTATCACAGGACTTTTCCATCGCGCGATAAACATCAACTCGGCCATGCCCCCAGGCTAGATGGTCGCGAAATTTACGCTCGACATTGGGCAGTTTGTACCAGCCGGGATCATTGACCGAGGATGTCTCGCTAATAACGCCAGCCTCCAAAGCCGCAATAGCCATTAGCTGTTTTATGGTTGAAGCGGGTGGGTAGGCGCCCTGTGTCGCACGATTAATTAATGGTTTATCTGCAGATAGTAGTTTCTTATAGTTTTTGCTACTAATACCGTGAACGAATAAGTTCGGATCATAACTTGGGCTGCTTACCATCGCCAAGACTGCACCATTTTTCGGATTAATTGCCACTACCGAACCTCGGCGTCCGCCCAGTGCGCTATATGCTTGCTGTTGTATACGTACGTCAATATTTAAATACAGGTCCTGTCCATGTTGTGGTAACACTCGACTAAGTACACGTATTACCTTTCCCCTATGATTAACCTCAACTTCCTGATGGCCAGGCGTGCCAAGTAGCATACGTTCGTAATATTTCTCGATACCTCGTTTTCCTATATCGCGAGTGGCAGCATACGATGCCTCTCCGTCGTTGGCGATAATCGTCCGTAGTTCTTTCTTAGTAATTCGTCCAACATAACCCAAAACGTGGGTTAATGCCTCGTTAAACGGATAGTATCGTTTTAATCCAGCTTCGATGGTAACACCAGGTAACTTATGTAAGTTGACGCTGATTTTTGCTACTTGGGTTGGCGTCAACCGAGTTTTTAAAGCAATTTTTTTAAAGCGCCGCTGTGCTTTAACTCGTTTTAAAAAACGTGATTGTTCGTCCTCGCTAACTTCGATTAGGGCTGCGATGCTGGCCACGGTTAGTTCGATGTCTTTAATTTTTTCAGCCACGAGTTCTAAACTGTACACCGCTTTATTTTCAGCGAGTATCACCCCGTTACGGTCAAAAATAAGCCCACGATTAGGCGCGATGGGAATGATTTTTATGCGATTACCATTAGCGCGAGTCTGGTAATCATCGTGTAAACTGACTTGAATCGAATAGAGATTAACGATCAGTGCCGTTATCATTGCGCAAACAACAATAAAAGCAATAATCACTCGCCGTGCGAACAGATTTGATTCAGCAACATTATTTCGAATAGGGGGACGTTGGTTAAAGAACATGCGCAAACTGACATAACAAAGATTATTGCTATTTGAACATAGATTGCTTGATTTCTCTATTAATTTTATTCGCGATGATAGGGGTGGTTGTTATTAATGCTCCAAGCGCGATAGAGTGCTTCGGCGACAATAACCCGCACCATAGGATGTGGCAGCGTTAAAGCAGACAGTGACCACTTTTGTTCTGAAGCGGCAATGCAGCTATCGGCTAAACCTTCTGGGCCACCAACAAGCAGACTAACATTGCGCCCATCTAGTTGCCACTTTTCGAGATTTATTGCCAGCGTCGGCGTTGTCCACGCCTTGCCTTCAACCTCTAAGGTGACGATGCGATTTCCTTTAGGAATAGCGGCTAAGGTTAGCTCACCTTCTTTGTCTAGAATACGCTTGATGTCGGCATTTTTACCACGTTTACCAGCGGCAATCTCAATTATTTCTAATGAGCAATCACGGGGGAAGCGGCGTACATATTCCTGTAAACCGCTTGCAACCCATGCCGGCATTTTTGTGCCAACGGCAACCAGTTGAATCTTCATTAACCGTTGATATGCTTAGAGTCGCCACTCCATAATTGTTCTAACTTGTAGAACTCACGGCTTTCGTCATCCATCACATGTACCACGATATCATTCATATCGAGTAATACCCAGCCGCCTTCTTTTAGTCCTTCAATACCTAATGGAGGAATGCCAGCTTTCTTCGCTTCAACGAGGAGGCTATTTGCAATCGCGCGACAATGACGCGAAGAAGTACCCGAACAAATTACCAGCTTATCTGCCATTGGAGAAAGTTTAGTTACATCGAGTGTAACAATTTTTTTTGCTTTCATGTCTTCTAGTTTCTCGACGATAAAATCAAGTAGTTGAGTGCCTTGCAATGGAATACCCTTAATTGGTGCTAAAATAAAGGCGGCTATTTTAGCATTCAAATGCCCTTGCTAACAGCGTTGCGTCAAACTATTTGCAATAGTGTGATTTGGATAGGGTGATTAGGCCTGATTCACCATCAAAAGCTCTTTAGCGTTGGCGAGTGTATTATCACTAATCTTGTTACCCCCCAACAACCTAGCTAGCTCATGCACTCTTGCTTGCTCAGTAAGTGCGATCATCGTGGTATTGGTCGAATTGCCATCAGTCTGTTTAATGACTTGCATCTGTTGGTGACCACAACCTGCTACCTGGGGTAAATGAGTGACGCACAGTATCTGAGTCGAGCGGCCAAGTTCCCTGAGCATTTCGCCAACGGTTGCCGCTGTCGGGCCGCTAATACCAACATCAACCTCATCAAAAATCAGGGTGGGTGTCGCTACTTTGTTGGCGGTTATCACCGATATCGCTAGGCTTATGCGCGATAACTCACCACCAGAGACGACTTTATGCAGGGGTTCTAAAGGCTGGCCGGGGTTAGTGGTGACACGAAACTCGATATTGTCATTGCCATAACGTTGCAAGGATTGACTATTGACTGGGGCAAGTGCGATTACAAACTGGGCATGCTCCATGGCTAAACGCCGCATCGAACGAGTAATCAGTTTTTCCAGTTTATTGGCATGTAAGGCACGGCTGGCGCTGAGCTTTTCAGCATGTTTGCTATATTGCAGTCTAATGTCAGTTAATTGTTGTTCGAGTATGATGATCTGTTGGTCATTATTGCTTAACGTCGTGAGCTCTTGGCGAATATTTTGGTGAACGCCCGGCAGTTGCAACGGCTCTACCTGATGTTTTCGGGCTAATTGCATCGCTTTGCTCATGCGCTCTTCAAGTTCGTTTAGGCGCTGTGGGTCTTGCTCGATATTTTGGCTGTATGTGCTTAATTCATTGCTGGTTTCTTGCACTTGAATCAAGGCGCCATTAAGCATTTCTTGCAGGCCTGTTAGCGATGGGTCATCGACAAGCAATTGCTCCAAGGTAGTAATTGCTTGATTGAGCGCACTTTCAATATTAAATTCACTGCTCGCGCTGATTTGTTGGAGTAACTGTTCACTGGTATGTTGCAAGTTTTCGCTATTGGCTAACCGTTGATGTTCAAGTTCTATTTGTGCAAACTCCCCCTCGGCTAGCGCGAAGATGTCGAGTTCTTCTACTTGATATTCAAGTAATTGTACCTTAGCGGCCAATAGCAATTGCTGTTGGCGTAATGACGTTAGTTGTTGATTAACACACTGATAATTTTGGTAACTTAAGCCAACCTTCGCGACTAAGCCCTGGTGATTGGCATATTGATCCAACAAGGTTAATTGTAGGCTACTATTTAACAGCCCTTGGTGGGCGTGTTGACCATGAATATTTAACAGATGGCTACCTAGCTCTTTAAGCTGACTGATAGGCACGGCACGGCCATTGATATAACCTTTGGAGCGGCCCTCTTTTGAAACGGTCCGGCGCAATATGCATTCATGTTCATTGTCTAGTTCGCAGTCGATTAGAAACTTTAATGCTGATTTGTTACTGGCGATATTAAAAGTAGCGCAAACATCTGCTCGCTTGCCATTGGGGCGTACCATTGAGGCTTCTGATCTCGCACCTAAGCACAGAGACAGTGCATCGATGGCAATGGATTTACCGGCACCTGTTTCCCCGGTGATGGTGGTCATTCCTTGCGATAATTCAACATCCAATGATTTGACGATGGCAAAATCTTGAATAGTTAGTTGTGTCAGCATGGCATGAGTCCTTAGTGATAATAACGGATTTAATACAGTGTTTATATACAGTACGTGTTTATTTATACAGTAAAAATAAACTTGTGCAAGTTTTAATCATTGTTTTCTTGTCATCATTAGCAGGAACTTAACCTAAGCAATTGGGTCGTATAGAAAATATGATTTTAACTTGAACAACATGAGTGGTTTTTTTGATATCTAGGCAAAACTTAGGAATTTTGACGCTATCCATCGCAGTGCACGCTGTGGTGCTATGGCTGCTCAACAGCCGTTTTTCATTAAGCAGGGCGGATGTTTCACCTAATGAGCCATCGACGATGGTGGCACGGTTGGTCATGGTTAAGCCAAAGCCTGTGATTAAACCGATCGACGAAGAAAAACCTCAGGCTATTGTGAAGGAGAAGGCTAGTAAGGCCATTCAAAAAACTAAAATGGATATCCCTGCCAAAAAGGAGGCCTTTGAAGCCCATAAACCGGTCGTTGCAGTGCAAGAACCTCTCGCTGTTCCTCTTATACAAGAATCCATAGCGGATAAGTTCAATAGCGAAAAACAGCCCAACGTTAAGCGCAAAGCAAGGGCCAATGCACAGTCGATAATGACGGCGAGTAAAAGCTATTTTCAGCGTCAACGCAGTAATATTGAGGTCACTTATGAGAAAACAGCTAAAGATTCAATGTCTTTGATGACTGGTCAACCTGCGATACATGATTACACGTTTGAACCCGTGTCAATCGAGAAAAAGCGCCAAGTTAAAATGACCTGCGATACGGGGACTAAAAAGGTATTAGTGGCCTTTTCGGGGATTTTAGGCGGCACCTTGCGCTGTAATAAAGGACCTGATCTGTCTCAGTTTATTAAACCAAAAATTAAGCCCAAAGCACGTTAGACAGCGCCTTGGTACTACTGATATGTCTTAACTGGTGCTAAATCCTTAATTTTCCCATTGCGCTAACACTTTGCTCGATAGTAACTATAATTATTACTATTAGCGCTAGCTAATCCCCTACGGATTCAGTGATTTCTTGCACTATTATAAGTTCAAATTGTCTTTACAAGCACTAAAAGCGCAATCGGAGTGGCATAACAAGGAGTGTAAATGGAATCTTTAAAAACCTATATCATGGAAAAGAGCTACTGCTTAATAGACTTTCCTTTCGGTAAAGATGTGATGGTATTCAAGGTTAAAGGAAAAATGTTTGCCACGTTAGGCAAGAGCCGTATCTGCGACGAGCTCCAGCTCAATCTCAAATGTGACCCCAAAGAAGCAGAGCAATTAAGAGTCGCCAATGACGCTATCACTCCTGGCTTTCACATGAACAAGACCCATTGGAATACTATCGTGATTGATGATCGTATTGAACATCAGGAGTTACAGCGCATGATCGATAACTCCTATTCTTTGGTGGTGGATACCTTACCCAAAAAGGTTCGTGCGTTAATGTGATGGCCGATGGAGAAGCACCATTATGCTTGGCGCTTCGTGACCTTTTGTTCGCTCCAGTTTAGTTTGCTGCGCAGTGTCTCATAATAACTATAGCCAATAGGGTGGATTAAACGTAATTGGCTATCACTCTTTTGAATTCTAATTTCATCACCGGGTAATACTTCTAAGGTCACTTGACCGTCACAGCTAACTTGAATGTTTTCATCTAGATAACTGGGGATGCGAAGGCTTATTTGGCTATTTCCGTCGATAACAATGGGTCGCGAACTTAGGGTATGAGGGAACATCGGCACTAAGGATATGGCATCCATGTTTGGGGTAAGGATTGGGCCTCCACCAGACAATGAATACGCGGTGGAACCCGTCGGTGTCGAAGTAATGAGGCCGTCAGAACGTTGATGATAGACAAACAAATCATCGATAAAGAGTTCAAACTCTATCATGTGAGCTACTTTCGCCGCATGTAACACTACCTCGTTCATTGCGCTGTTTACGCTTTTTTTTGCGCCGTGACGAAAAATCTGCGCTTCGAGTAAGAAGCGATTTTCAGTAATAAACTGGCCACTAAGAATGTCCAGCAAAGGCTGCTCAATATCATCGGGGTCAATATCGGTAAGAAAGCCCAGGTTTCCCCTATTTACGCCGACCACAGCGATGTTAAAGCGAGCAAGTACCCGTGCAGCGCCAAGCATATTACCATCGCCACCAACAACAATCGCAAGCTCGCAACAGTCACCGATGTCGGTAATGCTGGCAAACTTAACCGCCTCAATAATGAGTTCTTGTTCCGCGCGCTCTTCGACATAAACATCATAGCCTTGCTGCGTGAGCAACTGATGTATGTCACTAATGGTTTGGTTGGTCGCTTGATGATTTGCTTTGCCAATCAAGCCAATTTTATTAAAAAGACGTTTCATCACTTTGAAATTATTCGCTAAAGGTTAAGCCCAGTATACTGCTGTTATTTTACAATGCACCAAAAAATAAGCGCCGTGGTGGTGGTTTTTCAGACATAATAGTTCTTTTTGCACGATTGCCCTTGATTCATGCGCATTGATCCCCATAATACTTGTCAAGAGTTTTGAATTTTTATTTGGAAAACACATGAGCGAACAAGAAACAAACCCAAAAGATATCGAATTAGATAACGTTGAAGAAATTATAGAGTCAGGCGCTGCGCAAACGGATGACAATGACGCGAGAATCGCCGAGTTAGAAGCTGCACTAGCGGTGAGCGAAGCGACTGTTTCAGGCCAAAGAGATGCTGTTTTGCGTGCCAAGGCTAGTGAAGAGAACGTGCGCCGTCGTGCGGCGATTGACGTTGAGAAGGCGCATAAATTCGCCTTAAACAAATTCGCCAACGAGCTATTACCAGTGGTTGATAACCTAGAGCGAGCGATCGGCGCGGCCGATCAGGAGCATGAGGCGACTAAATCCTTGGTTGAAGGCATTGAAATGACCCTGAACAGCTTCACCGAAGCATTAGCTAAATCGGGGATTAACCAAGTTAACCCTAAAGGTGAAGTGTTTAACCCTGAGTTTCATCAAGCGATGACCATGATCGAAGTTCCTGGCACTGAGCCAAATACGGTGATCGATGTCATGCAAAAAGGCTATGAAATGAATGGTCGTCTATTACGCCCAGCAATGGTCGTTGTCGCCAAGGCATAATTGACCTAAGTCGATAACAAAAAAGGCCACTTCGGTATATTCGAAGTGGCCTTTTTTATGTTCAGCTTGCACATGGATGTGCTAGTGAGAGCACTGTCGGGAACAAGTGCCGAGATGAACGGTCAGAGTTTTTGTTCCAGACAAACTCTAAGTACTGCCATCCTTGGCAGCAATGGCAAAGATCGGCGATGTTCACGACTATATGGATGTAGTCGTTAGAGCGAAGCATGGATGCCCGAGCCGAGCTTGCACATGGATGTGCTAGTGAGAGCACTGTCGGGAACAAGTGCCGAGATGAACTGTCAGAGTTTTTGTTCCAGACAAACTCTAAGTACTGCCGTCCATGGCAGCAATGGCAAAGAGCGGCCATGTTCACGACTATATGGATGTAGTCGTTAGAGCGAAGCATGTTCGCACAAGGATGTGCGCATTAGGATAACGCAGTCAGCAGTTATCGAGATGCCCGAGCCGAGGATGAACGGTCAATTTTTTGTTCCAGACAAACTCTAAGTACGTACATCTCGGCTTTGGCATCCTGCGTCGCTCTACCTACGCCATCCATGGCTTCGCATGTGTGTAATGGCAAAGAGCGGCGATGTTCACTACTTTATGGCGCCAGTCTGTAGAGCGAAGTATGAATTTTCGATTCAACGACTAGTATGGAATTATCTGGTAGGGAGGTACCGTTATTCGAAATGTGCATGTTTGTAGCAATTCACTCTTTTGAATCAAGTGCCTTAATCGAATTGACCACGCTTTTGTTTGATTAAATCCCACTGCGTTTACGCAATAAAATATTGGGCATGTTCTTATCGATAAAGACTTTTAGCCTGTTAACAATGCGAATGCATTTCAGTGGCGTTTAGGTAATGGTTGATGATCGTTTAACTGAGTAAAAAAGTATTAGCCAGTCTTATTTGGACGGTTCCGTTAGTGAATGCGGGATAGCGGGGCTATAAAATGAAAATATTGAGGGGGATGATGTCAGGGCGATGATAATATTTTTATTTTTTTTTACTTTTCCCCTTGGCATTTTAATTTGCATCCCCATATCTAATTTTAAGCACACAACGGAAGTCTTAAAGTAGATAAGTTACTTTCGTTAATCACATTATTTTAGTCATTGTTTGACATTTTTTTTGGAGAAGCCCCGATGGGAAAAATTATCGGTATCGACCTAGGTACAACTAACTCATGTGTTGCAGTATTAGACGGCGAAAAAACCCGTATCATTGAGAATGCTGAAGGCGATCGCACAACCCCTTCGATCATCGCTTACACAGAAAACGAAGTATTAGTTGGTCAGCCAGCAAAACGTCAAGCGGTTACCAACCCACATAATACCTTATTTGCGATCAAGCGTTTAATCGGTCGTCGTTTTGAAGATGAAGTAGTACAGCGTGATGTTAAGATCATGCCATACAACATCGTAAAAGCAGACAACGGTGACGCATGGGTTCAAGCACAAGATAAGAAGATGGCTCCGCCGCAAATTTCTGCAGAAATCTTGAAGAAGATGAAGAAAACAGCAGAAGATTATCTTGGTGAAGAAGTGACTGAAGCGGTAATTACCGTTCCTGCATACTTTAATGATGCACAACGCCAAGCAACTAAAGATGCTGGTCGTATCGCTGGTTTAGAAGTTAAGCGTATTATCAATGAGCCAACCGCTGCTGCACTTGCTTACGGCATGGATAAGAAAGCTGGCGATAACGTTGTTGCAGTATATGACCTTGGTGGTGGTACGTTTGATATTTCAATCATCGAAATCGATGAGATGGACGGCGAGCATACTTTTGAAGTATTAGCGACTAACGGCGACACGCACCTAGGTGGTGAAGATTTTGATAGCCGTTTAATTAACTATCTTGTCGGCGAATTTAAGAAAGATCAGGGCATTGATTTAAACAATGATCCACTAGCATTACAGCGTCTTAAAGAGGCTGCTGAGAAGGCGAAGATCGAACTGTCTACAACGCAGCAAACAGAAGTTAACCTTCCGTACATCACTGCTGATGCAACAGGTCCTAAGCATTTAGCAATTAAAGTTACGCGTGCTAAGTTGGAGTCGTTGGTTGAAGATTTGGTTGAGCGTACGCTTGAGCCACTACGTGTTGCACTTGCTGATTCAGACCTAAGTTTAGGTGATATCAATGATGTTATCCTTGTTGGTGGTCAGACACGTATGCCGCTAGTGCAACAGAAAGTGACTGAATTCTTCGGTAAAGAGCCACGTAAAGACGTTAACCCAGATGAAGCTGTTGCAATGGGCGCAGCCGTTCAAGGTGGCGTACTTTCTGGTGATGTTACCGATGTATTATTACTTGATGTTACACCACTATCGCTTGGTATCGAAACTATGGGCGGCGTGATGACTAACGTTATTACGAAGAACAGCACCATTCCAACGAAGCAATCACAAACGTTCTCTACTGCTGAAGACAACCAATCTGCGGTAACAGTACACGTATGTCAGGGCGAGCGTAAACGTGCTGCTGATAACAAGTCACTAGGTCAATTCAACCTAGAAGGCATTCGCGCTGCGATGCGCGGTACTCCGCAAATCGAAGTTACTTTTGATATCGATGCCGATGGTATCTTGCATGTATCTGCTAAAGATAAAGATACAGGTCAAGAGCAGAAGATTGTTATCAAGGCATCATCTGGTTTAGACGATGCTGAGATTGAAAAAATGGTACGTGACGCCGAAGCGAATGCTGAGGAAGATGCGAAATTTGAAGAGCTAGTGCAAGCACGTAACCAAGCCGACGGCATGGTACATGCTACTCGTAAGCAAGTTGAAGAAGCTGGCGACGATCTACCAAGTGACGACAAAGAGAAGATTGAAGCGGCGCTTACAGAGCTAGAAACAGCATCTAAAGGCGAAGATAAAGAAGCTATCGAGACCAAAACTCAAGCATTAATGGAAGCATCTGCTAAATTAATGGAAATCGCTCAAGCAAAAGCGGCTCAAGAGCAAGGCGCACCAGCGGGTGAAGAGCAAGCTCAGCCTGCTGACGATGTGGTAGATGCAGAGTTTGAAGAAGTTAAAGAAGATGATAAGAAGTAATTCTTAGTATCGGTATAAACCCAGCAGCACCATTGGTGGGTTAAAGTACGGGCGTTTTGGGGAAACCAAAACGCCCGTCCTTGTATCAATCTGTTGGACTAGTTTAGTAGCAATTCCAATAACAATATTTATTGGAATTGGTTTAATTAAATTAAATATTACTTAGCAATGAGTTAATGTTTGTCAAAGTGGAATGTAGATAACCATGTCAAAACGTGATTATTATGAAGTATTAGGTGTCGCTAAAACGGCCACCGACAAAGAACTAAAAAAAGCGTATAAGCGTTTAGCAATGAAATGTCATCCCGATCGTAATCCTGATGATGCGAGCGCGGTAGAAAAATTTAAAGAGTTACAAGAAGCATACGACATTTTAAGTGATGGCAATAAGCGCGCTGCTTATGACCAACATGGTCATGCGGGTGTCGAGCAGAGTCGTGGCGGCGGCGGTCAAGGTCAAGGCTTTGATGATATCTTCGGCGATATGTTTGGTGATATCTTTGGCGGCGGAGGCGGTGGTCGCGGTGGACGTCAACGCGGGCCTGCACGTGGCGCCGATTTACGCTACAACATGGAATTGACCCTCGAAGAAGCGGTTAAAGGCGTGAGCAAAGACATTCAAGTGCCTTCACTGCAAGGTTGTGGTGATTGTGCCGGTAGTGGCGCTAAGAAAGGGACCTCAGCTCATACTTGTGGTACCTGTCATGGTCAAGGCCAGGTACAAATGCGCCAAGGTTTCTTCGCGGTGCAGCAGGCTTGTCCTAATTGTCGTGGTAAGGGCAAGATCATTAAAGATCCTTGTCGTACTTGTCATGGCGAAGGCCGTTATGAAAAAACCAAGACGCTAGCGGTTAAAATACCAGCCGGCGTTGACACCGGCGATCGTATCCGTTTAGGTGGTGAAGGCGAAGCGGGTGAGTCCGGTGCTGGTAATGGTGACTTGTATGTGCAGGTCCATGTTAAAGAACATAATATCTTTGAGCGCGATGGCAACAATCTATATTGTGAAATGCCGATTAGCTTCACCGAAGCGGCGCTTGGCGGTGATATTGAAGTGCCAACCCTAGATGGCAAAGTGAAGCTAAAAGTTGGCAGCGAAACACAAACGGGCCGTATGTTCCGTATGCGCGGCAAAGGGGTTAAATCGGTACGCAGTCACTCTACGGGAGATTTAATCTGTAAAGTTGTGGTTGAAACGCCGGTTAAGCTGACCGAACACCAACGTAAAATATTAAAAGAGTTCGATACTGCGGTTAGTGGTTCTTCAAAAGAGCACAAGCCAAAAGCAGAAGGTTTTTTCGATAGCGTAAAAAACTTTTTCAATGACTTAAATGGTTAATGGAATAACAGTTACCAAGGGGCTAGTATTATTAGCCCCTTCGATGAAAAAACAAAGTATAAGCAAGGAAAATGCGAGATGAAAAAAACATTATTAGCGATATCTACACTTACTCTTCTGGCGGGCTGTCAAGTTACCCAAAGCCCAACCGGTAGAACTCAGGCATTGATGTATTCATCGGCGGACATGAATACCCTTGGCGCGCAATCATTTGAAGAAATTAAAAAATCTGAAAAAATTGTGACTGATAACAGCGTTAATAATTATGTGCGCTGTATTGCTAATGCGATAACAACTCATGTACCTGCATCGTACGGTGTGGCCAAATGGGATGTGGTCGTGTTTGATTCGCCACAAGTCAACGCATTTGCACTGCCAGGTGGACATATCGGCGTTTATACTGGTTTGCTTAAGGTTGCGAGCACGCAGCATGAACTCGCCGCGGTATTAGGCCACGAAGTTGGGCATGTACTGGCTAATCACTCGAACGAACGCTTATCCCGTAATCAAATCACCAGTATGGGCATGAAAATGGCTGGTACCGGGTTTGATATGGCTGGTGTCGCTAACAAAGAACTGTGGATGCAAGGCCTTGGGCTAGGCGCACAGTATGGTGTTGCCTTGCCATTTGGCCGTAAACAAGAGAGCGAGTCGGATAAAATTGGCTTAGACTTAATGGCTAAAGCTGGTTTTAAACCAGAACATAGTGTTAGTTTATGGCAAGCGATGGCCAAGGCTTCAGGTGGTCAACAACAGATGGAATTTATGTCAACACATCCATCGAATGAGCGCCGCATTAGCGATTTGAAAAAAAATATGAGTCCGGCACAAGCGCTGTATGCTAAGGCATCCACAAAGCCAAATTGTCGCCAATAGAGTTTCAACATACCTTTTAATCAGCAGCAACGCTGATTAAGTTTTATTTAGCACAGAAAAGAGAAGAGAGAAGCATGTCTGATTACACAACGATTGAACAACGCGCCAGTTACGGCGTCGGCCGTAACATGGGTGAGCAACTAGCGGCTAACCCTTTTGACGGTATCGATATTTCTGCAGTACAACAAGGCCTAGCAGATGCATTCGGCGGAACGGCTAGCCAAGTTAGCCATGATGATTTAAACGCGGCGTTTAAAGAAATTAACGATCGCATGCAAGCGGCTGCGGCAGAGAAAGCGCAAGCAATGTCTGCTGAAGGCGATACTTACTTAGCAGAAAACGCTAAACGTGAAGGCATTACTGTAACAGCGTCTGGTCTACAGTTTGAAGTAGTTACCGAAGGTGAAGGCGACAAGCCAACAGCAGAATCAACAGTACGTGTTCATTACCACGGTACATTAATCGACGGTAGCGTTTTTGACAGCTCTTACGATCGTGGTCAGCCTGCTGAATTCCCAGTTGGCGGCGTGATTAAAGGTTGGACCGAAGCACTTCAACTAATGAGCGTTGGTTCTAAATACAAGCTACATATCCCACATAACCTTGCGTACGGCGAGCAAGGTGCTGGCGGTAGCATCGCACCATTTAGTGCATTAGTATTTGATGTTGAGCTATTAGAAATTATTAGCTAATTATCTGCTACGCAGATAGATAAAGCCGCTTGGGTAACCCTAAGCGGTTTTTTTTTGACCTCAGAGTCACAAAAATCAAGTTTGTGATTGCGCTTAGGCTAGCAATCGCTACAATTGCTGCAACTTGGGTAGGACATTAAAAACTATGAACAGAAAACGTAAAATAAATTCAATCTTGAAGAAAAAAGTTAAGAAGATGAACGCGAAATTACACCATAACAACAAGCCTAAATATATTTGTAAGGCAGATCGCGAAAAAATTGCCCTAGCAGAACAAGAAAACGTGCAAGAGGGGGCGTCACCTCAAGCGCTTACTAGTGTCAGTCAATAGAGCTTCGGCAGCCTAGTTTACTAGGTTTTAGCAATGGTCTCGCTACCACTAGTGACAAAAATATCGGCTAAGCGTAGTGTTTCTACCTTTACACTGGGCTGTTGACTTAGTTGCACTAACCTCTGTGCTACTTGCGCGCCGTTAATCGGTCGATATCGACGCAACCCTGGTAACGTGCATATTAAGGGTAACATTAGGCTACCTAATTTCTCGGCGATCCTAAGTTGTGCACGTTGACCGATCAATAATGAAGGCTGAACGATGCTAATGTGGTTAACGTTAAGCGCCTTAATTTTTTGCTCTAACTCGCCCTTCATTTTCAAATAAGGGCTCTTACTAAGCGCATTTGCGCCACTGGAAGAGACCAGTAGTAGGTGTTTAACTCCTTGCTGGGCAGCGAGCGTTGCGGCGCATAGCTGATAGTCCAGATCGACCCTGCGCTGGGCAGCAATCGAGCCAGCCTGTCGACGGGTAGTGCCCAAACACATAAACAACATATCGCCTGTAAAGAGGGCAGCATGTGCCGGTAACGATGCAAAGTCGAGCACGGTATTGCTGACCTTATCACTCGAATGGCTAAATGGGCGGCGGGTTAGGGTGATGACTTGCTTAATATGTGGCGCGCAGGCGAGTTGGTCGACCAAGCTTGAGCCAACCAGTCCTGTTGCACCGATCACAACGGCAATACCTGTCATTATTTATTCCGCAGAAAATTGAATTGCGCCATTGTAGCATTTTGCCACGTGTAGAACGAAAAAAACCGCTCAAGTGAGCGGCATTTTAGGCGGTAACATTACTTACCTAGATTGGTATTACATTGCTTTTAATATTTGCTCTACGCTTTCTTTGGCATCGCCAAATAGCATTTGAGTATTTTCTTTAAAGAACAATGGATTTTGCACGCCAGCATAACCGGTGGCCATGCCGCGCTTAAACACGATAACATTTTTAGCATTCCAGACTTCGAGTATTGGCATACCGGCGATGGGGCTGCCTGGCTCTTTGGCCGCAGGGTTAACCGTATCGTTGGCTCCAATCACCAATACTGTGTCGGTATCGCTAAAGTCATCATTGATTTCATCCATTTCCAGCACGATATCATAAGGTACCTTAGCTTCTGCGAGCAAGACATTCATGTGGCCGGGTAAACGACCAGCGACGGGGTGAATACCAAAGCGAACATCGATGCCTTGAGCGCGCAGTTTTTGCGTTATTTCATAGACAGGATATTGTGCCTGAGCGACCGCCATACCATAACCTGGGGTGATAATAACCCGCTGTGATGATTTTAATAACTCGGCTACTTCTATGGCGCTGGTTGCCACATGCACACCTTGTTCTTCATCACCAGTACTGGCCACCACATCGCTGCCAAAGCCGCCTGCAATCACCGAAATGAATGAGCGATTCATGGCCTTACACATGATGTAGCTTAAAATAGCGCCTGATGAGCCGACTAATGCGCCAGTAACGATAAGTAAATCGTTAGACAGCATAAAGCCCGCCGCAGCTGCTGCCCAGCCTGAATAAGAATTTAGCATGGAAACTACAACGGGCATATCGGCGCCGCCGATTGAGGCCACCAGATGATAGCCAAAGGCGAAGGCGATGAGTGTCATGATGATAAGTGGCGCGATTGCGCCCCCTTGGCTGACAAAGCTCATCATCAAGTAGGCAGATATCGCTAATGCAGCCAAGTTTAGCTTATGACGGTGTGGCAACATTAAGGCGCTTGAGCTAATTAATCCGCGTAATTTAGCGAAAGCAACAATTGAGCCGGTAAAGGTTACGGCGCCAATAAAGATACCTAGGAACACCTCAACTAAGTGAATGTTCTTTAACGCGCCGGTAAGTACGCCGTGGTCTAAATAGCTGTTATAGCCAACTAGTACCGCCGCTAAACCGACGAAGCTATGCAGAATTGCCACTAACTCGGGCATCTCAGTCATTTCGACTCTCTGTGCCAGAGTCGTTCCGATAAAAGCGCCGACGGCCATCGCGATAAGGATGAAGGCCGTGCCTTCAACCGACGGGTTAACTATGGTGGCTATCAGTGCGATAACCATGCCTAAGATACCGCTGTAACAGCCTCTTTGCGCTGTTTCTTGTTTTGCTAATCCGGCCAAGCTCATGATAAAGAGAATGGCTGCCACGATATACGCGGCGCTTACTAACCCTTGAGACATAATAGTTTCCCTTTATTTTTTGAACATTTTTAACATGCGTTGGGTGACCATAAAGCCACCAACGATATTGATGGTGGCAATTAAGGTGGCGATCAAGGCCAAGGTGGTGACTAACCAACCGCCATTGCCAATCTGCAATAGCGCCCCCACCACGATAATGCCAGAAATAGCATTGGTGACACTCATCAGTGGTGTGTGCAGCGAATGGCTCACATTCCATACCACGTAATAACCGATGATGCAGGCGAGAATGAACACGGTGAAATGCGATAAAAACTCGGCCGGCGCATAATTAGCCAGCGCGCCAAAGCCGACCAATGCAGCGGCCGCTAGGCCATATTTGAGCCCTTTGGACATTTCTTGTTTTTCGGGTAAGGCGGCAGGAGCAACCGGCGCTTGAGTTGGCGCAGCACTCACTTGAATGGGCGGCGCTGGCCAGGTGATTTCACCTTCACGAATGACCGTGACCCCGCGCACCACTTCATCGTCAAAGTCGATGGTGATTAGGCCATCTTTTTCAGGCGCTAGGAGTTTAAGTAGGTTAACCAAGTTTGTTCCGTACAATTGTGACGCTTGGGCGGGTAGGCGTCCCGGTAAATCGGTATAACCGATAACCTTTACGCCGTTGGCTGTGGTATGTAATTGGCCAGTGACGCAATATTCACAGTTACCGCCATTAGCCGCCGCTAAATCGACGATCACGCTGCCTGGTTTCATGCTGTCAACCATCGCTTTAGTGATGAGCTTAGGCGCTGGTTTGCCCGGAATGAGCGCGGTAGTAATGATGATGTCGACTTCTTTAGCTTGCTCGGCAAATAAGGCCATTTCGGCGTCGATAAATTCTTTGCTCATGACTTTGGCATAACCATCGCCAGAGCCAGATTCTTCATCAAATTCGAGCTCAAGGAACTCGGCCCCCATCGAATTGATTTGTTCTTTGACCTCGGGACGGGTATCAAACGCGCGTACTATAGCGCCAAGGCTACCAGCAGCGCCAAGGGCAGAAAGTCCAGCGACACCGGCACCGATAATCAGAACCTTCGCTGGCGGCACTTTACCGGCGGCGGTAATTTGGCCGGTAAAGAAACGACCAAATTCATGTGCCGCTTCAACCACGGCGCGATAGCCACCGATATTGGCCATCGAACTTAGCGCGTCAAGCGACTGTGATCGAGACATGCGAGGCACGCAGTCCATCGCCATTACATTAATATTACGCGTGCTTAATTTACTCATTAAGGCGTCGTTTTGTGCTGGCCACACAAAGCTAACTACCGTAGCGTGATCTTTGAGCAAGGCTATTTCATCACTGGTATCATCGCTGCCGTCAAACGGAGCGTTGACCTTGAGCACGATGTCATGGCCAAATGTTGACGAACTGTCTTTGCCAATGGTTGCGCCGGCATCGACATACGTTTGGTCGTTAAAATTGGCCGCATCACCTGCGCCTGTTTCAACCACCACCTCAAAACCTAGCTTGATTAATTGAATAACCGTTTGCGGGGTCGCAGCTACGCGAGTTTCTCCGGCAAGGCTCTCCTTGGGTATACCTATAATCATAAAATTTCCTCGATCAGTAAAATCAATTTAAACGCACGTTTAATAATAGCGAACAATACTAAAATCTTAACAATTTTTTAACCTTATGGGCGAAATTTTGTATATGAATAGTATATAACTTAGTCATTAAATGCTTAGTTATATTTATCGCGATAAATAAAGGTCATTGATATCGAGGAATTCTAAGGTTAAATTGAGTTAAAACGACTAGAACGTGTTGATAAATTACGTCAAGGGGAGGGGAAATGCATGCGCAGGAAACAGCTCCCTGCGCAATTATAATGTTCTATAACGAGTAATAAAATACCAAGGCGATGGCTAGTGGGCACACAAACTTGGTATACCACGGCCAGATTTTCCAAAACAACTGATGCTGCGCGCCCTCATTTCCTTGCTTAAGTTCCTCAAGCAGGGATGAGCGTTGCCAGATCCAGCCGACAAATACACAACACAACATGCCAATGATTGGCTGACCATACTCGGTGGTTAGGGAGATCACAAAGCCAAATAAAGTATCAAAATATTGGATAATAACATAGCTGATGGAAAATATTATTACCCCCATGATTAGAGTTGCTTGGTTACGAGGAACCCCAAAACGTTCTACGGTATACGAGACGGGTGCCTCTAACATCGAGATTGATGAGGTCAATGATGCAATGGATAGCAACAAGAAGAAAGCGAATGCGACGAAAATACCGACATCACCCATAGTATCAAAAAGGGCGGGCAACACGACTAGTACCAGAGTATCACCTGATAATAACTGACCATCAGAAAATATTTCAACGCCATGAGCGGAGGCCACATACATCGCTGGCACAATGAGTAAGCCGGCCAAGAAAGCGATAAACACATCAATTAATGTCACCGACGCGCCCAAGGTGACGAGGTTTTCTGACTTAGCCACGTAACTACCGTAGATAATAATTACGCTGGTGCCTAATGATAATGAAAAGAAAGCCTGACCTAATGCGCTAACAATAAGCTCAGGTTCAAATAAACGCGCAGTGTCTGGGATAAGATAGGCTCGAAGGCCTTCCATCGCCCCGTCGAGCGTTAACACATAGGCCGTCAGTGAGACCAACAAGATGACAAGTGCGGGCATCAAGCGTTTTGACCATCGCTCGATGCCATTCTCGACACCGCGGCTGATGATAAATATGGTTAACGCGGTGAAGATAAAGGTGAAGACAACATTACGCGACGTTGAGTGGCTGGTGAGCCAGTTTGATACATCGTTGGCGCCCGCAGCGGTAGTGATTGGCTCAATAGTGTAGGCAAGCATCCATCCGGCGACAATAGAGTAGAAGCTCATCAACAGGCTGGCACAGACAATACCGCCAAATCCGACGACAAAAGCAAATTTTCGTTGCATGCCAGGGCGGGAGATCTTTCTTAATGACTCAACCGCATTGGCTTGGCCGTGGCGACCGATGATAAGTTCAGCCATGAACGCTGGATAGGCCAAACAGAACGCCAAGATCAAATACATTAAGACAAAGGCCGCGCCACCATTTTGCGCCGCCTGTGTCGGGAAGCCCCAAATGTTACCTAGCCCAACGGCACTGCCGGCAGCGGCTAAGATGAAGCCGATACGTGAATTAAACTTGCCTCTTGTTCCACTCATAAATTTTGTTCTTCTTATTATTGTTGATTTGTATCAATTTACGCAAAAGTGAACTAAAAACATAGTCGTAAGATGCAATAAATTAAAGAAATAGTATCAAATGTTATTAAACTGACCAAAGTATATCTACACTATTGTTTAAGTGTATCAATAAAACAGATTTAAGGGAGGGAGTTTATCGAGTTTATCGATGTGTTAGCTGTTTTTATAAGCGAAAACGCCAGTCTCGCTTAAGACTGGCGTTTGGCTTTATTTACGGGGGATATTTTAAAAGGCTAGTCGATCAAAATACGTAGCATGCGGCGTAGCGGCTCGGCCGCGCCCCACAATAATTGGTCGCCGACGGTGAATGCACTAATGTACTCAGGGCCCATGGTTAATTTACGGATGCGCCCAATAGGTACCGACAACGTGCCGTTAACTTTCGCTGGAGTCAGTTCGCTCATGCTCAGATCGCGATCATTAGGAATGACTTTAACCCAGTAATTATGCGCCGCAAGCTTCGCTTCAATTTCACTCACGCTGATGTCGCGCTTAAGCTTGATGGTTAGCGCTTGGCTATGACAACGCATTGCGCCGACACGCACACATAAACCATCGATTGGTGTTGGGACGCTCGTCGTACCCAAAATTTTATTGGCTTCGGCTTGTGCTTTATATTCCTCGCGGCTTTGTCCCGAAGGTAATTGAGTATCGATCCAAGGGATCAAGCTGCCTGCAAGTGGTACACCAAATTGGTCAGCTGCTAGTTTGCCGCTGCGAATAAACTCAGACACTTTGGCATCGATATCCAAAATAGCAGAGCTTGGTGAGTCAAGCTCAACGGAAACCTCGTCACGAATCGCGCCCATCTGATTTAATAGTTCACGCATGTGGCGTGCACCGCCACCCGAGGCCGCTTGATAAGTCATTGGGCTGATCCATTCGATCAGATCATCGGCAAACAAGCCGCCTAACGCCAATAACATCAATGATACAGTGCAATTACCGCCAACGAATGTTTTTACCCCGGCTTTAACGCCTTGGTCGATAACATCTCGGTTGACCGGATCTAACACGATGATGCTATCGTCTTCCATACGTAATGTTGACGCCGCATCGATCCAATAACCGTTCCAGCCAGATTCACGCAGTTTAGGGTAAACATCTTTGGTGTAATCACCACCCTGACAGCTAATGATAATATCTTGCTGGGCGAGGGTGCCAATATCGAAAGCGTCTTGCAAGGTGGATACTGGTTTACCAATATCCGGGCCCGCTTGCCCTGTTTGAGAGGTGCTAAAAAACACCGGCTCAATATGGTCAAAATCATTTTCGCTTTGCATGCGCTCCATTAACACTGAGCCAACCATGCCACGCCAACCTACTAGACCTACTTTTTTCATTAGCTTTTTCTTTCCAGTTTCTATAACAAATAAGCCCTGAGACTACCTTATTTGTTATAAAATCGTTAGTCATTTTTATGCTTTATTATACCAAAGTCGCAGCGCTATCGCGGGTTGATAACAACGCATTAACTTATTGCCACTAAATCACTAATGCATCGTGCAATACTCACTAGTTGGTATTAAAATTGCTTTATAAATAGTTAGTCATAAAGAACCAAGGAATTTGCCATGCGAGTGTCAATTATTTGCCTATTGCTGACGGTTATTGCCGGATGTAGCGCATCAATAGAACAAGAAACAGCGATAATGCTGGTGCCACAACGGCAAGTTGTGGTGCATAACAACGAAAACATCGTCGCGGACGCTATTGCGCAGCTCGCCGATGAGCTGTTTGATCGCAGGGGCCTTATTGTGCCGGAAGCGACCGTTGCGGTGGGCACGTTTGCCGATGTTCGCTCGCTTGAACTTAATGATGATGATAGCAGTGGCATGAAACATTTAGCGCGACAGTTTCAAGAAGGGCTCAAGACTGCCTTGTCACGTAAAGGGATCCGGGTGATTGAATTTCGTTTGCGTCACACCATCGCCCTTAAGGAAGATCAAGATGTGATGTTGTCACGCCAACTTAGCGACATCCAAACCAATCATGAAATTGACTATTTTTTGACTGGTACACTTGCCGAGCAACCGATGGGGGTCATCGTTAATGCCCAGTTGGTTAACGTGCAAAGTAAAGTTATCATCACAGCAGCGAGTAAAACATTGCCGCAACGTTACTGGAGCGGTCAAGCTAACTCGACCATGAGCAATAAGATGATATACCGTGGGTCACACTAACAGCCGTTTAAGGAGATTAAGATGATTAAAGTAAAACTATGTTCAGTCATGGCGGTGAGCCTGATGTTTAGTGGTTGTAGCATGATTTCTGGTGAGCTGGAGGAGCAGGATGGCGTCGTGCTTAAAAAAGGCACAACAGGCTCAAATTCATATTTTCAGGAAGCCAAATCGACTCTGTCGGCGGATGAGCTATTGGTGGTTAAAAATATCAATCATTATGTGCGAGGGGTGATGCATGATTTGGTGGAAAACCTATCTGAGGTAAGCAGCCAAACACCTATCGGGGTAACTAGTTTTGTTTTTGTCGATTCAGACCTACAGACCACTAGTCTCCTAGGTAACCAGATCGCCGAGAGTTTCGTCCATGAAATTCATCAGTTTGGTATTCCCGTCGTGGATTACAAGATGATGGACTCGCTAAAAATCACCGACCACGGTGATTTTGTGTATAGCCGCGATTACACCAAGCTATCATCCTCGGTGGAGATTGAATACATTCTTACGGGGACCTTGGCCAAACATGTTGGTGGCTATTTACTCAATGCGCGAATCATTGATATCGAAACGAAATCGATTGTCTCTTCGGCGCAAGGATTTGTGCCTGAGCATGTTGCGCGCGCGGTGCTTAAGCATCAGTCAACCAATGGCATCAACCTTACTCAAGGTTAATCGCTATTTGCAAAGGAAAAGACCATGACCAAGGCTCTATTTATCACGTTAATAATTAGTTGGACCATGTTGTCGGGATGCTCAACGGGACCGAAAACATCGGTTCGTCTCTGCTTAGACGAGCAAGGGAAACTTAACCCTTGTCCGGTGAATAACTTGGCTAAGGTAAAATTACAGCGAAAAGACACCACGGCTGAACGCTTTGCGCCGGAGAATCCAGACCAGCGATTCATGCCCCTAAGTAGCTCAAATAAACGATTAGCCCATTACATCGAACAGCTGGCGATGCAATTGGTGCGTAATGAACATAAAAGCCAATTAAACGGTGATATTGCTATTGCCACGTTTGTAAAATTTGATGGGGGGTTGCGCACAGCAAGCGTGCTGGGTAATCAAATTGCGGAACTTTTCTATCATGAGCTACAACAGTTTGGCTTTGAAGTGGTGGACTTAAAGAATCATGACTATATCGAAAGTACCGCGCAAGGGGACTTTAACTTTAGCCGTGAGCCGCAGCGTTTTTCTGCCGGCGGCAAGTTTAACCATGTGCTCAGTGGTACACTGATCTACAAAGAGCGCGGTGTATTAGTAAATACTCGCATCATCAATATCGAGAATCAGCGAGTTCTGGCCAGTGCGTCAGGATTTATTCCAAACTTTGTGATCAACTAGTTACCTAAGCCTTGGCCGGCGAATTTATTTTCGATTAATTCGATCTTATAACCGTCGGGATCCTCTACAAAGGCAATCACAGTACTGCCTCCCATGACAGGGCCTGGCTCGCGGCAAATGACTGCGCCGGCCAGTTTGAGCGCCTCACAGGTGGCATAAATGTCATCACAGCCAATCGCCAGATGACCAAACGCGCTGCCTTGCTCGTAGCTGTCGGTATCCCAGTTGTATGTCAACTCTAGTACTGTGCCTTGGCTTTCTTCTTCATAGCCTAAAAATGCCAGAGTATAGCGATACTCAGTATTGTCAGACTGTCGTAACAGGCGCATCTTTAGCGCTTTGGTGTAGAACGCAATTGAACGTTCTAGGTTGCCGACTCGCAGCATGGTGTGTAGAAAACGCATGGGTTATTCCTCAGGGTAAACTTTGTCGTTAAATTCGCATAGGTGCTCGATAATACATGAGCCACAGCGAGGCTTTCGGGCGATACAGGTGTAACGTCCCAGCAGAATAAGCCAATGATGAACGTCCACCATAAATTCTTTGGGGATCACCTTCAATAGTTTTTGCTCGACTAAATCGACGTTTTTGCCGATGGCTAACTTGGTACGATTAGATACCCTAAAAATATGGGTATCTACTGCAATAGTTGGCCAACCAAAGGCCGTATTTAACACCACGTTGGCGGTTTTTCGACCGACACCGGGTAGTGCTTCAAGTGCCTGGCGATTTTGTGGCACTTCACTATCGTGCAAATCCACCAACATTTGACAGGCTTTGTGCACGTTTTTAGCTTTAGTGTTATACAGGCCAATGGTTTTAATGTAGCTAGCTAACCCATCAACACCTAAGTCAACGATGGCTTGGGGCGTGTTGGCCACCGGAAATAACTTGTCGGTTGCCTTGTTGACACTAACATCGGTCGCCTGGGCAGATAGCGTCACAGCAACGAGTAATTCAAATGGCGAGCTAAAATTTAGTTCGGTCTCAGGATGTGGATTATCATCGCGCAATATTTCTAATAGCTGCTGGCGTTTCTGCTTATTCATGTCGCTTAGGTCACCTTATGGATACGTGCGCGCTGTGGTTTTTCAACCACCACGGGCGGCTCGATAATCGATTCAACACGGGCATTAAGCACGTTTTTAATCGCTAAGATAAAGCCTAGTGCAATAAAGGCGCCCGGAGGCAGCATAATAAATAAAAATGATTGGTCAAATTCCACCAGGACAATGGTTAGGGAGGTGGCCCAATCGCCGAGTAATATTTCAGCGCCGGCAAACAGGCTTCCTTGGCCTAGTAGCTCACGAACTGCACCGAGTAGTAGTAATACGGCGCTAAAGCCAACACCCATGATAAAGCCATCATAGATTGATGGCAGTAAGGAATTCTTAGAAGCATAGGCTTCGGCGCGGCCAATGATAATGCAATTGGTTACAATTAATGGTAAAAATATCCCTAACGATTGGTATAAGCCGTAAGCATAGGCATTAAATAATAGCTGCACGCAGGTCACGAATCCGGCAATGATCATGACAAATATTGGAATGCGGATTTCCTTGGGGATCCATTGCCTAATTAAAGAAACGGTGGCATTGGAACATACCATTACAATAATGGTAGCAATGCTCATGCCCAGTGCATTGGTCAGTGTTGAGGTCACGGCAAGTAGTGGACATAACCCTAATAGTTGTACTAACCCGGGATTGTTCTTCCACAGTCCTTGCCAGGTGAGTTCTGCATATTGATTCATGATTGATCTCCACAGCGAGCCGTTTCACTAAATAAGCGCTGTTGATTGCGCTTAAAATAAATAACCGAGTTCTTTACCGCTTGTACCACGGCTCTTGGGGTAATGGTGGCGCCAGTGAATTGATCAAATTGACCGCCGTCTTTCTTGACCTGCCAGCGGACATCTTTGTGACCGTCGACCGCTTGGTTATTAAAACTGGTTATCCAATCAGACTTTACAATCTCGATTTTATCGCCAAGCCCTGGGGTTTCTTGATGGGCTAGTGTACGCACGCCAGTGACGATTCCTTGAGCATTAATGCCAACAATTAGGTTAATGTTGCCATTGTAGCCATTAGGCGCGATGGTTTCTATGGCAATAGCGACAGGGTCGTTACCTTTGAGCGCAACAAAAGCGCGCTGATTTTTTTTGCTGCCTAAAAACTGCAAACTGTTGGTGGTAACACAATGCTTATATAACTCATTGTCATAGCTTCCTTTTACTATCACCTGATCAAGGATTTTAAGTAACTGCTTGGTTTCTTGTCGCGCAATTTGCTCCTTGGTTCCCTGATGAGTGAGCGCAACAATCGCGCTAACCACCAAGGCAAACCCAGCGAGGATTAGTCCATTTTTACTGATGATATTATTCATCGCGATCACCTATCTTGTTACCATAACTGGTTGGTTTCGAATAGTAATCAATTACTGGAACGGTCATGTTAGCTAGTAATACCGCAAAGGCTATCGCGTCAGGAAAACCGCCATAGCTACGGATGATGTAGAGTAAGCTGCCAATAATAACGCCAAAAATTAGGCGGCCTTTATTGCTGGTTGCTGCGGTGACAGGATCGGTAGCAATAAAAAATGCGCCGAACATTGTCGCTCCGCTAAACAGATGTAAAAACGGCGTGCCGTGGCTGTCGGGATCGAGTAAATAGCCCAGCAGTGACAATAACAATAGTGTGCCAAGAATAGACACGGGAATATGCCAGCGAATAACTTTTAGCTTAAGTAACCACAAGCCGCCGAGTAAAAATGCGCCATTGACCCACTCCCAACCGATACCCGCAAAGTCACTAAAAATGTTTTTTTCGGTGCTCTCACTGGTGGTTAAACCAAGGGTTAAATCGGTTTTTAAGGTATCTAATGGCGTCGCCATCGTCATGCCGTCGATGGTTTGACGCAAGTCGTTAACCGTTAGGCCTTTGGTGGTGGTATCGGTAAAGATGGCGCTAAGAACATCTAGCGCGGTCAGTGGGTACTGACTTAACTCTAACGGTACTAACCAGCTCGTCATTGCCACAGGAAAAGATATTAGCAACAATACATAACCTATCATCGCGGGATTAAAGAGATTAAAACCAAGTCCGCCATAGAGCTGCTTTGCTACCAACACCGCAAACACCACGCCGATAACGCCAATCCACCACGGTGCCAGCGGTGGTATCGAAATCCCTAATAACAGTCCGGTTAGCAGCGCGCTATTGTCCTTGAGAGTGGTTGTAATAGATTTTTTCCGGGCATAAAGCACTGCTGATTCGGTTAAGATTGCGGTGCAAATACAAATGGTGATTTGTACCAGTACGCCGATACCAAAAAAGTAAACCAAGGCCGCAACGCCTGGCAACGTTGCAAGTGCAACATTGCGCATAACGGCTGATAAGTCACTTGGGCCTTTATGATGAGGCGATGGAGCTACCGATAAATACATGTTGGATACCTGTGTTTAATTGTCTTCATTATCTAATTTCTTCTTGGCCAAGGCTTTAGCCTTTGCTTTAGCTACCACGGCGGCAATCCGCGCCTTCTTGTCATCCTCTGGTGTAGAGGTAGTATTTTCAATGACTT